>JGI20166J26741_11644362_pt1 | contig 11302 bp, 7 predicted proteins | sample TergutCu122P5_FD_26741 | JGI IMG/M metagenome (IMG submission 26741) | reverse complement strand
TTTTTTTTTTTTTTTTTTTTTTTGAGATTTCACTCCGTCACTGAAACGAAACCAAGCTTCGATTTCACTAGTCCTTCGGTCACATGTTCCAGCGAACGTTCACGTGACGAACACACTGCTGTGCTTCCCCCAGACGTGATTTGTGACTCACCGAAATACGGCACGACCGGATGCGTCACTATGTAGCACTCGAGATAAGCAGACGTCCGTACATGTCAAGGGCGGGAATGCTAATGATGCTTGGAGACGCCTTGGTGAGAGAGTGGATGAAGAAAGAGGGAAAAGGAAGCTTGGGTTGTGCGACATTACACTCCATCCAAGAATAAATTTATCAGTCCCCAGTGTACGCCTATTTTATTTTTCGTGGGTATTTTCGTTGTAAAAATAAAGGTCAAGACAAAGATGTCCTATCTCACCCAATGAGGGCGTAGAGAGAATGGAGGTAGAACGCAACGCAATAGAACTTTGGTGCTGGATGGAGATCAGTCATAATCGTCATGCCCCAACCGCTTTACCCCTGGGGAAGAACCCACCTTACCCAATGAATAGGAGCCTGGGTGGACCCCAAGGCTGGTATGGGCGTTTTGGAGAAGAGAAAAAGTTCTTGTCCCTACCCAGTTTGCAGCCTAGTTGCTGTACCGACAACGCAATCCACACAAATTGTTCACAATGTCCTTTTTCCACCCACATCTCTTTTTCCGTACAAAAATTTCCGTCCGAAACGTGTATTTTATTTTTAAAAAGTCCCTGTTTTTGACAATTTGTTACTTCTTGAAGCTTTTGCATACTTAAAAGGTACTGGAAATGCAAAAAAATATTTTAATGACCTTTTAAAAAGAGTTAAGCAGATGGCCTTAGGAATACCTCGGTAAACTTCAGAGCGGAAATCCTGAAAAAGCAGTGGAACACCAGCTTAAAGAATGTCTCCCTCTGAATTTCATAGATATGAAATTGAAAGAACTATTAGTAGCGAAACATTAAGAGGCACTTTCATTTAGTACAATCATGACTATTTTATGGCCTATTTTTGGCCTCCTTTTTCTGTGACATGTCCTCTTTTTTATGGCCAGTATGTCGGTATAGTTCGCTCGTGGACTAAGGCCACGGAGTTTAGTTTTAGTTTTATGTGGAAAATGTCGTCTTTTTTTTTGCGATGGATATAAGGTAACCCACAAATATCTTAAGGCAATTAATTAGCAATTTCTCTGGAATATTTTTTATCAAGAGTTGGAATATATAATTAATCAGTACAAAGTTCATACATGGGTTATATCTCATTCGTGATATTGAAATATTCGCTGTTTGTAACACAAAGCAGATGGATAAGGTAGAAATGCTTATACATGTAACAACACAACTTGTGAACAGTGACCACATTTGAGGTAGGGTGTTAATCAATACACAGTAGTGTCTAATCAGTTGACTATAAATTATATTTCTTTAACTAAAGATCTGGAAACTGATTCATTATACGTCTGGATGCTGGTACATTTTTTTTACTTGCTTGTTGGGTACTGGTAAACTTTATTGGCTGCAAAAAATATCACTCTATGTTTCAGTTTTATATATAACATTTATATATTTCAATTTTTTATTCATGTTCGTATTGTAATTATTTTAGTATTTATAACATTAATTTCCAGTATATCAAGATCCAGCACACTCATACAAATGTTCTACAATGAAATGCCTACATTTTAACTATTTGCTCTTTTATACCATGTCAACTGCATATACGAGTGGCTAATCTGGTTTTATGCGGTATTCCTTTGGTTTTATTCCCTGGTGATGGTCCTTTGTGAATCAAAACACATCGGAATGTTCAGTGTGATATTGTAATATAAATATCTAAGGAACAGGTTTGTGTATTTTGTTGTTCTATTGTCATGAATTGATGCTGGTGGTTGTTAAATATAAAATTATCCACATAAGATGCTTTCAGAGTTAATATTTCCCTTATTTAAGATAAAATTCTCTGGTCCCAATGGAGTTGTTTCACTTTTGAGTTCCAGCTGGTTAAATGTGTGAGTGATAAGATCCACTGTCTGTCACAGAAGCATTTCAAGGACAATTAAATACTTTTATGGACTGCACTGCATGAAATGTACATCAAAATATACATTTAAACTATATGTAACTTCAAATTACTTTGAATCTTGTTGTTACTATGAATTATGAGTGGAATGGAAGTATTACAGTTACTTCAGAGACTTGTTTTCAAAGAATGTAACAGCTACACAATACTTAAATAACACAATATATCGTCATTATTAACAAAATGCCACATGGCAAAGAATGTGGGTAATCTACAGAACAATGTAAGGGCCAGAACTGACCTAATGGGAACATGCATTACTTCCTCATTTAACAGAAGCCTTTTTCCCCATTTTACAGCAGATGTCACAGTGGAATGTGTTGTTATTTCCTCTTGTTTCCGGTGAATAGTCTTGATAAAAATAACCATAAAAAATATAATGGACAGCAGTTAAATGACTGGTATTAATTTGGTGCCAAAGGATATACTGTATGAGTAACATAAAACTGAAACACATTAGAGGATGCACATGGGTGAAGTTACTGCAACAATTAGAAAACATCAACACATGCACTTTAGACAGGAGTCTCATTGATGCACAAGTTGTCATATCCCATCTGCAAACAATTTCTTGGGCTACTGCCTAAACCACAGTACCATAACATCCTGCACATAATAGTTCTATATGAGTGTATGGCATTTTCTGCCTCTCCTTAACTGCTTAAAAATGTAAAAATCACAAGCATGTAAGTCCAGACCGTGTGCAGGATGTCTGTGTACCTCTGGTGGAATAGCATTCAGTTGGTCCTGAACTCTGTGGGGAAATTCACTGAAGCTCCTTAACATCTGACAATGCTGGATGGCACGTGACCCCCAGAGTGCAGGACCAAATGAATGTCGTGCTAAGGGAGGTGCAAACATACTGTGTACAGCCCAGACTTACTGTGATATAATTCTCACAGCATAAAACTGCTAAAAGAAAGGCCTCAAATTAATATCAGATTTAACAAGTAATTTAGAAAAACAGTGTACATGTTACAAAAGTTTTTTTTTTTATTTTATTATTGAAGATAATAGTTTTTATATGAAAATGTATTAACAAAATATTTAGCTAGTATTTTTAAGCAGGAATTCAACACTGGAAGTGTAATATATGGCAGCAAAAAGGAAGTCTGGGCAATAATATACTGAGAAGTAACCAGCAAATACCACAGCTCGTTTCATGTACTCAGATAAATTCTGTTGACGAATATCGTTGTCATAATCTTTCTTCATGAGTTAGGCCTTAATAAGCCTTTTTCAGCCTATGGAAAAATGTAGAGCACAAAAATTGTAGTAGTAAATTTCAGAATTTCTTAGTTAAAATTGAAAACTGATTATCAGTATTTATTTTGTTTTGGGCAAACATAATACATACTGACAATCAAGAAGTCTTCAAAACAAAAACTATAAACTTAAAGAATGCTTCCAGAAATCTTTACTATAAAATAATTACGTATAAACAGACTCAAAATCACATACAAATGTGTAAAGTATATGTGAGCCTGCTAATAAGTAGCAAATATCATCAAATTACTTTATTATTGTCCCATGTAGTCCTAATAAAGTGGAAAGTAAATATCTTAGCAGAAAGACAATTAGCTTCAATACAACATATGCCAAATATAACTATAGAATACATGATTGATAAGATTTTGATTGTGTTTACATAGGAAATATTAGTAAAAATAATCTGTAGCATGCGTTACTTATTTTTGAAATTCAATATCTAATTCTGGCAGGTTAATTATTTATGATATATACTACCTGTCTCAGTACTGATAGTGTTTTTGGGGGGGGAGTACGGATTCTTCCGGGCATGTTGCTGAGTAAAGATGGGAATATACCATCTACGTTCATATCCTGTCAGAAAGTATCTTACTGCATAGTAAACAACAAATATTTTTGCTGGGACATGAGGTTGTGTGTTGTGTAACTGGGAGAATGGTTCCCAAAATCTTGAAGGAACACAGTGTTTTCATCTTCAAGCATCCAGTGATACAAGAAGACATCTAGACCTCTACACCCTTGCAGATGAAGGTATTATGTTCCTTTGGAAATCTGGAGTCTTCAACCTCACAACTGTGAAAACCTGAAGACTTAGATACTTTGGACAAAGCTGCCTTAAAAAAAAAAATGAATTCACAGTTCAGTCACATCACAGAGATGTAGGTCTTGAGTGCACACACTGGCTGTGCTTCTTTGTTGCTTGTAGTCACACAACCATGCTCATAATAACCTTCTTTTGTAACCCTGCTGCATCTGTCAGTTATGACACATAACTTTTAAAGTCTAATGGTTAGTGTATTTATGTCAGGTTTAACACTAAGAAATCTATATTTTGTCCATACAGTGTATGTATTCTTTTTTCTGATCATTACAAAAATCATAGTGGGTTCCCAAAAAGCATTCACTGTTTAGTCTTTATAATGGGACCACACTGTGTTGTAGGTTAAGTATAAACCAAATGTTTGTTTACAATCTAGGTTTGTTTCAGCATCAGGAATCTTACTAGTCTTGCTGAAATCAATACAAAAAAATTATGGTTTTGTGGGAATACAGGTTACATGGGACGAGGGAGACACTTAACCAACAGAAACCTACACAGTGATGAATTCTGTATAAGAAAGATTAAATAAAGGTGGGTGGGATGGGCTGTTCATATATCATGCATGTGGTGATGACAAACTCATGTGAAAGTTTAGTGAGAAAACCTCAATGGAAAAGACCTCTTGAGAGACCCAGGTTTATGTGTGAGGGGTAATATTAAAATGTACCTTAAAATGATAGTGTGAAAATGTGGACTTCCTTTAGCTGTCTCTCTATAAGGTCCAGTGATGGGCTCTTGTTCACAAGGTAAGAAGAGTATGGGTGTCACAAAAAGCAAAGAATATCTTGAGAAAGTGCAAAATTCTCATCCTCTCAAAAAGGACAGTGCTACATTGTGTTAGTTAGTTCGATTTTCACTGTGTAACAGACTTGTTTGTTGTACCTTGTTCTCTTCTACAACGTCTTGTTTTCAGTTTCCGTCTTTCAACGCGCTTCCTGTGACTTATTTATTTTCATTGTCTACTGTCCCAGTTGGCTCTTGAATGATCCTCTCTGATGTTTCAAGTAGTTGGTCCAGAAATGACAATGCATTGACTTCCTTTCCTTCCTCCTTCTGTTTTTTTATTTCCTCATCAATCTTTCTCCATCGCTCCAAATTGGCCTGGCACTGATCTAACATTGGTTTTGTCTCTGGGATCAGTGAGTACAGCAGACTGTAGCATGGAATGCAAATGCCAGTAAGGAAACCCACCTGGTGAAGACAACCAGAATTAACAACTCTCAAGCCTGGACACAAGCCAAAGAACTCTAGTTATTCCACTTGAATCAGACAACATCATCAATCATAAGTGTGAAATGGTTATTTTAATAAAACTATAAGGAATGTAGAAGACTACATGAAGGGGAGCTTCACAGATTGTACCGTTCACCCAACATTAGATAGTACAATCCAGGTTTAGGAGGTGGGTGGAATGTAACATGTGGAAATGACAAATGAATGGAAATGTGGAAGGTAAGAGATATCTTACATGACAAAGGCATATACTGGAAGGTAATATTAAAATGGATCATGAATAGCATGTGAGGGTGGGGAGTGTATTCCACAGACTGAGAGTAGGCTCTAAGCAGAAATGATTCTTCAGAAATAGGTAATTTCTTGATCACCATAGCAAATTATCATCCTTTCACAAGAAATTCTAATTTATGGAGTTATTAAAAATGCCATCTTTGAGTATTTGACAGGGCTCTCAGGAAAGCAAAATGGTGAATATTATTACAATATAACCAGAATGGAACAAACTGAATTTTTACTTCAGATTTTAATTTCAAACATAATTATGTAGTTTCAGATATAGTACTGATATTTGTAACCCATTCAATTACAGACCTGGACAGGCCCTTATGGCTCCAGGAGGTTGAGGCTCCCAGATTTCAAGACAGTTGGCAAAATGAAGGTGGTAAGTTTTTGTCAGACCTGCACACTTGACAGCCTTTATGCCCCAGGAGATAATTCTTGTAATCATTTCTGTAGAGGCTGAGTCAACACCAGGGTCATAGTGTGGCCAGAAGGATAAGTCATTGAAAAATCCCAATGACCCCGCCAAGAATTGGACCTGCAACCTGTCCTGTAGTGCAAAGCCTCAACCAACTGTGCACTGTGTGCCTCATCGATATTTGTAATATATTAAAAATGTGATGTTGTCGGTGGTGGTGATGATGATGATGATGATGATGATGATGATGATGATGATGATGATGATGATGATGATGGTAGTTATGGGGGTGATGATTAATTCGTAAAAAAATGTCTTTATTCAATTTTATATTCTGATCTAGCCGAGATGGCCAGTGGCATTTGGTGAAGACATATATTGATGCTTATCAAATAGAAATGCTTGTGATTACAGTCACATTGAAGTATATGAAAAGCATGATAACTGGTGAGTAAGAAATGGAATTGCTATATACAGTGTTACCTCAAGCTCGCATTGGAACATGAGGGACTTTTCTGAAATTAATACTGTAATAAATAAATAAATAAATAAATAAATAAATAAATAAATAAATAAACAAATTAAAAGTTATGTTACAAATTTCATGATTGAATCTGGAAAGTAAATTTTTACTTAATTAGAAGTAACAATACCTTTTGCCTCCTCCATACCACTAACAAGAAATTAATTTAAATGTTTTATATTACCCAAGATATATTTGCCTTTGTCACATACATTATTATTTGAATTGGGGTCACTATATGTTCATGACAAGAAAACATAACATTTCCCATTTACTGGCTGTTAAAAAAGAGAGAGAGAGAGAGAGAGAGAGAGAGAGAGAAAAGGAAATCAGTGAAAATAGGAGGTCAAAAATAGGACATACAAACATTCACAATTTTACTACATAAAATTAACTAGTACTTCTTTCAATATCATGGGTATGAAATTCAGAGCGAGTTGTTATATATTTTTCAGTGAGTTTAATTTGCTCAGAATTTCCACGCTGAAATTGTTCAAGACACTCCAAACTTGAATTACTGCACTTCATTTTTTTTTTTGACCTGGAAAATAGTCGTACAATATTATAATTATACATTTCTTAAAAAGTAGTAGAGAAGTTTTTGAAATTTTGCATCATTAAAATATGCAAAAGCTTTATGAAAAAACAAATAGTCAAAATCTAGATGAAAACTGTTGTTCAAAAATGAAGACATATTCAGAGAAAAGAGAATATGTGGTAACTTTAATTTAAAGGTTATAATATGTGTTCTTATTCCAGAATTCTGAAAAGTTGCAACCAGTGTCTTAATTCAGAAGTTATACAAGAAATATAAATAAATTATATTCCAATGTTTCAGAATAAAACTGTATATTATTTATACTATGTAGTCAAATGTGTCCTCAATTGTGTTATGTTCAGGTTTTACACACAACAAGTAACACAAGCGACGATAAATATTAAGCATGGGAAGTGTATGCTAGGCATAGAATGAGCATGCATTTAATTTTCTAAGTCACCAGGCCATGATGTCCAAATAAATAGAAAAAATTACATCTTCTGGCTACTGCAAACCAGAATATTAGCTTAAACAAACCCTCCAGTATGCACGTCATTCACATTCCATATACAATTTTTTTTATTTGTTTTCATTATATATGGCATGAAAATAGAAGGTACAATTGGTTTTGTGGGCAGAAATGTGTAAATAAGTACCCAAGCAAGCCATGCATATGCCACCCCCAGTGCAGAGTAAAACCTTATAATTCCCAAAATGAAGAAGTTTTGGAAATGTTTACTATGGACTATTTGACGTAAATTATCACCGAGCCTTTAGCACTGGGAAATGCATGTTATTAAATGGATGGTACAACTCAGGATTGTCAGATTTTTGCCAACACATTTTGGGAATAACCTTTTAATAAAAGAGGGCCAATTTTAAATATGGTTTACATTTACTGACTGGTGGAAATGCCATGTGCTATAAATTTGAATGAGTATGAGTATTTTACTGTTACATTTATATGAGAGTACAAAAAGTTGCATACAACACATATCTATGGGATGAATTCTCCTTATAACTACCAAAAATTACTCATGGACAAATGAATGAAGCCTAACCACAAAATTACTGAAATCCAAAAATAGCACTGTAATAACTTTAAAACAGAATCAAATTGACAGATGGAGCAACCTACAAACCTACAAGAATCATTTGAAAAATTAAAAAAAAATTTAGGGGCTTGCTTATCACCTGAATTGCTCCAAGTTCACATTTTCTGTCACGATCCATGAGAGGAGAGGGCACATGGCCTGCCAACTTTTCTGCATCACCCTGAAAACAGTGGCCAGTAGAACATCAAACTGCTGGTGCAGGCAACGTCACAAGCTCAAATCGTGCAGTTCACAACACCAACAAGGCTGAAGCGGAGCAATAAAGTGGTGTACTCACTGTAGATCAAGTACGATCATGTATGCCTCTATGATTAGTTGGGCTGCATAGCAACATTTTAAATTAAACATCTGTCCAAAATATAAAAAAAAAGAACCTTGTTAATTGTCTTTCAGTTTTTTTGTTAGCGGATAATGTTAATATCAGCATCATAGATGACTGGGTGGGGGCCCCTGCAACCTGATAATCGTGTTTCCCTTCTATTATCAGTTAAATTATTCCCAGATCTCTTAGAACACTGCCTTCTCTCAGAAGACCAGAAGCCAGCCCGAAAGATTCCACAACAAATTTTAGTATCTTGTACCTATGTGCGGTTTGCTGTGTGGGGTCTGAAGGGGCCTTATTTACACCACTTAATTTTTGGTAGGAGAGACTGTCATGATTGTCCAAGGCAAGATGCACAGATTACTGAGGATAAGGTTTATATAAATAAAAACTGTAAGGCTATTCAGTACCATATCATAGTGTCAGAGATGTTTAGCTGTTACAGAGCTTTCCAAACACACCTTACACACTTTCCTACTTTGTGGTTGAATAATCAGTGCTACAGAAAGTGGCAAATTTTTGAATGGAAGCCAAATGTAACCCTGACTAACACAGTGGCAAAAGACACAATCTCAAATGTGTGTAAATCAACACCAAGTCATTGCTCCACTTGGACTCTCTGGGCAAATACAGATATTGGCAGCTGTGGACAGAGAGACAGTGGGTTACTCCTCCCACCTGGGATGATGCCTGCTGATCGGGCTGCCTTCGGTCCATCATTGGGATTGGTGTTCTGCCAGCAGCACGCTCAGCATCACCCTATAAGCCAGTGCAATCTTCATATACAATACACAAAATCATACATTTCTATAAAACTGCATCTGGAACTACATAAATTTTCTCCAACCACAATACTGGCAGATAGAAGACAGGTGCTGAGAGTTCACTCCAAAACTTTCAATTCTGTTCAGAAAGAGAAATGGCTAAATAAATTTGATAAACATGGATTCTTGTAATAAAATTCCCTGACTTGAACCTGACACTGTAAAAATTTGACTTAGAACTGAACACCACATCCAACTTGATGCATTTCAACCTACATGCAATAAACTGTTAATTTCGGGAAGTGATTTTAGTGTCTCTTTGCCACATTTAATGTAGTTTATTTCTGTCTCTGTATCTCCCATATTTAATGTATGAAACATGTTGTAGTTTGTTTTGTACTTAAAGGACATTTAAATTGGTAGGTATGTTGGCAGGTTTAAAGGATTGGCAAATGCTTCAATGCACATAATGAGACACTAAGACCACGATGCAGAACTACAAATTTATAGTCTAAATTAAATTTTTTTGATCTGAAATGAAGGTATAAATATGACTTGCTTATCAGACTTTTGAGACTAACAATAAAATACTGCCTGAACAGAACATAAATTCTACAACATGGAAGTAATTATTGCCACTGCTTATAATTCACGAAAGTTGATAATATTTTATAACCCTGTGTAAAATATTATAAAAGTAATGTATGTAATATATTTATTTTGTAACAGTAATTATTATACTTATGAACTTGTTAATTATGAACAGAACTGCAGGTTCAAGTCTTTTGGGATGTTGTGTCATTTCAACTAGTAAACTGTTACTGACATTTCAGAGCAGCACTGTGCTTTTGCAGTGTGGGTTAACTGTTTACTACTGGGCATAGGATAACACAGCAGAAGACTTGAAATTTCATAAAGACCACTTTGAGAATCTGAAATCTTGTGCAAACAGAATTTTTTCCTTTATGTGAACTGCTAGGTGATATTTTGATTTAGTGAGAGTATACCTGGTCCTGCTGAACAACATAGTAAGAAGCTGCAAATACACACGTAACTACAGCACAGTTGCACTATATGCTGACATTTGTGAAGTCCCTGGAGGATTTGAAGGTATGACAACTAAAGCAAAGTTGGATAAATATTGTTCTTACCTGCTCATAGAATTCTTCAAAAATTACTTTTACAGTCTTGACTTGAACTTCCCACGGTTTGGCACTCGCAGAAAGATCACAGGCTGTCATTGCAATGGCCTGGATCAGTAGTCTGACAGAAAAATAGCAGACTGTGTTAGAAAATTTTTCAAACAAATTCATCTATACACAATATTAATACAAGGAATAAGCATCATTTTCATAGACCAAATGCCAACTCATCTTGTTTTCAAAATAAAGCACATTCTATGCTGGCATAAAAATTTTCAACAGTTTACCACTTAGTGTAACAATCCTCAAAAATGATAAAGGAAAATTTAAAGCAGCCTTAAGAAAATAGAAAAGGAAAGATGCTTCATCCATATGAAAGAAGAAAACCTGCTCCAGTGTCTTCTGTAAATATAGACTACTTAAATCAAGATAATGATATTTATCACTATTGCTTAATTTGTACTGCAAATGAATCTTCTGAGGGAAAAGTTTAACTTCTTGTCTGTATCATTTGCTTTACTTCACTTAGTTGAAACCCTTCTACCAAAAGGTGTAGAGGATTTACAATGAGCTTTCAGTGTGTTGATGATTCAGATGAAGACACAAATGCTTACTGGAGGGGACATACTGTCAGTAGGATCTTCCTGACTACAAGTGGAATTTTCTTCCAAGTGAACTGACTTTTTATGTTCATGGTACCGTGCATCCTTAAAATATCGTATAAGTAAATAACAAACGAGATGCAGCTTTTGTTTCACTTGGTTTATTATCACTCTACATG
>JGI20166J26741_11644251_pt1 | contig 11303 bp, 7 predicted proteins | sample TergutCu122P5_FD_26741 | JGI IMG/M metagenome (IMG submission 26741) | reverse complement strand
ATAGGGTGGGTGATCAAGACATTGGAAGCCCAGGTAGGCCAGTTTTTTCTGGGTTGCAAGTGCCCGGTGAGCCGGGGCATTGTCGTGCAAGAACAAGACCATCCTTGGTGAGCTTCCCGCCCTGCGGCGTTTTTCCTTCAAAATGTCCTTCAATTGCACCAGCAGAGATGAGTAACACTCCGTGTTGATAGTTTGGTACTTTGGAGGATAATCAGTGAGGAGGATGCTGTCTTAATCCCAAAAAATCGTGGTGAGAACTTGTTACAGCAGATTTTTGCACTTGGAATATTTTGGGGCAGGGTGAGCCGCTATGCCGCCACTCCATTGATTATTGCTTTGTCTCCGGGTCATAGTGATATAACCAGGTTTCTTCCATGGTCACCAATCGCGACAGGAAATCATTTGGATCACACCAAAAAAAATTCCAAAAGTTGCTCAGATGACTGGCACCGTTGATGTTTTTGATCCGCGTTCAGGCATTTTGGGACTCACTTCGCGGAGAGCTTCCGCATGTCCAAATCTTCATGAATGATGGACCCAACCTGCTCGCGTGAGATGCCCAGTTGCTCAGCTATTGGTTTAGCCGAAATCCGGCGGTCTTCCAAGATTAGCTTGTAAATTTGATCAATAATCTGCGGGGTGGTCACTGTTTTGGGTTGTCCAGGATGAGGCGCATCACAGGTGGAAAAATCACCACGTTTAAACTGGGCCACCCAGTTTTTGATGGTGGCGTATGATGGTGCATGTTCTCCTACTGTTTATTTCAGAATGGCGTGAATTTCCTTTGGTGCCTTGCCTTGCAGGAAAAGAAACTTGATGGTAGCTCGCGTCTTGATGTTGTTGAAATCGAGTGTGTTGCCTGACATGCTTCCTTTCAACCTCTGTAACAAGAAAAGACTTGCAATTCGGCACATGAACAGACCTCTCTTTCCAATGACACTATCGATTCTGTCCTACGACATTGGGAAGTAGGTTGGGCTAAGGACTTATCAGCACCTGCTCGTACATGTGGAAAAATAAAAAAAAACAAAGAAGTCCAGTCACAAGCTTGCTAATCTACAGTATTTCAGGTGCGGGGTTTGAAGAAATTCTAATCAGGACCCTGCTGGCCTGTGTGAGGGGACTCTGTTAAAACTGTTGCCTTTTTGGGGTTTCTGCATGTTATGGCTGTAAATACAAATTTTGGTCCTAGAGCTGGAGGTACTTTTTACTGCTAGAAATGCTGCAAATGCAGGAGCCTTGTTAAGTGGGTGTCAACTGTGTTTTTGTTGTTCACTGTATAAGGACTCCTGAAATTAATAAATATTGTAGCAGTGTGGTAGTAACATTTTTGTGTATTTCAAACCATCTTTTATTGTTGCTGGGTCTGCTGTAATGTTAACTGTTAATGGTAACATTTTGTTGTGTTGTGTTATGTGTGCATAACTACTGCTGTTGGTTTCACACTGAACAGTGCAGTGTTACATATACAAATAAAGCAAATAAATTTAGTAATTAATAATATATACAGTGAAATCAAATACTGCCCAAGACAGTTCTGGCAGCTGCAACATAGTGACATAGTTCATTGAATGTGAGCTGAGAAGTAATATCTAACATATTTTATAATTATGACAAGCCAGTAAATGGTACTGAAGAGTTATAGTTGGTGAAGGGCAGATGAATATAGCTGTGGATGTTGGCATGACTTTAAATGGAAATTAAATTTAGTTCCAGCGTGACTCTAACTAGTTGTGTGGACCATTGTGCAATATCTGAAGGTTCAATACTGTTGCACAAGGGTGTACCACTTGCCACTATCTTGAGCCAGATGAATCCAGCCCAAGCTTTCGCATCCCATCTCTTTAATCCATTTTACTATTCTCCCATCTTCACCTGGCTCTTCCCAATGGTCTCTCTTTCCTACACGTTTCACCACTACATGTTTTACCACCAAAACCCTGTATGTATTTCTCTTCTTCCCCCTTGTGCGCTACATGCCCCACCAAATTCATCCTTGATTTGATCATCTGAAAAAATAAACTGAAGCAATACAAACAACATATGTGGGACTCAGTAGACATCGTAAAATTCTGTAATCATGACATATAAAGCTTTAAACAAAGTGATATAAGTCCCTGTATGTTGGTTCAAAAACTGTTTGTTTGTAAATGTAGTGCAATGGCAAGTAAACTGAACACAGCTCATACTGTGGCGATGTCTTGAGCACCAGAATGCTTACTTATCGAGATGTCTGCATTTAACATGAGATTGTCACTGTTTTAAATATGTGATTTTATTAGCAGCTGAATTTATACTTAGGCAGCTGTGAAGAGAATACAGATTAATTAAATTGTGTTCATTGATTGAATACTATGTTCTTCTGTTTTGTCTGTTTTTACAAAACTAGTATGTTGGACGTTTCCTGTACCAAAATTTCAGCCCAATAAAGTTGAATTCTCTCGGTCAGTAAATGAGGTCCCTTCACATATATACAGCACCAAATACTTCTGTGTTGCACAGTGAAATGTAATTGCTTTGGAAGTAAATTAGGATGGGAGAGTGAGTGCTGCAGCACCTCATTGTTGCGGTACTGTGTGGTTACATTGTTGCGAAGAACGGCAGTTTATGGACGCATCACAAACCAGTTGAGAAAAGTGCATGACCTGCAACTGCATGTACAAGTCTATTTATACAACTCTACATTTTACCTGTTGCGCGCCAATATGTATGTTTCATTAATGAACTTCACTGTAAAGTAATGATGGAAATTTTGAAACAGTGTCACTTGTGCACAGAATTAGTACAAGAAATAAGCACCATCTTCACAGAACAAATGCCAACCTTTTATGTTTTCAGAAAAGTACGTTCTGTGCTGGAATCATAATTCTTAACAGTTAACCATGTAATGAAAAGGCACAACTGAAAGCAGCATTCAGAAGGTACTTTAACACAGGTCCATTTTACTGTGTTGATCAGTCTGTTGTGTGTACAGCTCCATACTACTGCATATAAAGTGTCTGTAGTATTTTGCACTGTAATATTTTTGTATATTTTGTATGTTTATGAGTTATTCCTCATGAAGCCAGTACATTGACCTTCCACCAATATCATACATTTTATTGTTTATCAATGAATATGTCCAGATATTTTCTTCATCACTGTTGTCTCATTGGTCGCAGGGTGGAGGGTTGTGACAGTGGCATTGTTCAGCATCCCAGGTGTTACCATGTATGGTGAAAGTTGCAGGTGACAACCATCGTGGTGGTAGGATAGCAGTCCAGTGATTGGTGGGAGGTGTTGTCATGAAGTACAGCAAGGGCTGTGATGTGGGGTGCTCTATGTATGGTCAGATGTTTTTCTTAGGTAGGTTTTAACATTTGGGGAGGCTGTGTGTTCAAGTCCAGCCCACCTTGTGTCCCTCGCAGCAGCTCTTGCAGAGCCGCCTGTTCCTGTTCAACCTAGTAACCTGGTCTAGTTATGTTGTTTCATGCATGCATTGAATTAAAATTAACAGCATTGAAGTACCTGGAATTACTGTGGCTTGTGGTAACATGTGGACCAAAGGCAGATAATGCATCAGTCATACTGGTAGGTTTGTACGTTTCAGCTTTTATCGTGGACATTTCTGTAGTAAATGTAATTGCAGATATGGTATCCCCTCCTGCCTCAAAGTAAAACTGATTAATTACATCCAGTGCTCTTCAGTTAGTCATGGTTGTCCACGTCATGCAGGCATATAGGGGGAGCAGAGGCACAGCTCCACTCATTCTTAACCTCTGCACTAGATGGAGATGAGCAGTTAGCTTAACGCCCCGGCCATTTTATCGCCACGAAAGAGCCCCGGTACCCACTGAAGAGGAGAACGGGTGGGCCCCTGAGCTGTGCAGGACGTTTTTTTAGCAGTGAAACACCTCTTACCCTGATAGGATTCGATCCCCGGACCGTCCACCCCGTAGCCTAATCGCTGTACCGACTGAGCGATTCCGACTCCTCATTTCAATTAATACCTTCTAATTGGTGAAACCGTCGTTCAAAACTGTTGGCAGAAGACACTGTCCATGAGTATGGCAGTGTCGCGGTATGTCCAGACAGAGCGGAGGGATGATTGGTTTGACTTGTTATCCTCGTACCTGATTCCTACTGCAAAACATCTGATCGCTTTCGAAAGCACATGGAACTTCAAAACAAAATAACTTGCAGCTTGTTGTGATGTCCCTGTCCTCATTAAGACCCACGCGGTGTTTCCATGAACTGTTCTACCCACAATAGGCACAGCATCACGTGTACAGAATGGCGCGGCGCAACATCCATTACAAACCTTCTTGCTCTTTTGCCGTATGTGCGAGGACTTTTTCAACGTTTGCTGTATTCATTTTCAATATACTGGGTTACCTAATTATCTCCATTTATTGTTCTTGTATAAATCTTTATGAAGAACCTGGGTAGCTCAGTCAGTACAGGGACTAGGCTATGGGCTGGACGATCCAGGGTTCGAATCCCGGTGGAGCAATGGATTTTTCTCTTCTCCAAAACGTTCATACTGGCTCTGGGGCTCAACCAGCCATCTGTTTAATTGGAGCTAATGAAGCATTCAGAGACGAATGTATTCAGCTTTTCATTTACAGCGTGTAGACGCGCATAACTCGTTTAAAAACAAAACGAAGGTTTCCTCTCCTCTTGGACGTGCCGCAGTGTCGCTGGGTAAGCGGTTCCAGACGTTTGAAAGAACGTCTCCTGTTCCTGCCCAAGGCGACACGTTCCTTCGAAACGTCCGGAACCGCTCGACAACAGGACGCATCGTCACGTCCTCGATTACACCGCTGTGAGAACCCCAAAACCCTGAAGCGGCACGACGTTTCTTAGACTCTGAAACGTCGTGTGTCCTGTATATTCCAAAATTGAATATATTTGCACCGTAGAAGTGCTAGGGTCGTTATATTGTGCGACTGTCAAATAAATTAATGACTCTGCAGAACACAGACCTTTAGAGCGAGGACATGTTTGTCCTTCCACATTCTCTGGACACGAAAAGCCATCATAAAAGTCCCAATCAGTTTTGCCGTCGTTCTGTTCATTTAATTGTACGTGATGAAATAAGGCCAGTGCTTACAAACCTCGTGGTCACATGACCTCCCTTGACCCATCGCACTCTTAACCATGGCAGTCAAGGCTCTGTCAGATCACAAGCATGTCGCCTTGGACTGGATTTAAATATTACAAGATTTCCTCGAGATGTCTGTGTTGTGAAATCAAAAGGGATGAGTGTACCTACTGTATGGATAGTAACAGGTACAGTAGTTGATGTTCGGGATTTCGACCTTTCGTGATGACCTATTTTAATGTACCACTATTTCGACCTTTCATGATTGGTGCCGACGAATCTGGTTGAGTTTGTGTGGCTTGTTTGTTGGCGTCCTCCAATCTCCTGCTATTTCGCAGATCACTCTCAGCTCAGTCCAGCTCTTGTCTATCATAAGGCGAGGTTGATTGCTTCCGTCCTGTCTGCAATGACACTGTCCTGCTATCATGTACTATATTAAAGTGTGTATTCTGTTAAGGACAAAATTTCTTGCTTTTTATGTCCTGGAAGTTATTTTAAATGTTTATTACTGGTATTTCCTGAGTTCTTGGAGTCCAGTAGGTGTCATTGAAAATGTGTTGCAATGTTCGTGATTTCACTATTCGTGACAGTTTTGTAGGTCCAAATTAATGACGAACATAGAGGCTGTGCTGTCTACCAATTTTTGCGAGTTTCAAAACTTGGAAAGCTTGTTGCCGTTGAAAACGCCCTTTTTCAAAAAGACCTCGCTCTGTGCCAAGCATCCAGGAAAGTGAAGAAAATAAAATGATTACGAGATTTGAGGCTCGTATAGCGGTTTATGTTGAGTAAAATTCAAATTCCTTTTGGAGGCACAAAATACGTTGAATGACTGAAAGAGTGGTCATAGCACAGAGCACGAAAACATTGGACATCACTTGAGGAAAGACGGAGCTGTACTGAGCTGGGAGTGATCTGCACAAGAACAGGATAGAAGGGGAAGCCGACACGCCAGATTCGTGGTCCATCCCGATTCGTCGGAACCAGCCACGGCGAACTGAAAGCGACGGCAATTTAGTTTTTGAAGAGAATCAGTCGACTGTTGTGCTTGGCTATGCGCTAATGTTCGCGTTCAAAGTCGCTACCGAATTCCGAATTTGACCGAGTGAGGCTGACGACGTTCTCAACTCCAGCTTGGGCAGGTGACGTCACTACTACTACTACCGCAGATGACTGCGATCATTTCCGGTTCGCCATGACCATTCCCATTACACTCATTGGATGTAAATCCGTACATTTCAGACATGACGACAGAACGCTACACTCACAGACAGTGGACCTTCGCAACAACAAATTTAGCCTTTCATATTATGAAGGGGTGTTCACCTTGAGTTCTACATGTGGCATCAAATGACCAAATGGAACAGCGCAGAACCTGCAGATAAACGTGAAATTAAAGTGTAAGTCAAGACAACAGACTGACCAGCCAACTCAACCTAGCGGTGAGCGTGTAAGACTCTTGTATACATAGCAAGACCCACTTACTCACCGACCAGTCGAGAAGCGGTTTTCACGCGTAGAGGTTCGGTGTACTTTCGTGCTTGACAAGCAGGTGCTACATACGTCGCTGTAATTAGAGTACGGTGCTATTTATATGGGGAAATCGTGTGACAAGTGTGTAATATGCTTACTGAGCTTTAAGAGCGAGTTGTGTGAAGAAAGTAGTGATGATGTATCATAAAATGAGGTACAGCGCGGTTGTCAGTTGCTTGTTATTACTCTCCTGCAGCTCCGTTAATGTCACGGGGTCAGCCATTCCAATGTGGGAATTCTTAAGCCGAGGAGAAAAGGTGAGTCTGCTTTTACCGCTAACTCTACAATATGCTGCCTCAGTCTTGTCCAAGAATAGTAGTGTTAAAGATCTGATGTTCAGGTAATAAATTTCTGTTTTGAGTAAAGTTGGTATGCAAGGTATAGTCATCAGCTTCGTCAGATTAATATTATAATATCGCACCATGGTACTCTTGTATTGGACTGTTTTATTGCACCATATAGATAATTGCTTCATGACTGTTACAATTCGAAACTTCGTACAGGGGTGCTGATAAGTCCTTAGCCCGAACAAACTACAGCGACAGAAGATTTTGAGTTTCATATATCCTATTTATAATCATAATTCGAGGAATATTAGTACTATTTATATATACAACAAGACTCGCATTAAACGAACTGTTCTCACCATCAAACAAAATACATCGGGAAATAGGTCGGGCTAAGGGCTTATCAGCGCCCCGGTATATACATTGTAATATATTGTAATAGAGATTTGGATAAGTCCAAGGTTACACATGTAACAATACGGATTATAATAAATTAAATTAAATTAGTTCAAGGCTTAGTACTTTGTGCACGACAAGGTTTAACACTCAATACTTCTGCGTTCTGCCCACACAGTGTATGTATGTGTTTTGTGTGGATCTGAGAACAAACTGCGATTGTTTTCCCAGTACAGCATTAACTGAATGGTTGAAGGCGCTCTCGCAAAGTTGAGACAAGCGACTTTATCATGACCGTCCGTCCGCCCGCCCGCATGAAACAATTCAGCTCCCACTAGACTGATGTTCGTGGAATTTTATGTTGGGGACTGTTATTAAAACCTATCGCGAACAGTGAGGTTTGGTTTTAAAATGGGACACAGATGTTAGGCACTTGGCCTGAAGACCACAGCACGTCTAATGCTGTTGAAAGTGACGTACGTAACTCATCACCACACATTAGAACCGATTTTGGGTTTCCATGGCAACATCTAATAATCGTCTCTCATTTCGCTGTAGAAGTTAAACAGAATGGTTCGACTGGTACGTGCGTAGAGGATAGCAAAGATCGTGACAGCCCACAATGTTACTTGACGACATCACCTATGTTACAACCGACACGGACTATATTTACTGCATGGTGTGACCGGTCTCTTTATATAATATAATTCATGTTACACCTGGTTACTGTTTTAAACTTGCTCTTGTAATGATTCAGTTCTGGTTTATTAACGTGCTGGTTTCAGCGCAGCCGACACTTGTAAAATCGCCACAAAATAAATACAAGAAGATCACATAAAGGCACACACACACACAACTCGACATCACAAAGAGTTAGATTTGAAACATATTCAGCGTTAAAATTGAACATTTGTACGGAACTGTTCAGTTAGTACAAAAAACAGTCGCAGTGGTTGTTAGATCCACGGGGAAATTTTCAGGCTGCCTATGTCATCTCCAAAAGCTGTAATGAGGGGCCGCTATGTGTAGCGGCCAGTTAAATGTGTCGTTATAAGCAGGCGGTATGGCAGCGTTGGCCATACAAGCTTGTTCAGCGAAAAAGAGTGTGTGAATGACGTGTGTTAAATAACAGATATGTAGTCAGCGGGTTATTACAAACAGCATTAATAAGGAGTCATATAGAAGGTTGTATCGTGGTGACTGTTCATAAACAACGCGAAGTGTGAAGTGTTTTCATTGACATTGGATGTTTGAACAGCAGTGTGTAACGTCCATACTGCTTTATAAGTGACAGTACTCATTCTCTGCGCATTACTTGCAACGAACTTATGAATCACTGTACGTTTGGTTGAACTTCTTGAACATCACAACACCACGTGGATATACATCCATGCTCTGAGAAGGGGTTGGAGCTATACACTGTGTGTTCGACGTGATGTCAGTTTTTTTTTTGAACCCCAGTGGTGAAAGAAATCACATGCGTTAAGTATGTTGGCAGTAACGGGAGTTAATGGATAGAACTCTGAAACTCCAAGGAATGAAGTATTTCCTGAGAAGCTAGGACTGTAGTTCTCAGCAAGTCAAAAAGTTTCCTGCATTTTGTGGAATCCAAAGGTACATTACCATGTTAACTTGTCCATGTACTGAGGCAGATGAATCCAGTCCATGTCATCACATTCTATACCTATAAGATCAGTTTTAGTATTATCCTGTTATGGAAGGCTACATCTTCCAGAGAGTCTCTTTCCTTCATGTTTTCTTGCCAGACCCCGTTGCATATTTGTGTTCTCCCCCATACACGCCACAAACCTTGTCCCTCTTATCCTACTTGGGTTGATCACTTGACCATGTTATCAGTAAAGTAGGGTTCTGCTTCTTAACAAGTGTCATGTCTAGCAAAATGTGATTAACATGACTGCATGAAATTTGCCTGTTATAATACTGCATGTACTGTTCTACCTTATGTAAATCTGAAGTAATGTAATCTGGTTTGCTTTTCAGATGAATCATTTGTTCAACATGTTTGTGAAGCAGGTTGAAGACTACTGTGGATCTCTCAGCATGCCTGGTAAGTTTTTAAAGAGTAGGCCCAGTGCCTTGCTGCTCACTTCTACACATGCTGTGTCCACTAGCAAATGCAAATACCCAGAAACTGCCTTTGCTGTCAGAAAGCCTTGAGCTGCATGCTGATGGCTGTCATTTGTTCACTCAGTTTGGTTGTAGCCTCCATTGTGTGTTACTGAGCAATGCAGCAAACTGCTAAGATTATGTAGCATTGCTGATAGATGAAAGGATGAGTGTGGAGTGTTGGTGGAAAGATATTGGCTGGGGAAATTAGAAGTGCTCAAAGAAAAACCTGTCCTGCTGCCACTTTGTCTGCCACAAATCCCACACAGATGGCTTGGAACTGAACCCAGGCCTCAAAATGGGACACTGGTGACTGAATCATGGTATGGCAAGTGTCTACAGAAAACCGGCTTGATTAATGTAGGTGTCCCCATGGATTTTGTGTGTTCTTGCTATAGGATAATATATAAGTTGTTAGTGTTAATGTATTTGTCATATGAAATTACGTTTCTTTTATGTTATATACTGAGTTGTATATAAAGATGCTTTTTGTGAAACCACTTTCCCATGACTGGTATATCTGACAAACTTTTATCACTTTTGGATACTATTCACATTGTGGGAATGGAGAATTACTAAAAACTTTTACCACTTCTCCATTTTTCTGCTGATTGTTAGTAAATGTCACAAGTCAAAAGGACAGCAGAAAGTGACCTGTGTGTGTGTGGACAGCCAGCATCATTTGGTACACTAAGTGGCCAAGTATGTGTGTTGTGGGAATGTGATCACAAAAATCAGGCAAACTTTTGGCAAGTTTGCCTGAGTAAAGGTGTTTTTAAAATAAACCAGTTGTGGAAACCTTTGAAAGTGGCGAGATTTCAGGCTTCTGCTGTGTTGTAGTGGAGGTATTTGCTCTTCTGTGATGTTATACAGCATAGGTTGGGAGTTGATAACCATTGTTGTGGGACAACATATTGGTCCCATCTTCAAGGGTCCAGCAATCCACTCTTGATCCTGCAGACTTAAAGACTGCTGTGAATGGAGCAGGGGGGAATACAGATGCAGAAAATATAAAATGAATGTCATTATACAAAATTTAAAATAAAGGTTTTGGAAGTAGGCTGCAATGAAGTAAAATACAGCAGGAACTCGGTGAAGCATGGGACTGAGACAGACAGCTAGTGAACACTTAGTGATAGCAGGTGGTAAGGAAATCTTGCTGGTTTGTGGATGAATTTTGAGAGACATGCGAAGTTAAAATAAATGAAGACGAAGTTATAATGAGAAGGAAAGTAAAAAGGAAATAAATAAGATACAGTACAAATAAAGGAGTAGGAGGAAGGGGCCCTCACAAGAACAGCTGCTTGTGGCCAAAAGGGGGCCATATGTATGGTAGTAAGACGGGCTTGAGAACCGCTTCTCGGGTTCTAAGGAGGAGGATGTCTGCATTCCTTCATGGAGTACAGGGCATCATCCTCATGTAGCTCCATACACAGGTGGTTTGTGCGGTGGAATTTGTAATATTTATGGTGGATGTACAGTAAGTACTGTTCCCACACTGTAAAATTACGTGAAAAGTCATTACACTATTAAATTCCACATCCTTAATCCACTGAGGTATCATTACTTTTCAGCATAATCTCCAAATACATGGATGCATTCATTCCATCTTTGCACAAGATAAAATTTCCGTCCCAGTAGAAATTGGGCTAATATAAAATTAAAGAATAAAAAGCCATGAAAACAACTGTATTGTCTGTGGTATTTATTTCTGCAACAAGTTTCAACCACAAAGGGGCATCTTCAGGCTACAATACTTTAACAACGCATAAAAGGGTTAAATTACTTACTTACTTACTTACTTACTTACTTACTTACTTACTCCATGGAGCAGAGTCCTTCTTGAGAAGCTAACTGGTTCTGCAGCTAGTCAAGAAATT
>JGI20166J26741_11644029_pt1 | contig 11303 bp, 8 predicted proteins | sample TergutCu122P5_FD_26741 | JGI IMG/M metagenome (IMG submission 26741) | reverse complement strand
TTCTTGTTGTGGTAAAATGTTAAAGAAAAGTTACATTTTAAATTTTATTATTGACGCAAAATTTAATATATAAAATAAAATATTTGTTATTTCTGTCTTGGGACTGGGAGGCGTGGTGTTTGACTGTCTGGGGGGGGGGGTAATACCCACCCCCACCCACGAAAGAAACACTGCTTGAAATAAGGGGCGGAAATGTTTTCACTGCCTAGGGACGCCAAATTACTTAATTCGCCCCTGCGTGGCTTTGACTACTCACCACCATCTAGCGCCGAGGTTAAAGAAAGAGTAGATCTTTACCCCTAATCGCCTCTCTTCCTGGGTAAACTTTACATTTGCTGTACCTTTTATATACTAGAAAGCTGCTTTTGTCACATTTTAAATTGTTTTAAATATGTGAGAGGGTATTATTCCTGTGAGTGCTTATTAAAAGGCACTGGATTTTCTGAGAGGGTGAATTACCTGTACCAAGGACCACCTACGTTAAATAATGTTCGTTGGCTTAGTCAAGATTCTGTTTTTTATCGATTGGTTGATTGTTTAGATCTGTGGATTGATTTTATCTTGCTTATTTTCCTTGTCTTTAAATGACTTGGACACCAAATTGCAAGCATTCGCAGGACTATTGGTGTTATGGTTGATAACATAAAAGCTTAATTTTTTTTTTAAAATATGATGTTGACAATGGCAATTTTAAATACCGGGTTACTATAAAAGAAATAGACACTTTCAATGTTGTATTGAAACGAAATTATTAATGATTTAGCCAAAATACTTACATGGTTTTGTAGTACAGGTTCTTAAGTTTACATGACGAAGTTACAAATGTTCTATGTGTGAGCCTTTTGTCACACGACAGATATCAACACGATAGTCTAATTCTGTCCAAACAGAACTAAGCATATCCTTGTCAACACTTGCAACAGCTGTTGTGATGCGTTGTTTCAGTTCGTTTAAACTTAGCGGAAGTGGAGGAATGAAAAATGTCTTTGATATACCCCCACAAGAAGAAATCACAAGGAGTTAAGTCTAGACTTCTTGGAGATCAACATGTCAGTGCCATGTTCTCATCTGTTGATCGGCCAGTCCAACGTCGTGGTAGATTTTCATCCAGCTAATGTCGAACCCCACTGTGCCAGTGAGGCGGAGCTCCATCTTGGATGAATATGAAGTTTTCACTGTCTTGTTGCATTTGAGGCAGCAGCCACTCACTAAACATGTCGAGGTATGTTATTCCAGTCACTGTGTTTTCATGGGGAAAAAATGGCCCGTACACCTTTCTACGGGATACAGCACAAAATACGTTAACTTTTGGTGAATCCCGCACATACTGCACCAGTTCCCTTGGGTTTTCTGTTCCCCATATACGCACGTTGTGTTTGTTGACTTTACCACTAAGGTTGAAGGTTGATTCGTCGCCGAAAATTAACCGGTTAAAGAAATCATCATCTTCTTCATTCCACTGCTGCATGCTCATGCAGAAAGAATAGCGAACCCTTTTGTCGTCGCAACTTAAAGCTTGCACTAACTGTAACTCATAGGGAATCGTTCTTAAACGTTTCCGCAAAATTGTCCACACAGTCTGTCGTGGCATCTGTAATTCTAAACTTGCACGTGTTGTCGACTTCCTCGGGGAGCGAGTAAATGTCTCACGAAAGCGTTCCACCTTTTCCTCTGATACTGATGGTCTCCCAGAACTCTTACCTTTGCATAAACAACCAGTTTCTTGAAATTTCTTGCTCCAGTCGTAGATAGACTGCCTTGTAGTCGGAGGTTTGCCATATCGTCTTCTGAAATGACGCTTCGCTAATTCCAGCACACAAAAAGCCTTCTCTAGCACAGTAGCAGCCATTTTGCTTCAGTGATGTCAAGGGCGCTGACGTGGTGCTGACGTCACGAAAGAATGCCTGTAAAAAAATTTTCATCTTCACGCTACTACGCAAATTGTGTGTCCACTACGCTAACGGGTTTGATACTACATAACGTTGAAAGTGTCTATTTCTTTTATAGTAACCTGTATTTTCCGAATCCACAAAAGACACGACTGACCTTTACTAAATTTAACTATGAGTTAATTCTCAATGATTTAGTTATTGTTACGTGCATATAGCTTCAAAACAACTACATAAGACCCTAGTATAAAATATCTCTCATCTTTGTTGCTACAACAAAATTCTCACTGATGTTTAAAATGTGCTTATTTTCATCTTCTTTCTTTTTCGTACGTTATAATACGAACCAAATTTGACTGTTCCAGTGACATTTGTTGTGTTGATTATAAGGTACTACTTCTAATATATATTTTTTTTTTTACTTTTGGTGTAAAAATCAGTACAAATGTGTTACTAATTATTTTAAATGTTTTCCTGAAATGCTTTTATTGATTTTAATATCTTTCCATGATAATATATTATTATTAAACCAAAATCAATACAGGCATGTAGAAGTATAAAATGAAAAAAAAAAACAACAAACATTTACAATTTGTCTTCAGTTTATTACAGACTTAGTATTGACACATTATCATCATCATCATCATCATCAAGTCACTAATTTTGTTTCTTGTGACGTACTAGTTGTAACTAACATTTACGAGGGCGGGCTGATAAGTTTTGCCTCCACTTAAATAGAAAATGAACAGGAAAAGATATTTTAATGAAATAAAAAAGGAAATATGACTACGTCAATTATTTTCAAAGCTGCGTATTTATTTTTCTACAAAATCACAACGCACTTCAATACACTTCCGCCAACGCTGCACTAGTTTTTTAATTCCGTCCTTAAAAAATTGGTGTTTTGTTTTTGAAAACATTTCTTCACTGCAGACTTCACCTCTTCATCACAGCTGAAGCGCTGGCCCTTCAAGTGTTTCTTTAGTTTTGGGAAGAGGTGAAAATCACTTGGAGCCAGAACTGGGCTATACGGTGGATGCGGCAGCACTGAAAAGTCCAGGTGTTTAATTGCATCTCTTGTTGCTGCACTTGTGTGAGGCCTGGCGTTGTAGTGTTGAAGAAGTGTTTCATTTCTTATTCCAATCCGTTCGATTCTTCTTAATGCAGTAAGAGTTTCAATGTAACGTTGAGAGTTTACTGTTGTTTCTTTTTCAAGAAAGTCTGCAAAGACAACACGTTCCGAATTCCAAAAACAGTTAACATGACCTTTGCAGCCGAGGCTTGTGTTTTGAATTCTCTCGGCTGAGGTGATTCCTAATGGCGGTATTCCATGGACTGCCTTTTGTTCTCAGGGTCATAATGATGGACCCAAGTTTCATCACCTGTAAGGATCTTCTTTAAGAAGTCCTCACCTTCTTTCTCAAAACATTCCAGGTGTTCCCGAGAAATGCGAACTCTTTCAACCTTCATTTCACCAGACAGCATGAGCGGTACCCATTTGGCACAAAGATTGCGGAATGCAAGAACACCAATAATGTGTCCCACTTTCTCCTTAGAAATTCCTAATGAAACAGGAATTTCCGCGGATCAGTTCTTCAACGCCATCTTGATGAAGCTGATCGCTTGCAGTCACGAGCCTTCCACTTCGTGTTTTGTCACTCACATCTGCTTGCCCCAGTTCTCCATCTTTGAACCGCCTTACCCAGCATCTTACTGTACTCACATCAACACACTGATCGCCATAAACGGCTTGCATTCGTCTGTGAATTTCAATTGGAGGAATTTTTTCCGCGGTTAAGGATTCAGTAACAGCAGGCTGTTTGAACCGAACGTCTGAAAACTCTTCCATTTCGATGTGCACTGGGTGAGGAATGTAAGCATCTGTGTGAGGACTGTAAGCATCTGTGTGTTCAAGGTGAGGTATGATGGAAGAGAGATACCATGTGACTACACAGAACCGGTTTTATCCAGATATGTCTAATGTAAATAAAAATATTACAGTGGAGGTAAAACTTATCAACCCACCTACGTATCTTCTAAAAATGTTCACTTAAAATAAGTTAGAAGCGTTTTTATTTGCCTAAACAGGTGCCTTAAGAATAATTTCAAGCTTTTAGTTCTCTCCCGTTCTAGTAATAATTTTTACAACAACCGTAACAATATGTGTGACTATAATATTTAAGTTAATGTATGTATTAATTTAGTTTTTTTAAAAAAATATGGAATAGTGACCTCAGATGCTTCCCTGTTTTTCTCCATATCGCATTTCTCAAGGATAATCATATTATGAAATACAGCATAATATATAACAATTAATGACGATTAAATACTCCTGTACCTTATATGCTGCTCAAAATCACCATGGACACGCGAAAGGATTTCTTCGAAAATTATCCGAACTTTAGGTACGCGCCTTCAAAAATGTTTGTCAGCCCTGTCTCTGGCCGGCCTTGAATTTGGAGGTTGCTCTTGAGCTGTCCCTATACAGGTCTGGGTAGTCCCTGAGGGCTCTGGAACAGTGCTTTTCAAACGGTGGTGCGCGTACCATTGCTTGTACGCGGACGATCACGCGGAAATTTAAGACTATTTTTCAATAATTAAAATTTATACACGTTAACTGCAATATTAAAATTGTCTTAAATATATTGAAATGTAGAGAAAAATATTTATAAATTGTATACCAAAGTGTCTTTCCATTGTTTCTAATACAAATGCAAACTCTCCTCCGTCGTCTAATGGCATTAAATTAGAGCTACCGCGAAATTTGAGGTTTCCCCAGCATTGTTGTTTCGATGGTTAGTAGGACTGAAGACTTAAAAAGTGCAAACAATAAAACATTTCCGAAGACTGAAATTTGGCTTTAATATTTGCAGTACGTATTGGTACGCATACATGTCTCTTATTGTGACAGTGGTACGCAAAACAATAGTTCGAAAAACAATGCTCTAGAAAGTTGAGGCTCCTGGAATTTCCAGACCGTCGGCACATGGAGGTAGCAAGGTTGTCAGCCCTAAGCACCGGCCACCTTGCTGTTAGAGGCTGTGTCGACCCCAGGGTTTAATTCCGGGCCGGCAGGATTACGTCAATGAACAATCCCAGTTACCCCATATGGAATCGAACCCCCGACTTTCCTGCTTGTAGCGCAGTGCCTGAATCAACTGCACTACTGCATACCCCTATTTGCTATTAAAATATCGTAAACTTGAATGTTTCGGGCCCAGGACCTATCAAAGTCGGATGTATTGTTCAGGACACCTGGTATTTTCGTATGTACCTGATGTCCTGAATTATATTTTTATTTTACAGATATTAGGTAAGGTTTGTCGATCAGCATGGAGTCTCGAGCACCGAGTGTGCCAAACTACAGATTTAATTGTTGTCAAATAATGCATCCAAGTTCCTGTCAGTTACTCCCCAAAATACATGAAATTTTGTACTTTAGAGGCTACAAACTGGGTTCCTGTGTTGCTTTGTGAACCTGAAAGAAATATTGTAGATTATAATATTAGGAATTTCATTATTACCAATGAAAATTTCAAAATATTATGATTTATAAGTTGGTACAGTAATTTTTCCAGTATTAAAATCAAAGGAAAGTAATCCCCGTACAGGCCTGGACAGGCCCTGAGGGTTCCAGGAGTTCGAGGTTCTCAGGTTTCAAGACAATCGCCACATGAAGGTGGTAAGTTTGTCAGCCCTACGCACCGGCCGCCTTTACTCCCCCCCAGGAAGTATTCCTGGTACTCATTTTTGTTTGAGACTAAGTCGATCCCAGGGCCACAGTTCGGCTGGAAGGATTCTGTCAATGAAAAATTCCAGTGACGCCATAGGGAATGGAACCTTTGCCAGTATAAGGCTCCAAATGATAAGAATTAATATAATTATATTACATTAGTTCAAATTTGTAGAATGCATTGTAAGAATTATTTTCAACCGTAATTACGCTCTTTATCTGATCAACATGTTATAGGGAAAATGTGGAAGAAAACCCGTGTGTTATGTGGAACACATATTGTGGGTAAATCGATGCCTATTGTGAGTTTCTGTAAGATCTGATACTGACCTTAACACTTTTCAGAAAGTAAAAGAAGACATGAATTAACCCTTAGGCTACCGGATTAAATTTCAGTTGCCATTTAATAACATTAAATGGCTGAGCGACTATAGTCGTCGTTGGCAGGTTAAGGGTTAAACACAATGGGAGTAAAAAGCCGGAAGTATTACCGCATTGGCATTTTTATAATGGCTTGAAGGTATTCGCAGCTGATTAACAGTTACAGTTAGTCGTGTAAGGGGTAGATTGACAGATTGACAGGGGTGCGAGTTTTCGCGGAAAGTAATTAATAGTCTCTTTTGTAGCTTATTTAGTGACGTTTATTTTAAGAGTACAACTAAACTTCTCTATAAAAGGACTGGCAATGGACGAAATGACCAGGGTTGTGTCCCAGACTTTTCTGGTTCTTGCTGTCGTCATCATGACCACATCACTCTTGGAGTTCACCCAGTCTCCTGTCACTGGAATACACCAGACTTTTCGCGCAACGATAAATGGACCGGAATGCAAATTTGGCAACTCACCGCCACCTAGTACAGAACTTACGAAAACGTAAAGCTCTCCCTGCACTACTGTGTAAATGAATATAAAGACAAGTGTGCTCGTAGTTTAATGTAGTAGTAACTAGGCTTGTACAGTACGTAATGGTAAACTGTGCTTGTCAGTATGTGATGCTCTGAACAGAGGCAACTTTGCCCTTAGTTAAAGTGAGGGATTGGCCGAAGTATTTATAATTCAGTTTTCGGCACCGTTTCCTTTTTTTTTTTTTTAATGCTCGTGATTTTTTATATATATATATATATATATATAGATTGTAAATTTTAATTTGGATAAAGTTGTGCTGCCTGTTGGAAGCGTGTCAGAATCGAATATAATAATCGAGTTTCCATTTGCAGACATAAAGTTGGCGGGCTTGTATTGGCGGTTTATTTATAGGTTAAGGCAGTTTTCTATGTTGATACTTTTCAGAACTTTTCAAAAACAGACTCTGTGCTGTGATGAAACTATGAAGAGGTGTTTCGAGATCTGTAAAGGTAAAGGCAGTTGCATTTATCATATAGAAAGAGAACACTTCACTTTTAATTCATACTGTATGGTGTATGAAGAATGACAAAAATGTGATAAATTTTGTAAAATCGCGTTTTGTTAGTAGGAGAGGAAATGGCAAGGAAAGGGAGCACACTCGATTGATAAGTATTTATATATCGTGTAAAGTGATGTAACAGATCAGTACCATGTAACCTCTTAACAGAAGGGTGGATTTCATAACCTGCTCATATTGCAGCAGGTTATGAAATGGATGTGGAGCTTCAAGTGTGATTACGTGTAACCATAGTTTGTGCCAGCACCTTTGTACATTACCTCTTAAGTATACCAGAAATGGTACAATACAAAAATTGGATGTATTACTTCAGAAGTAATTGGAATTTGTAAACAATTCTGAGCCCCTTTTTCTTAGGCCCAAATATTCTGTCATACACTGTATCACAATTCTGTTATATTTGACAGTGGTTTTTAATATACTTTGTTAGTTTTACAGCTGGGTAGAGTGACATGTTTTAAGCAATGGGTAGGACCTGAAAATTATCTTTGTGCAATTCTATCCATTCATAACTTAATCTAATATTTCAGTGTTCCGTTTTAAGCCAGTTACAGATGTGGTACATATTTTACAGGAACATGCTGTAGTATTTGCAGATGTCACTATGTTGTCTTCAGTTAAAGATGTTTAACATTTGTGCTGCTTTTGGTCAGAGTAAAAACTCACAGGCCTTGCATTCAGTAAGTATGTTGCTTCAGTGAAATTTTCTTGTAGTTCTGGCATGTTTTGACCTGAGTGACTGTAGTTCTGTAACTGCAGCATAATTGTGTTTTCAGATAATATGGGATCCTATCATGCTATGCCATAATGTGTGTATGCTTCTTATGTGTTCATTTAGCACCAACTAATTTCACAGTTATTATGTTGGATCCATGCGTGACTGTGGCTCAAACATAGACATGAGCAGGGTTTTCTGTGCCAACATATTTAATGTAACCCACCTACCTACCTTATATCCAGTTGGTATCAAGACCATTTTCCTTGAAGTAGAAACATGAGTGTGCAGCAGACCCCTCGCCTCCATCTTATATCAAGGTTTATTTTATATATATAGACATATATAATTCTGTATCAACTGTCATGGTAATTTATTATTGGTGTAAGATATAACAACAGCATAACCCAGGTGATTAAATAAAGTTTCATGCTGACAACTACAATGTATATTGCATATGACAGAAAACAACAATGTTTTATTTTCTTGTTTGCCAAATTGGTCTTTTATATTAAAATATGAATTTTTGTTTCTTCATGTGCAAGCAATTACAGTTTCATTCTCTAGATGTCAGAATTTATATCCATGTCTGCTTGTCTCTTACAGGCTGGTAGTTGTAGTTTCTTCACACATGTACTCGTACATTACAGATTGCAGAGGACACAAATACTAGTGCAAATGAAACATTGATATTTATGTAAAGTGTCATCATCCATGGTAGAAAAGAATGAAATGGGAAGAAGTGAATTTTGAAATTAACCTCACAATAATCAGAATGTTGAATAAAATATTAACTTGAAATAAATAGTATCCCAGTGTCCATTGGTTTTTGAAGAATTTTAATGATAGTGTTTAATTAGTATGATCATCTTGATGTGGTATAATGAATGTGGAATTTGTACATTAATTGTTAGTCATGGTTTTTGGAATGTAAATGTACATATTAGAGTAGTTGTAACAAAAATGACTTGGCCTTTTGTTGCATTTCTTTTAGGACTGGGGAAGATGGAAGGAAAGTTTCTCCAATGGAGATTGTATCCGATCACCTGTCAGTTCCCCTCCTGATATAGTTTGCAGCTCGTCTGGTAGCAGTGATGCGGATATAATTTCAAGATCACGTGCACTCCATCGAGTTGTGACACGGCTCGATTTTGACTCCTGTGTGGTCCAGAGTTCAAATGCGTGTCGCCAGTTTCGGGCGCGGGTGACTCGTAATGTGATTAATTTGGAAAATGGGGACAGTCTGTTACATCCTCCTGAAGTTACTGTGTTAGAAAGAAATGAGGGGCAAATGCAAGTGGATGTCAGTTCTGTCAGTCCTGAAGTTAGTGTGTTAGAAGATGACAAAGGTCAGATGCAGATGGATGACATTAGTATCAATCCCCAAATTGAATTGAAAGAGCATCCTCAAAGTTGCAGTGATAGAGAGGTTACTAAAAAACTGGAACATAATTTTAATATGACAAATGAGAGTGAGTTGTGTATTCTGAAATCCCCAGATCCCATTCTTGGGACTGAAAGTGACAAGGATATAACACTATCTTCTCCAATAATTGGAAGGCAGAAGTTATCCCCACCAGGACGATCTTTTTGTCATAGAATTAAGCGGAAGAAAAGGAGTTCAAAGGTTAATGATGCCTTTCAGCCAGTGGTTCTTTGTCAGGAACACACATGTCCTGCACTGGATACACATAAAAGTGAGAGAAAAAACTCATATCAATTAAATCAGGACACAGAAATGGAAGTGGACTTAAAAAATAATATGAGGTTAACTGCAGTTAGCACAGATTTGGGTCACATACATGACATGAATGAAAAGTCACCAGTTTCTTCATCTCAACAGAACAAGACATCACAAAGTAATGTGGTATCACCTGTTATGAACTGTTGTCAGAGGTGGCGTAAACGGAAACATTTTGTTAAGAAATCTCATTCAGGAAAGAACAGTTGTGATGTAGTGAAAAAGCCACATCAAAGCAGACTGGAAGTTGATGATAATGTCGTAAAAGATGGGTGTACAGAAGTGAATGTGAGTACTGTGACTCAGATTTTGACACCTTCATCTCCTGTCCTTGGAAGAAGTAGTGAAAAAAGATTGAGAAGAGCAAAAGTTGTCTTGGCAGCCAAATCAGAAGATTGCATTCATGACAAGGCAATGCAAGATGTGAGTGTAGTTTACAGTGAAAATGGTGTTCTGTTATGTGGCTCTCCCATCAACAGTGCACAACAAAAAAGCAACCTGTATTCTAATTTTGATAATGATTGTCCCATCACATTGGAAGCAGACAGACAAACTGAAGATGATAAAGGATTGAAAAAGAACCAGAAGTGTGAGAATTATAATGTTTTTGATGTTGGTGCTGAGAGTTCCTCTAGAATAAAGGAAGATTTGAAGGTACTGAAGGAATCAAAGTTGGCTGAGGAGAAAACAAGCTCTGTGCTTTGTGTGTCTGAGTATTCACTTGCGGCAGATGTCACTGTTGAAACAAAGTGTAATGGGTTTGATATTAAAAGAAATATTCAGCCATCTTCTTTGGAGGATGGTAAAGCTCTAATTGAAGATGGGCAGTGTGGAAGAAAATCAGTGAATGCAGACTCAGATGTATTGTTGCCAAGTAACATTTTATGTAGAGCAGACTCAGTCCTTCTGAAGGGGAAGGAACAGAAGTGTAATGCTGAAGTAAAAGAAGAGAATCCTGATGGTGTGATGTCTAGTGGGCTGCTGATTGAGACTGAAACATCACTGGACATCAGTATGATTCACACATCAGAACATCGTGATGATGCACAGGTAGACTCTTACCTTAAATAATTATGTGTAGCCTCTTGTACTGGGAGCCAGGGTAGCTCAGTGAGTGTAGTGAGTAGGCTGCAGGGTGAACAACTGGTGAATCAGTGTTTGACTGTTAGCAGAATCAAAGAATTTTTTCCTTTTGCATCCAAACTGGGTCTGGGATCCATCCAGCCTTTGTGTCAGTGGCTGTTGGGGACTCTCTCCAGAGGGAGAGGAGAAAAAAAAACCATGGTTGAAGCTCACCACTCAACTACAACTCATGTTGAAGATTAAGAGTCAATAATGGAGCAATACCTCCACCCAGTAGCACACTCCTCTGTTACCTGTTTCTGCTCCCACTCATGTACAGTCATGATATGGAATCTGTGTTTAAGGAGGATAAATGACAAGCTGCAATTGATTTTATGATGTGCGTTGTTATTTATTTCTGTATTTTAGTTTTATGTAAAAGTATGATTGTCCTGTCAGTTATTTGTTACTGTCTTTGCACAAATTCATATCCTATGAGTTACAGTTATTGGGTATCTTAGAGTTGGGGCCTATACTTCCTGTCATTAAGATACATACTATATATTAATTACCAACTTTTGTGCACTCATTATTATTTATTCATAAAATATTAGTCTCCTCTACATGTTTCGAGCCTCATGTGCTCATCTTCAGGAGGATACAGTTGTACACATGCAGCATATGGTACTGTCACTCTGTATGAGAGTTCCTGGTGGCTTGTAGGTACACAGCTTGAGTGA
>JGI20166J26741_11643918_pt1 | contig 11304 bp, 8 predicted proteins | sample TergutCu122P5_FD_26741 | JGI IMG/M metagenome (IMG submission 26741) | reverse complement strand
AGTAGTTGAGGCCGAGGAAGTCCAGCGGTTGGTGGATCTGGGCCAGATCGCCGTCCGCCACGAAGCTCCAGTCGCTGACGCTCTCCGTGACCTCCCTCGTCAGAGGGTCGTAGGCGCCCCGCAGCAGCGGGTCGGTGTAGAGCCAGTTGGCGACCGCGTCGACGCGGGCGCAGGCCGCCGCGTCGGCCGGATCGTCGCTGGCCGGGTAGAACTGGTGGAGGTTGCAGACCACGCCGACGCGGCCCCGTGCCTCCGCCCGCAGCGCCTGGACGCCCAGCCCGTGCGCCAGGTTGAGGTGGTGCGAGGCGGGCAGGCCGCCGTCGGGGCGCGTCCGGCCCGGTGCGTGCACGCCGCTGCCGTAGCCCAGCGCCGCCACGCACCACGGCTCGTTGAGCGTGGCCCAGGCGTCCACGCGGTCCCCCAGCGCCCGCGCGACGATCCCGGCGTAGTCGGCGAAGCGGTAGGCGGTGTCGCGGTTCAGCCAGCCGCCCGCGTCCTCCAGCGCCTGCGGCAGGTCCCAGTGGTACAGCGTGACGAACGGCCTGATGCCCCGGGCCAGCAGCCCGTCCACGAGGCGGGAGTAGAAGTCCAGGCCGGCTCGGTTCGCCGGCCCGGTTCCGGACGGCTGGACGCGCGGCCACGCGACGGAGAAGCGGTAGGCGTCGACGCCGAGGTCCGCCAGCAGGTCCAGGTCCTCCTCCCAGCGGTGGTAGTGGTCGCAGGCCACGTCCCCGCTGCTGCCGTCGTCGATCCTCCCCGGCGTGTGGGCGAACGTGTCCCAGATGGACGGGCCCCGCCCGTCCTCGTGGACCGCCCCCTCGATCTGGTAGGACGCCGTCGCCACCCCGAAGGTGAAGTCGGGTGGAAACATTGCCGTCATCGCGCCGCCCTTTCCTTGAGTGTCACCAGGAGACCCCGGCCGGTGTCAGCACCGGCATCACCGCCTTGAGCGCGGCAAGCTCGCCCCCGTTCTCCGTCACGATACCGGCGCCGTTCGCGTGCGCCACGGCGGCGATGAGCAGGTCGAACCGGCGGCCACGCACCTGCCTCCCCGCGCCCTCGACGAGCGCCGTCAGAGTGCCGTAGCTCACGGCCGCGGCATCGTCGAACGGCAGTCCGCCGCCGAACTGCGCCATGATCCGTCGCAGCCGAAGCTCACGGATCGCGCGCTCCGCGCCGGACAGCCCGGGCCGGGAAGCGCCGAAGCGCAGCTCCGCGTACGTGATCGAGGCCACCGTCATCGGAGTCCCGAGGTCATCCCGGACGGACTCGGAGATCAACACGCTCGTGTCGAGAACGATCTTCATGCCTGGGGCTGCCCCGGCAGCCAGGGATCGCGCTCCCACGGATCATCGACCATGTCCTGGTCCCGAGCCGCCTCGATCTCGGCGATCCAGGCGTCGTCTCGGGGCTCGGCCAAGACGTCGCGCACCTCGTCGAAGGTGACCCAGCGGTGGGGGCGGAACGGGATGATGGTGGCGGTGGGCACGCCGTGATCCGTCAGGACGTACTCGGCGCCCTCGCGCACCTCGCGGATCATCCGCGTGGGGTTCTGCCGGAGCTGGCCCACGGTGATGACGGGGCGGTCCCCGATCATCTCCGTGCTCATGCCCTCAAGCCTAGACCCTCTGTAGACAATTGTCTACGATATTCCGTCCCGCGTCAGGGCGCCTGCCAGAGCACATCCACCGTGGCGCCGGGCGCCGCGACGGGCACGACGTCACCGTCCACCGCCACGCCGTCCACGCTCAGCCGGCCGGTGGCCGGGGTGCCGGCGCCGGTCACGGTGATGCGGTAGGTGGCGCCGCGGAAGCGCCTGGTCACGGTGTAGTCGCCGAAGCCGGCGGGCAGGCGGGGGGCCACCACGAGGCCGTCCAGGCTCGGCCGGACGCCGAGGAGCCAGCACGTGGCGGCGTGCCAGGCCCAGGCGGCCGTGCCCGTCAGCCAGGAGTTCTTGGCCTGCCCGGAGCGGGGCGCGGCGGGGCCGGCGATCATCTGGGCGTAGGCGTAGGGCTCGGTCATGTGGACCTGGCCGATGGCCTCGCGGTAGGCCGGGGTGATGCGCCGGTAGTAGTCGAAGGCGCGCCCGGGGTCCCCGGCGATGGCCTCGGCCATGATGATCCACGGGTTGTTGTGGCAGAAGACGCCGCCGTTCTCCTTGTAGCCGGGCGGGTAGCTGCTGATCTCCCCCAGCTCGACGTGGTAGCGGGTGTACGGCGGGGCCAGCAGGGCGATGCCGTGCTCGCCGGCGAGCCGCGCCGCCACGGCGTCCAGCGCGGCCCGGGCCCGGCCGTCGTCTGGTCCGGCGCCGCCGATGACGCACATGCCCTGGGGCTCCACGTAGATCTGGCCCTCGTCGTTCGTGGCCGAGCCGACCGGGGCGCCGAAGGCGTCGTAGGCCCGGCGGAACCAGGCGCCGTCCCAGCCGTGGTCGTGGATCGCCTCGTGCATCGCGGCGACCGAGTCGCGCACCTGCGCGGCCAGCCCGGTCTCCCCCCGGCGGTCCAGCAGGTCGGCCAGGTCGGGGCAGGTCGCGGTGAACAGGCCCGCGATGAAGACGGACTCGGCGATCCGCCCGTCGCCCCGCCCGGCCGTCGTCTGGAAGCTCTCGCCGGGGCTGGCGGTGAAGGCGTTGAGATTGAGGCAGTCGTTCCAGTCGGCCCGGCCGATCAGCGGCAGCCCGTGGGGCCCGAGGTTGCCCACGACGTGGTACCAGGAGGCGACCAGGTGGTCGAGGAGCGGCGCCGCCAGGGCCGCGTCGTTGTCGAAGGGCACGGGCTCGTCCAGGATCGCCAGGTCGCCGGTCTCCTTGAGATACGCGCTCACCCCCCAGATGAGCCACAGCGGATCGTCGTTGAACCCCGAGCCCAGGTCGTGGTTGCCGCGCTTGGTCAACGGCTGGTACTGATGGTAGGCCGAGCCGTCGGTGAACTGCGTGGCGGCCAGGTCGAGGAGGCGCGCCCGCGCCCGGTCGGGCACCATGGCGACGACGCCGAGCAGGTCCTGGTTGGAGTCGCGGAAGCCCATGCCGCGCCCGATGCCCGTCTCGAAGTAGCTGGCCGAGCGCGAGAGGTTGAACGTCACGAGGCACTGGTACTGGTTCCACACGTTCACGCTGCGATTGAGCTTGTCGTCCGCCGATTCCAGGTGGAAGTGCCCGAGCAGGCCGGCCCACGACGCCGCTAGGCGGGCCAGTTCCGCCCGCGCCTGGTCCGCCGTGGCGAACCGGGCCAGCAGCGCCCGTGCCCCGTCCTTGCGCACAAGGCGCCCCATCTCGTGCGGCGCCGCGCGCCTCACCTCGGGTGGCGCGTGGCGCCCCATCTCGTGCGGCGCCGAGCGCCCCACCTCGTGCCTCTCGCCTTCCGGGGCGACGCCGGAGCCGTTCTCCCACTTGGCGTCGTCGGGGTTCTCGGCGTAGCCGAGGACGAAGACCAGCTCCCGGGTCTCTCCGGGAGCCAGGGCGAGTCTCACGCAGTGGGAGGCGATGGGATACCAGCCGGAGGCCACCGAGTTGCCCGGCCGGCCGGCCCGGGGCACGGCCGCCTCCGCCAGGGCGGTCCAGGGTCCGCCGACGAAGGCGTCGCGGTCGGTGTCGAAGCCGTCGATGGGCGCGTTGACGGAGTAGAAGGCGTAGTGGTTGCGCCGTTCGCGGTACTCGGTCAGGTGGTAGATGGTCGATCCGTCGACCTCCGCCTCCGCCAGCGACAGGTTGCGCTGCAGGTTGAGCGCGTCGTCGAGCGCGTCCCACAGGCACCACTCGACGTAGCTGAACAGCGTCAGGTCCTTGGGGGCCTCGCCCGTGTTGGTGACCGTGACGAGCTGCACCTCGCAGGCCGCGTCGAGGGGGACGAAGAAGGTGAGGCCGACCCGGACGCCGCCGCGCGCGCCCGTGATGCGGGAGTAGCCCAGCCCGTGGCGGCACTCGTACTCCTCCAGCGCGGCCTGCGCGGGCGCGAACGTCGGGTTCCAGACGTCGCCGCCGTCGTGGACGAACAGGTAGCGGCCGTCGTTGTCGGCCGGGATCGACTGGTAGCGGAAGCGCGTCAGGCGGCGCAACTTGGCGTCGCGGTAGAAGCTGTAGCCGCCGCCGCGGTGCGACAGCAGGCTGAAGAAGTCCTGACTGCCCAGGTAGTTGATCCACGGCAGCGGCGTGTCGGGCGTCGTGACGACGTACTCGCTCGCCGCGTCGTCGAAGTAGCCGAACTGCATCGGGGCGCCTCTCACTTCCGTCTGGTCGCTCGTCGTCAAGCGCCGCCCCGGGCCGGGCCGACACCACCCCAGCGGTCCGCTAGTCTACCGGATGCGCCCCGCAGAATGGAACCGCTTCCACGGGGGCGCCGACAAGGTGGCACTGGCCTCCCCGGGACCGGGGCCCGACGCCCGCGACGGCCCGCCGGGCCCAGGACCGCCAGGCACCGGTTAGACGTTCGCGCCGCTCAGTTTAGAGATTCGCGCACCTTAGATTAGGGTTTCGCGCATGCCGGATCTCGTCCAGCGCCGGGCCCAGAGCCTCGTCGAGGAGGCGCTGGGCGACACTCGCGTCGTCCTCGTCATGGGCCCGCGGCAGGCGGGCAAGAGCACCCTGCTGGCGCAGCTCGCGGCTCGCTATCCCGGACTGTCCGTCGTCACTCTGGACGAGCGCACGCGCCGCCTCGCGGCTGCGGCCGACCCCACGGGCTTCGTGGCCGGTCTGCCGCGCCCCGTCGCCATCGACGAGATCCAGCGCGTGCCCGACCTGTTGCCGGCCATCAAGCAGGTGGTGGACACCGACCCCCGGCCCGGTCAGTTCATCCTGACGGGGTCGTCGAACGTCCTCACCAACCGACGTGTCATGGACGCCCTGCCCGGCAGAACCGAACGGGTCACGCTCTGGCCGCTGTCGCAGGCCGAGATCCACCGCCCCCCCGCCACCTTCATCGACTCCCTGCTGGCCGGCTCGCCCCCGGACGTGACGGGCGCACCGGTGGGGCGGGACGCCTTCGCCGCCGTGGCGGCCGCGGGTGGCTTCCCCGAGGCCCTGGACCGCGCGCCCCGGCGCCGGGACCGCTGGTTCGCCGACTACGTCACCACCGTGCTCACCCGTGACGCCCGGGATCTCTCCGACGCCCAGAAGCTCTGGGCTCTGCCGCGACTCCTCCGCCTGCTGGCCGCACAGTCCAGCGGCATGCTCACCTACGCCACGATCGCCCAGAAGCTACAGCTCCACCCGACGACCGTCGCCAGCTACGTCGGCCTCCTCGAGGGGCTGTTCCTGGTCCATCTGCTGCCCTCCTGGCGTCCGGGCCTCGGGGCGCGCGAGGTGCACGCGCCGAAGGTGACCGTGACCGACTCCGGCCTCCTCGCGCACCTGCTCGGCGCCGACGAGTCGCGTCTCCGGTCCGACGACCAGGTCACGGGTCCCGTCCTGGAGAGCTTCGTGGCCATGGAGATGCTGAAGCAGGCGACGTGGGCGGCACGCGACGTGGGCGTGTACCACTACCGGCGCGACCGCGACGAGGTCGATCTCGTGCTGGAGACCCGCGCGGGCGATCTCGCGGCCGTCGAGGTGAGGGCGACCGCCTCGCCGACGCCGGCGCACTGGGCGCGCCTGGCGAAGCTGCGCGACGGCGCCGGGGCGAGGTTCCGGGCCGGCGCCCTGATCTACTCCGGCGCGGACACCGTGCCGCTGGGCGACCGGCTGTGGGCGATCCCGGTCGCCGGGCTGTGGACGCCGTCCGGGCGGCCGGAATACAGGGTCCCCGTGTAGGGTTGAGTCACATAGGCTCAAGTTTGAGCCCGGTCGATCCGTGCCCGGTCACGAGTGGGAGCGAACGGCCGCCGAGCAGACGTAGGAACCCATGGACACCGAGAAACTGACCACGATGAGCCGCGACGCGGTCTCGACGGCGCTGCGGCTGGCCCTCACGGGCGGCAACCCGACCGCCGAGCCGTCGCACCTGTTGCACGCCCTGTTGCTCATGCCGGAGAACACCGTCGGCGCGCTGCTCGGCGCGGTGGGGGCCGATCCGGGCGCACTCGACGCCGCCGCGCAGGCGGCCATGAAGAAGCTGCCGAGCAGCACCGGCGCCTCGGTCAGCCAGCCCCAACTGTCGGGCGGCTTCGCCCGGGTGCTGGCGGAGGCGCAGACGCGGGCGCAGGCGCTGGGCGATCAGTACGTCGCCACGGAGCACCTGCTCATCGCCCTGGCCGCGATCCCCTCCGACGTCCAGGCCGCGCTGGCGAAGGCCGGCGCCACCCCCGACGCCCTGGGCGAGGCCTTCGCCGCCGCGCGCGGGGACAAGCGCGTCACCTCGCCCGAGGCCGAGGGCAGCGAGCGGGCGTTGGACAAGTACTCCATCGACCTGACCGCGCGGGCCCGCGAGGGCCTGCTCGACCCCGTGATCGGCCGTGACGCCGAGATCCGCCGCGTCGTCCAGGTGCTGAGCCGTCGCACGAAGAACAACCCCGTGCTCATCGGGGAGCCCGGCGTCGGCAAGACGGCCGTCGTCGAGGGCCTGGCCCAGCGCGTCGTCGCCGGGGACGTGCCGGACTCGCTGCGCGGGCGGCGCGTCGTGGCCCTCGACCTGGCGAGCATGGTGGCCGGGGCCAAGTACCGGGGCGAGTTCGAGGAGCGCCTCAAGGCCGTCCTGAACGAGATCAAGGAGGCCGAGGGCCACGTCATCACGTTCATCGACGAGCTGCACACCGTCGTCGGCGCCGGGGCGAGCGAGGGCGCGATGGACGCCTCCAACATGCTCAAGCCGATGCTGGCCCGGGGCGAGCTGCGCATGATCGGCGCCACGACGCTGGATGAGTACCGGGAGCGCATCGAGAAGGATCCGGCGCTGGAGCGGCGCTTCCAGCAGGTGTACGTCGGCGAGCCCTCCGTCGAGGACACCGTCGCCATCCTGCGCGGCCTGCGCGAGCGCTACGAGGCCCACCACAAGGTGCGCATCACCGACGGCGCGCTCGTCGCCGCCGCCTCGCTCAGCCACCGCTACATCACCCACCGGCAGCTCCCCGACAAGGCCATCGATCTCATCGACGAGGCCGCCTCGCGGCTGCGCATGGAGATCGACTCCTCCCCGGAGGAGATCGACGCCCTGCGCCGGACGGTCGACCGCCTCACCATGGAGCAGTTCGCCGTATCGAAGGAAGACGACCCGGCGTCGAAGGCCCGGTTGGACGCCCTCAACGCCGAGCTGGCCGACACGACCGAGCGGCTGCGCGGCCTGGAGGCCCGCTGGGAGGCCGAGAAGGCCAGCCTCAACCGGGTCGGCGAGCTGAAGGAGCAGATCGACCGGCTCCGTACCGAAGCTGATAAGGCCCAGCGCGAGGGCGACTTCGCCCGGGCCTCCGAGATCCTCTACGGTGAGATTCCCGGCCTGGAGACACAGATGGCCACGGCCGAGCAAGCCGAGACCAAGCCGGACTCCATGGTCTCCGAGGAGGTCACCAGCCAGGACATCGCCGAGGTGGTCAGCGCCTGGACGGGCATCCCCGTCGGCAAGATGCTGGAGGGCGAGACCGAGAAGCTGCTCCACATGGAGGAGCGCCTGGGCACGCGTCTCATCGGCCAGGACGAGGCGGTCAAGGCCGTCGCCGACGCCGTCCGGCGCTCCCGGGCCGGCATCAGCGACCCCCACCGCCCGACCGGTTCGTTCCTGTTCCTCGGCCCCACCGGCGTCGGCAAGACGGAGCTGGCCAAGGCGCTGGCCTGGTTCCTCTTCGACGACGAGCAGGCGATGGTGCGCCTCGACATGAGCGAGTACATGGAGAAGCACACCGTCTCACGCCTGGTCGGCGCGCCCCCCGGCTACGTCGGCTACGAGGAGGGCGGCCAGTTGACCGAGGCCGTCCGGCGGCGTCCGTACTCCGTCGTGCTGCTGGATGAGATCGAGAAGGCCCACCCGGACGTGTTCAACATCCTGCTCCAGGTGCTCGACGACGGGCGTCTGACCGACGGCCAGGGCCGCACGGTCGACTTCCGCAACGTCATCCTCATCCTGACGAGCAACCTCGGCTCCCAGTTCCTCGCCGATCAGACGATGTCGGCGCAGGCCAAGCGCGAGGCCGTCATGAACGTGGTCCGGACGAGCTTCCGGCCCGAGTTCCTCAACCGCCTGGACGACACCGTGCTGTTCAACGCCTTGTCGCGCCAGGATCTGGACCGCATCGTCGACATCCTGCTGGACCGTCTCGACGAGCGCCTGGCCCCCCGGCGCATCCGGGTGGAGGTCACCGACGCCGGCCGGGACTGGCTCGGCCGGACCGGCTACGACCCGGTCTACGGCGCCCGGCCCCTGCGCCGCCTGCTCCAGACCACCGTGGAGGACCAGCTCGCCCGGGCGATCCTGTCCGGTGCGGTCACCGACGGCACGACGGTCACCTTCGATCTCACCCCCGCCCGCGACGGCCTGGCCATCGCCTCGCTCGGCTCGTGACACGATAGGGGCATGACGGACGACCCGGGGCCAGCCGACGCGGTCGAGCTGGTGCCCGACCCGGACGTCCGGAGCGCCTGGATCGTGCGGATCGGGGGCATCGACCAGAGCTGGGTCGATCCGGACGACCCGACGCGGCTGGAGTTCGACTACATGGCCCGCATCGGGGCGCACCTGGACGCCCACGGGACCCCCGGCGAGCGGCTGCGGGTGGTGCACATCGGCGGGGCGGGCATGACCCTGGCGCGCTACGTCGCGGCCACCCGGCCGCGCAGCCCCCAGATCGTGCTGGAGCCCGACGCGGCCCTGGTCCAGCGGGTGCGCGACACCATCGGCCTGCCCCGGGAGTATGGCATCAAAGTCCGGAATGTGGACGGCCGGACGGGCTTGGGGCAGCTCAGGGCCGACTACGCGGACGTGGTGATCCTGGACGCCTTCGCCGCCGGACAGGTGCCCGCCGACCTGGTCACCACCGAGTGCTTCACCGCCATCGCCCGGGTCCTGGCGGTCGAGGGCACCCTGGTCGCCAACCTCGTGGACGAGCGCCCCTTCGCCTGGACCCGCCGCGTCCTGGCGGGGCTACAGACCGAGTTCCCACACGTCTGCGTGAGCGCGGAACAGGCAGTTTTCAAGGGAAGACGCTTCGGCAACCTGGTGGCCGCCGCCAGCCGTGCCGAGCTGGACCTGGCCGGTCTGAGCCGCCGCGCCCTGTCCTCGCCGTTCCCGTACCGGCTCGTCTCGGGGGTCGAGCTGACGGCCTTCGTCGCCGGGGCCCGACCCTTCACCGACACGGACGCCGAGCCGTCGCCACCCCGCGAGCAGTGGCGGACGTGGCACAGGTGAGGGCACGATACCACGCGCTCCTGTTGTGACGATGTGACCAACATGTGGACACTCTGCACGGGCGAAAGTTACGTGATAGCGTCTGTGTCAACGACGGTGGGCCACAACGAAGTGGCCCACGTCCATATGACGGCCCCTCGGTGAGGCCTACTTCAAGAGTCGTGACAACCGCCGGTCCGCCAGCGGTCGCCCGCGCGTCTGGCAGGTCGGGCAGTACTGCAGCGAGGACTCCGCGAAGCTGACCTGTTCGATCGGCGTGCCGCAGGCCGGGCACGGCTGGCCCGTGCGACCGTGCACGAGGAAGTCGGCCCTCCTCTCCGACCGGAGCCGGCTGACATCGACGCTCGCCAGGTGGGCGACGGCCGTGCCCAAGACCGTGCGGATGGCCTCGTACAGCCGCTCGCGCGCCGCGTCGTCCAGCCGCCCGCAGGCCGCGAACGGGCTGAGCCGGGCGGCCCAGGCGATCTCGTCGGAGTAGGCGTTGCCCACACCGGCGAGGAGACGCTGATCGCGCAGGACGCCCTTGAGCTGGGCCCCGCCGGCGGCGTCGAGGATGCGGCCGAGCTCTGCCGGGGTGAAGTCGTCGCCCAGCGGCTCGGGCCCCAGCGTGGCGATGCGCGGCACGTCGCCGGGGCGTCTCACGAGGTGAACGGCCAGGCTCTTCTGCGTGCCGGCCTCGGTGAGGTCGAAGCCGCTGCCGTCGTCGAAGACCAGCCGGAACGCCAGCCCGCCGCGCCCGGGGGCGGCCGGACCGGCCGGTGCGGTCTCGCGCCACGTGAGCCACCCGGCATGCGCCAGATGGATCACGAGCCACACCCCGGACAGATCGAAGCAGAGGAACTTGCCGTGCCGCTCCGCCCCGGTCAACACCCGCCCCACCAGGTCGGACGGCGGGATCTCCACGGTCTTCAGGCAGGCGAACGCCACCACCTGCGCCCGTGCCACCCTCTTGCCCCGCGCGCGCTCCCCCACCGCCGCGACCAGCGCCTCCACCTCCGGCAACTCAGGCACGGCGCGAGCCTCCTCACGCCAGGCCGAGGTCGGACAGGCCGAAGGCGGCGCGGTAGTCCAGGCCGGCGGCCTCGACGGCCTCGCGGGCGCCGGCGGAGCGGTCGACGACGACGGCCACGCCGACCACCTCGCCGCCAGCCGCACGGACGGCCTCGACGGCGGCCAGGGGTGAGCCGCCCGTGGTGGACGTGTCCTCCACCACCAGGCAGCGCCGGCCGGCGACCGACGGGCCCTCGATGCGCTTGGCCAGGCCGTGCTCCTTGGCCTGCTTGCGCACGACGAAGGCGTCGAGCCGGTCGCCGTCGGCGGCCGCCGCGTGGAGCATCGCCGCCGCCACCGGGTCGGCGCCCATGGTCAGCCCGCCCACGGCGTCGAAATCCCGGTCGGCCACGAGGGCGAGCATGACCCGCCCGACCAGCGGCGCGGCGACCCCGTCCAGCGTGACGGCCCGCATGTCCACGTAGTAGTCGGCCTCCCGCCCGCTCGCCAGGATCACCCGGCCGGGCACCACGGCCAGCCGGGTGATGAGATCGGCCAGGTCGCTTTGATCGTCGCTCAGGCGTGTCATGGCGTCCACACTACCGGCCCGCGACCGCTCCCGGCCGCGCCGGATTGCGCGCCCGGGCCACCCGCGGGGGGCCCGATGTGACAGGCTGGAGACGAGCCGTTTCCCACCGACGCGAAGGAGTGCCATGAGTCAGCCCGCCGCGGCCGACGGCACCGTCAGCCCGTTCGTCGATCTCCCCCGGAGGGCCTGGGCCGACCTGGCGGACAGGGCTCCCGAGCCGCTGGAGCCAGACGTGCTCGAGCAGGTGCGCGGCCTGGGGGACCAGACGGACCAGGCCGACGTCTGCGAGGTCTTCCACCCGCTCACCGAGCTCATCGCCCAGTACGCCCGTCACCTCGGACGGGTCTGGCACCGCTGGAACACCTACCTGCGCCTCGACGTCCCGCCCGCGCCGTTCGTCCTGGCCATCGCCGGATCGGTGGCCGTGGGCAAGTCGACCGTGGCCCGCCTGCTGACCGA
>JGI20166J26741_11643807_pt1 | contig 11305 bp, 7 predicted proteins | sample TergutCu122P5_FD_26741 | JGI IMG/M metagenome (IMG submission 26741) | reverse complement strand
GGGGGGGGGGGAGAGGTGCACAGGGTTCTGGTGGGGAAACCTGAGAGAAAGAGACCATTGGGGAGACCCAGACGCAGATGGGAGGTTACTATTAAGATGGCTCTTCAGGAAGTGGGAGCAGGTTGTGGGGATTGGATGGATTTGGCTCAGGATAGGGACAGGTGGCGGGCACTTGTGAGTACGGTGATAAACCTTCGGGTTCCAAAAATGTGAGGAATTTCTTGACTAGCTGCTGAACCAGTTAGCTTCTCAAGAAGGACTCTGCTCCTTGGAGTAAGTAAGTAAGTAATGGAACGAAAGCATGGAGGCGACTGCTGTGTAACAGAGAAGAGCAGCGCATGCCGTCGAGGTGACAAGACCGAACAAGGACTCGCTGTTTTTAAGGGTGTGGATATCTAATTGAATATGAAGAGCTACGACATACTAGTTGAGAAACAACAGTTACTCATCTTTACATGTGCTTGCTTGTGCCCTAGGTGCTCACGAAAATATTTTGGCCTAAAATGGCACTGGACAGTCGCACGAGCTAGGTCGCTCATTCAGTAGAGTGACGTACGGGTCCGTCGACTGGATTATAATTCCTGGTAGGAACAGAAAATTGTCTGTCTGTCGCGATATCCAAGTAAGCGTTGGGACCCACCCAGTCTTCTATACAGTTAGGGACCGGTGGGATGTATATCCGAAGGTGAAGAGGCCGGAGAGTGAAACTGGCAAGTCGTCCACATCTCGCGCTAGAGGTAAGAATGCATGAAGCTCTGAAGTACCTTCCACATCCGTCCTCATGGCGTCATATGTTGTAGGTAGGCGCAGCTACGATAGCGAAGAATTCGTGACAGCCCATGTTGCATGGTTAAGAGTGGTATTGTGGGAGCTGAGATTGTACTGGACGCAGAAGTCGGGTGGATAGGAGAATTTAAATGTGTACAGAAAGTTGGAAGGAAAACGACCTGAATATGGGTTAGTTAGAAAACCGAATAAATTCGATGATAAACGTTGAAATAATTATTATGGTAATGGATTGTGACGTTACGAGGTGGGTGGAAGTTAACCAAGTCCTTGTCCGCTGGCGCACTGTAGAACTGTGGGGTTTTGTTACCATAATTGCAGATACCGCTTTTTGTTTAACGCAGGTTGCATGTTTCAGGCTGCTACAGAGACTTTTTTTTTTTAAAAAAACACCAGAAAATTTATCACGGCCACTACATGTGGTCGCTGGTGCTTCTTCCCTGAGCCATTTTAACACATTTCACTTGACTTTGTGCGAGTTCTTCCGTTCCTTTCTTACAGAGAGTGCCCATCCTTTGGAGAACATGAACCCCTCTTTTTCAGCTATAGCCTTCCTGTCATAGCAGCTGTAGGAAGTTCGATTTGTGTTCTGAATACAAATTCGACTCGCTGGCTGTTAACCTACGCGTTGTAAATTATGCCAAACCACCATACATGCTTATTTACAAGTTCGTGTGAGAGTTCTATCTCGCCTCGAACGTCGGCGCAGTGTGAAGGACGTGTTGAACTGTTGATGTGTCTTGCCTTTTATGACGGGAGTTTTGACGTGTAAACGCCTAGAAAGAAATTGCGATTCTGTCACGCCATTTGCTGTCGGTTGCGACGTGAAAGTGACCTTGTAATAGCTATTTACTTCGACAGGAGTTTGGTTGGGTCGCGTAGAACCGCTCAGAACTCTTTCCACCTCTAGAGCGAACCGACCGAACCCCGGTCGTCTGAATCATTAGCTTGCTATACCTGTAACCGCCGGAACGTGACATCGCAGTAGGAACGCATCACGCGCTGCTTACACAGGCGACTGTATACTTTTGGTCAAACTGCATGAAACGAAGGCGTGAATGTGTGTCTTCCACTCACATATTTTATCACTGAAACGGCTTGACAGATTTTTATGAAATTTGACACAGGGGAGACAGTGTGAATGTTGCGGAGTGAATTTATTTGTGCTTGTGGCACGAAAATATAGAAATAATTTTACGGCGGAAGAAACCTGTATGTTGTTGTTGTTGTCGTTGTTGTCGTCGTCGTCGTCGTCGTCGTCCACTTAGTGGGATTAAGCAGACACTGTGTATTGCCAGATTTCAGTTTCGTCCCTTTTTGGGGTGGGTGGCTTCAACTTTTACGTTTGAGTGGGCGACCTTGCATGGTGTGAGGCGGCAGTTGCTGCTGAATAAGTATCGAATTCAACGAAAAGTAGTGCATGACAGTGTAGTCTGATATCTGTGATGTTACGGGCATTGTGACGGTAGTTGTGTATCTGCTGTAAGTGACCCTCCAGATCTGTGAGTGATGTATGAAAAATAACATGCTTAACGTATGTGTGTAGGCTACTCGAAGCTGTCGACACGGTAATATGCTTGGCTGACAGACTAGCCTGAAGGATATGGAAATAGTTCGCTGTGCAAGGCCACAGGTTTTGGCCTTTAGAGGAATGAGCGAGTTGATGGAATGTAAACTGCTACCCCATTCATATGGGTGACATCCCACTCACGACGGGGCGTGGTTCCGTTCTGGAGTAACATCCTTTTAGTGCAGAATGTCTGTTGGTACACAGAAAGTATGTGTGAGGGGTAAGGGGGAGGGGAGGGGGCAGAAGACGCAGGAGGAATCGTGTTTTGCATGACATGGTGCCCGTTTCCGGTGTGTGAGGCATTCTTACGTGGCTTGGCTGTGAAGCCGTCGCCACAGGGGATACGGGTATCAGCATGGCTTAATATGTGTGCCATGCTCTGGGCGGTGTTGCACAAACACTGACCTGGGTTAATGTCAACTGTGGGAGTCCCGTTCGTGTGACCAAGTGTGTAAAAGAACTTTGCAGCCGACCACAACTATTGGAAACCACCACACTATGAAGGCATAGAGTAAAGAAAGTACAACTCCATATATTCTTGAAAATTACTAGGTTCGTACTGCTGATTAGTGGCCGACTTGCTGTGCGGGTGCAGAATTTCAGCTTCAGACGAGGGCAATGCCAGAGTTACTTATTGAATTCAAGGATTTCAGACACTTGCCGACTGTCTGGGTACTGTTTGACAAATGGATGTATGAAAAGGAACTTCAAAATTAAGTGGTGATTCCGATTCCATCCCGCACACTGAGAAGAGTTTGTTCTTCCGTTGCTTAAAGCATTTGCCCTTTTTTTAGTTGACCGTCAGCTTGCAAATTACAGCTCTCAGTTTGTCGACCAATACCAGTGAAAGGTAAGGTAACGTATGTATAATAGATTTGCAGTGACTGTGAAGCATAATCTTACCGTATGACGCTAAGTAATGATGGGAGTTGGTGTCAGCAACCCAGCTTGTAAATTTTAGCCCACTTATTTGGGATGGCGGAGGAGGTTGCAGCGAGCTAAAGAATTAAATCTTATTTCACTATAACCAGCAGCTACTGTCCGGTTCTGCGGAATATCAGCCCCCTAATTCTGATTTTTTTGCTTAATTTTCTTACCATGTAGTAAACGGTTTCAGTACTGGGAGCTGCGTTGTCGTGGTTTCAAAATGTGTGCGAGGTACGGACAGCTGGTAGTTGTTCATTGGAGTTAGTAGTTTCGCGGTAGTCCGACTGACCTTACACAGCGTCTGCAGCGTAACTCCACAAAACTACAAAAGTGGATGGCATGGCTCCAATTAGAATGTAGCGACACTTTGTAGATTCAGCAGGAGGGATGAGAACGTAGCGAAACGGAAATGACGAGGGAATGGAGAAAGTTACAGAACCCTTACCTTGTGTATTGTAAACATTTTGAATCATACAGTGCATTAGAAGAAATGAATGTAAATACTCTAGTCGTTGTGTTTATGGTACGTTCGGTCCGGGATCACTTTAGTACTCTTTGCTGGTTCGAATGTTCTTCGGGGCATGCATTTATATTGGGGTTATTGTCATGTGTACCTACAGTTCTTACAATATTCCGATCCTACTTCTGAGGGGGAGGGGAGGAAAAAAGTGTCTCCGCGCCATGAAGGCATGTGGAGATTGTAGAAAGACGTTAGGTGGAAGTGAGTGGTACATTTCAGCCCCGGCGCTTTGCCCACGGGGGAGGAACCCCTGTACCCGTTGATAGGTGGTTTGGGATGGGTTCCAGTGCCGGTCGGGACTTGAGGAGAAAAAGATAAAAAAACCCTTGCCCCTGCCGGAATTCGAAACCCGGACAGTCGCTTTTCCTTCGAGCCTGACCAAGCGTCTGCAAGTAATGTTATTTTATACTTCTACGAGGGATGTATGTATGTATGTATGGCTCGTGGATGTATGTATGTGTTCACTTGTGTCAATTGAGGCCTTGCGATGGGCCAATCCCCCACGCAAGGACACGCCAGACATCTATAAAATCCGTAATTTTTTCTAGGATAATTGATTAGTCTTACCGGGGCCATAAATTAGTGTCCACGTTTGTCTGTGGTTTGCCTTGGTAGGTAGGGAAAGGCCTTGCCGTGGTGGCTGAATAGGAAGATGAGTAAGTTCAGAAGTCAGTTTCCAAATTTGCAACGGCGGATCACTGCGAATCGTAAGACGAGTCCCTTTTCCCCCACCCTACAGCTTGTTAGAAGGATCTCCAGTAGTTCTTACGTAAACAGTGTGTGTTATGAATTGCATGGGACTGCATGTAAGGTCCTATTCATTGGCAGATTTGTTATTATTTCCCATTCCATTGTTCCTTTGGCAGGAACTCGCGCGCGTGTGTGTAATTGTTGTCATCGAGAACATCTTTGTTCTTGAATGAAGCACATTGACCTAGTTTTGTGGCTCTTACGCGCTCCTGGGTTCGGTGTTTTTCTTAGATTAGTGTTAACAGATTATGTATATGTACATATAAGGCGTTGGATCCTTTTACTTAAGGAAGTGATGGATCACCAGGCGAATAGAGTTTATATGTTAAAAATTCTGCTGTGTTTATCAGCATTGACTTACAGCTGTAGGTCTGTCTGTTACGTAATCAAACAGTGGCGACAGAAACTGAAGAATTCATAGGCTAATAAAACCTGCCCTTGTTCTTTAATTTTGAGCCCAGTTTAGTGCAGTGTTTGTATTTTTCCGATTGTTTATTTTAAGTCCATTTTATTTCGGCCCCATGTTAGTTACCATGAATTTTCGGAACCGAGTTTATCGTGTACGTCTTACTTCATTTCTTGGCGTACGTCGTAGAAATACGTGAAGGGTACAGGCTACTAAGTCACGTGTTAGTGAAACGTTCTCCATTTACGTGTTTAATTAGATGGTACTTCACTGAAGAAACTTGACCGATTTCTCGGTGACCGATTTTCCCATAAGTGCGTCGCATTTACTTTTTGCAGCTCCCTATGTCCAGACGGTGGGACTGACCCAGCCAAATGTCCAAAGGGTACGTGGGGCGTATTCTGCAGAATTAAAGTGGTGTGCGTTCGTAAACGTTGAGCACTGAGCGAGAGAATGTGCGGAACTCTTTTCGTATACTGTCTGCACTTCAGTATTATGGTGCTTACACACCGGCGTAGCTGTATTTACCTGTTGCAGCATATCCTTATAGTGACTTCATGTTCAGCCGAATGGTTGTGGTGTAATGGGAATTACTGGAGTCTGATTCTGTAGAATCACACCCCGTATGACTCATTACCATTTTCAGCATCAAATTCTTAGGGTCCTAGGTAGTTGAGGCGCTTCCGTAAGCTCTTTCTACCTCTCCCTTTCAACGAGCTTCGCGCCACTGTCTTCCTGTTTGCATCTTCCTGCCTTTTAATTTCACTATAATCGGATGTGAAGGGTATGTCATTATGCTTCAGGGCTTCAGAACTCCCGTCTCAGCGAGGGGGGTTTCCCAACCAGAGCCATAATTTTCTCCATGAAAGATTTATTAAGCCTCCTATGTCCTTGGTAAGTTCGCATCTTAGAGTATAGTAAGGTGGCAGAAGAGAATGTAACAGTGTGCTGTGGCGTGTTGTAACGCATCAGTTCAGTTGTTTCGTTAAGTACGTAATCGCCACTGCAATTATGTATCATGACTTTAATGGGTATAAAAACGCAGGGACCATTGTAGGGGTTACGGACTTAAAAAAAAATTCGCATATTGGAAGAAAAGATTAAATTGGGCGCTAAGGAAACAGTGTTTGTGGATATGAATTCGAATGTTACCGGAATACGTTATGAGATGCTTGAGAGAGGAGTGTAAGGTTATAAGGTTAAAATGGTTCCGAAAGAAGTGGGGTAATGTATCCGTGAACTCGAATAGTGTCCCATTGTCATGTCTGTAGAGTGGCATTAGTAGTGTGTGGAGCGGATGTAAATCGGGCTACGATAAGTGGCAGAACTGTGTATCAAGTATTTCAAAATCATCCGACGGTTGCGGTGAAGAAATTTCCAATGTTAGGAACACGGCTGCTGTCAATACAACCTCGACAGTTAACAGGTTCTTATATCTTGAAAATTTCACTTTAATGTTATTCCCCCAAATCATTGGAAGTGAAACAGTAGTTTCGAAAATTTCGTGTATTCCAAGGTTATGCCTTTAGCAGTACTTTGGTGGCGTCAGTGAAGTGGACATACAAGACCACTGTTTCTGATTCGTCTCACCATTTTTTTTTGCATGTGTTACAGTGCATAGTGTTGTGCTTCTTGCAGCTCCTGTTCTTTCCCTGCGTCACTTTGCGTTAATTAGTTGAGGTTGCTGGTCTGGTGTAGGAGGGACTAAATTACACTTCAAAGGAAGCAATTATATCGTGGCGACGCGGGGTGTGTACGTGTAAGAGGCTGGGCGAGAATGGATTTGTCGTATCAAAAATGGGGCCTCACAGCGCCCGCCGTAGACATGGTCTGTTGGTACTAGGCCATGAATATTTGAGCCTGTAATATGTCTATTGAATTTGTCAGATGGATTACGCATGTGGCATGCACTGGAAAAAAAGACAAGCCAGTATATTTGTTTTGGAAAATCAGTAGGTAAGGCAGGGCACGGGGGACATAAGCGTCTGTGGGAGAATAATGCGGAATTAAACCGACTGACGACTACAGGAGGTTGGTCTGATTAGGGTACAGTGACGGAAGGTACCGAGGGTGTGATGAACGATGGGACTCCATAACGTAAAAGATTCCTTGGAAGGCGGATGTCTGAAATTGAGGGATGACGCGCAGAATTGGTCTGCTGCCCAGTTTCATTTGCACCTCCCCCATCCACCAAAAAAAAATTTACGTTGGGCTGCTTACACGTATAACTTGTCATAGTAAAGTGATTGGCTACAGATCGAACGGACGTAGGCCAGTTAACATCTGCGGCGTTTCTATCTCTTTTCATCTTGCACCCCCCTGCACACTGTAGGTTACGTGGCTCGTTACCAAGGTGTAGAGGGGCCGGGGCCTGCAGCTGAACATTAATTTCCATCTACTGGTAAGTTATGGAATGCGCAGTTCTTCACGCCTGTGGCGTCTGGGTTCCTCCATGGTGAGATGCTTCGACACAGGGGCATGATCTTGTTTAACGGAAGGTCTACTTTACTAATTTTAAATATGTAAGTACAAGGAACATGAGTGATTGTTGTCATGCAAGCCAGTGCCCCTCCATCCTGCAAACCGAAGGTTGTTTGGATCATCATTGTCTTGCTGCAGAATAAACATTTGGTCAGCGCATTCCTCCCCCCTCCCCCCCAAGTTTCTCGGAATCTACCCCAAATAAGCAGGGATCATGCCGCCTACTCTGGCGCCACTTGACAACAAGAGAAGACGGATTCTTCTGCTGCCACGTTTTCATGGTTAATTATAGTTTCTGTTGTTAAAAAAATTGTGCAAGTATTTTGCATGAAGTGGTAAAGAGTGTGCGGGACTGATTGCCGCATGTCAGAGATGCAGACGACTGTTAGTTTCGAGGACGTTAGATCGCAGTAACATTTTGGGTTATGCAAGTGCGCAGTTGATATTCAGGTGGCCGAAAAAATGACCTTCGTGTGCTTTACTCACCCGTACCACAAAAGCTGGAGTTATATGTCATGTCACTACCATGGGCTCAGACGAGTAAGGGTGGTGTTCATGATGCATATGCCTTTTCAAGCCCACTTAACCTTGTGACCTTTGAAATTCGGTATCGCTTCAGCATTATTGCTGCTTTCTTATTTAAGAGCATTTCGTCGTATATTATCATGGTGCCCATATTAGAGAATCAATTAACGTTCCCTCTGTGCGTCTCTTTCAACGGACAGAAATCAAGACGGCATTTTGTCTAACAACAAGCAACCTTTTTTTTTGGTATTGTATCTGCCATAATTTTGTGCTTTAAAGTTTTAACACCTTATACTTGACCACTGGCTCCAAAACAGCACTTTTCGTCGTCCACCTTCGCAACCAGAAACCACCTTGAGCTACATCCAGAGGCTTAGCGATGCTCCCTCTGTCCGTCCAGCTACGAGACATGAAGTCGTCACAGTGGTATTGCTGAAGGATGACTGAAGGCATTACGAGCCTTCGACACGTCAGTAATTATCTTCAACCCGAAATTTTGTTTCTCTTTAGCTAGAAGGATGCAATGCACCGTTTTGCTGGTATACCTGAGATTTTTCGGCACCTTGCTGCTTGGTATCCCCAGAAAAAGAGGAATATGTTTGGCCCAAGATAGACTGTTGTGTTGATACGTGCATCAGGCGCTTCTGTATGATATTGTTGACACAAAATTCAAGTGTGTGTTGTCATTTCATTTTTATTTCATTCGGTTAGTTACGAAAGTGCAACACTGAAAACTCGACTGTTAACTTATATTTTTGTGGACGGTTTTTATAGTTGAACATTACGACATGGAAATCTCTTATGACCTCCGTGTGTGTATGTGTGTGTGGTCTTAAGTGTTCTAACCGAACCGGGCGCGGTAAGTTGTTCCCAGAACTTGTGTTAACTTATTCGTTTCGTGTCCCCTTTCCTTGGCTAAAGGAAACGGTAAGACGTGAATTGCGTTTTCTATTGCCTAGAAGTGCGCTGTGCTTAAATCTGTTCTTATTTACGTTTTTAAGTTTCTTTTAAATATTTACTGAAACTCGTAGACCTTTTAAAGTAGTTTGTACTGTCAATAAAATTGACTACAGGATACCAGTTTAACGAAGCGCTAGTGGAAGCAAGGCTGTATCTTCCGCAGTCTATTAATTCTTTATATATCACATCAAGAATACCTCTTGAGACAAAAAGGAAGTCAGCAAGATAAGATGTTTACTCTATAATCGAAAACACAAACAAGACGTGGTCGAAATAGAAAACCGATTATGTACCCACTGTTTATAAATTAAATATCTTATTACGAAAGCAAGTGAACAGTTTCATATAAAAAACCGACTAATGCACAGTTATATTATTCATATCACTTTATTAGCACTGTGTTACTGGCATATGTTTCGACCGTCAAAGGGTCATCTTCGGGGAGTGCGACTGATAAATTTTCACAGCCAGATCAACAAAACGTTTATCAGAGTGAACATGTAGGCCCCTTAAAATAAAAGTGGTGTGTTGTATGTTTTATATCATGTGGAAGAGGTTACCCATTTTCCAGTCATAATAGGAGTCATATTATGAATTCCATACTGCAAGAGACGTTGAAATGATTGTTTCTATAGATTGTCGGATCGAGAATGGTATTGTAGTTTGCAGTTCTTGCAGTGTGTGGTCTTTCGCACAGAAATTGATAAAACAGTGGGCTTGAAAGGAAGAGGTCCAATTGGAAGCAAGGGTAACTGATAACAAAATGACAGGGCATTACGTAAACTTACTGGTGATTCACAATGTCGGACGAAAGAGAAAACGATCTTACGGACGAATTAGCAGAACTGATTACTCAAGAAATTCAGTTGATTTGAAATAACTTGGAAAACACAACAAACTTTGTGAAAAAAAACAAGAAAAACGAATGAATGGATGTAACACGTTCGCACAATGGACGGTCCCAGACACTCGTACGCTAATGTGAAATATGAGCCGGCAGGGAAAAGAAAGGCAAGACGCCTATTAGAAAGCTATGGAAGAATTATTATTATTATTATTATTATTATTATTTGTTATTATTATTATTTATGATTAGTTGGAAGTCATACGTCGCAAATAGGGGAGCGATGTGGTTATGTAAATAACGCTTACGACATTAGTAGACAGAATTTGACAGGATTGAGTAACAATTGTGCGTAACGGATATGACAACCTTCCGCACGCCGATAAGCCACAATCAGACTATCCGATGGCTCCGCAATGTTTTCGATTTCATTTATTGGGCAGGTAACGAAGCTAAGAGCTTAAAGAATTGTATTTGAAAGAACAGAATAGCAGTACACAGGAAAGGTCAGTGGTTCGCATCCTGTTTTCTTTCGAAAAAGTAAAGATACTTTTTTAACACATACATTTGTTTAAATTTAACACACATTTGTTTAAAATGTAAGTTATAGACTTCATGTCTCTTTTCACCCAATAAACTTCTACTTGAGGGTCAGCGATCGCTGATGATGCACGTACTGAATGTCGTGACGCAACCGAACGTAGTTTTCGTACGAGCTTCCATGAATATGTTGTACGTTGTGACGCAAGCAAAGGATGTAAGAATATAGGATGGTAATACTATTACCCGATGGAAAGGATTGGTGGTCTGATGAATGGCAGTACTGTTGCAGGTGTTGGAAGGATATATGTGGTTGTGAGTAGGCCCAGGATCCTGTCCGAGGGATGATAATACTGATGCAGATTTTAAGGATATGTGTTGCTGTGAGTAGTCGCAGGATCGTGTGTAATGGCGAACTTTAGTACTGTAGGTTTCAACCTTAAGATGGTTGCAAGTATATGTGTTACGTTTTTAAAGCCAAACAGTGCTGTCATTACTGATGTCGCCTTTTCCAGGTCGCTGTTGCGAATGTTTTAACAACGCATATTTTCATGCAGGTTTTTAATAGTTTTTAATTGACGCATTTTCACGATTTGTGAAATTGTATTTTGAACGGAAGAGTCTAGAGGAGAGATTGCTTTAGAGAGGTCATACGTCAACGCAACGCTGTTGAAGCCGTTTTCATGACGTATATTACAGTCTTGGCCTGGAAGGAGCGGTCATGAGCAGATGTTGCACAGCAGTTTGGTCATTCACGCCTTGCGCCTCGTTGAGCCTTATCTCCCACGCACCCGAGTCCGGTTCATGTCGGACCCTCTGCCGCTGACCATCTTGCGCACTGTTGCCAAGTCATTCCAGCTGTACATGTTTTGAACGTTGCAAACAACAATGTATATGATTCATTTGAAGTTTCTGGTTTCTTCTACGAATGCCTGGTAAGTGCTACGAACTTAGCAGGTTGAGTGCCTGAACACCTTGGTGACTTCCCCCCCCCCC
>JGI20166J26741_11643696_pt1 | contig 11305 bp, 7 predicted proteins | sample TergutCu122P5_FD_26741 | JGI IMG/M metagenome (IMG submission 26741) | reverse complement strand
TTTTTTTTTTTTTTTTTTTTTGCCTCTATTCCTACAGATTGTGACCACGACATAGGTTGCTTACATTTTGTAACGTTATTGTGCTGCCACGTTTAAAATTTAATTAGTAACATTTCTCGTATTATTGGCGGCAGGTCGTAAAATAATGCAGGAGTTATTCAGAAAGGTCGGATACACACACAGACACGGCACCATAAATCTGTTTTATTAGGTGATGAAACAGGGTAAGAAATAAAACTTACGTATGAAGGGTTTTAATGTAGTTATATATGCAGATTCTGCTGGAATAGTAATAAAATCCCATCGGCAACAAAAATACCTGTACCGAAGACACAACCTTTACCCGAATGTAATTGCATAATTCAGGATATTACGTGACTAGGAACTGTGCGATTTGCATAGGTCATCTGGTACTCTTGGGGTGAATGAACACTTCTGCGATGAGGTGAACGCATAGATTTAATTGGAAACAAGAAATGCTTCTATGATTTTTGGTCGGAAAATCTTTTGACTTATCACTTTGGGACCGCGAAGGAGATAGGAAGATAAAATTAAGAATGCGGGCACAGGTCCGGCACACGGCCATGTTTATACTGTGAACCTAATCATGTGGTGCACCTACAGTGAAAATACATTTTTAAAGTGAGGACCATCCCGGTCGTGGTACTAGAATGTATATGCGCATCTGTTTACTTTGTCGTGTTTGGTATTGCTGGACTGGACGAGTTTCTGACAGAGTACGTATAACAAAGGAGCACGTTGTCTCGACATGTATGGGGTTGTGCATGCCTATTTGTTATTCAGGCATTAACTGTCTGCTCAGCGTCTTTGTGTACTAAGCTCTCCCACTTCAAAATCGCGAGGACGTAGTTAAGAATCTCGGCCCCTGGGACTGCGAGAGTTTTCCTTGTAATTAAAGATTATGTATGAAAACTAGTTTCGCGCTTCGGCCGCCTCACACCCTGAGAAAAGAGTCTGGGCTGTCAGTAGACAAGACGCTAGAAGGGCCCCAGAAACGGTCCACATTCGGTGATGAGACAAATCCGTGCCTCGGCTGGAAAAACAAGCCTGGTCTTCCAGGTGATATTGCTGGCATTAATGAAAACAGCGATTAGCCAGTAGGAAATTTTAAAACATAAATGTGGAATTGGGTGGTGGTTCACGGATCTCTGGACGTCGCGGTAGAGAGACTGGGCTAGCTGGGTTCTATATACGATAGACTACTTTCGAGGGAGTCTGCGACTGCTGGACCACTCCGCCGAAGCAGTCGGCGGGGCGTTCATTGACTCCCAGAGACCGAGTGAGTGACCTTCCCCGGCTCGTTAAAGATCGGCTGTAATCGTGCGATTGAAGACTCGCTCACAAGCTCTCCCGACTGCAGAGCAATCGAATGGGGACAAGTGTGCGAAGCTAACAGTCTCGCGCCTTCACTCCTGAATCTCTGCCAGCGGACACGTAAGCAGTCGGTCGGCTCGTGTAAGTTGTGCGGTGGGTGATGTAGGTTCGATAACGCAAGATTGACTTATTTTGTTGTGGATTTGAGTGTCTTGAAACTTTCTGTCTGTATAAAAGTGTTTGGTGACAACACTGAAACTGTCTGTGTTGCAACTGCTCAAAGTGTGTGTATACTACCGTTTCCGCTCACAGTTTAAATTGATTTCTTTGAACTGACAAGGTGTGTTTGACATGTAAGTTCAGTTTGTTGAGCTATGTCATAGTTGTTGGTTATTAGTGGTAATTAAGGAAGGTATTCATTCAGTAGTGTGTGAAAGCATTACAGTACTTCATTTAGGTGATGTAGATCTAGTGTGTATAATTTCAATTTACGTGCGGTAACTTTGTAAGCATACATATGGAAAAAATGTGCTGCCAACCATACTCTGAAATAGATTGTTTGTTTTCAGAGTATTAGAAATTTATAACTGGAAATTCCAAAGTTGCAGTGTGGTGATAAACGTCTTTGTATATCCCCATTTTATGTGCAGGTGAATGTACACACAACACGGATTGCATTACACCGTTAGCTGACGTGACCTCGATTTTCGATCCGACGTGTCTTGAACTGAGCGGTCAATCGGTCATGTAGCGACTATGGCAGTTACAGGGCATCTCGCTTCTGCGTAGCGGCAAGTTTGATTGCTAGAGTTTATGGCGTACATGTTCTTTTTACATGGGATGATATCATTCATATTAAAACACTGCGAGGCGTGTCCTCTTCAGAGAAGTAAGGCGTGGCCTAGAGTATTACGCATTCATTTGCATGTCCACCATGAATCTGTTGAGTCCTCCGGAATCAGAATGACAAAGAATAAAAGGAACTTTTTTTTTTTAACACTTGTACCATGTTTGACTTTCGTTTGGGATGTACTTGCTTCTTGGAAGTAGGTAACCGGATCGAGGATTTGCTACTTTATGTTCAGTGTCACTAGGCGAATTTTGCGAACGAGGAATAGGAAGGCCTTCAGTTTGTGATTTTATATTCTTGTGCAGCTGCATGTAGTGTCAGTAAGTAACAAATTCACAGTCACTGAAGACAAAACAGAACACTCGTGTAAGTCTGATAGGTTGGGACGGTTTGAATTCTTGTACGTTTTGGTCTGTAATGGAATTGCGACCTGTGGGAAGTTTCCGTATCGTGCAACCTTGACACCGGCTGATTAGTTACATTTCTGACAGATATTTGCACGCCGTAACACATACTTAAATTACGAGTATCTTTTTACGTAAATAATAGAAGACTCGAAAATCAAGCGTGTATTTTGGCAGTGCGTTTGCAATAAATCATGTGTGAATAGTCTTAGAAACATCAACATGCTAAACATTCGTTACTTTAACGGTGGTACATTGAGTTTGATATTTTCTAACATGATTTTTATGACTGAACACAACATTATTCTAAAGCTGGGGCGTGTTACAAGGCTGGGTTTCCTCGTGCGTCACCGAAGCGCATGTGGATGCAATATGAGGCTTGTGTGGGTGTGAGCGACTGTTGGGGGCGAAATGTCAACAAGATCCCAGAATTGGCACACAGTGTCGAGTAGGCCCACGGTGTGGGCGTTACGGTAGTATTTATCAAGGGCTAATGAGTTATTTTCATGTCGCAAATGTTTCTTTCTCTTGTTTCTGTCAGGGTTACAGTAGAGTCGGCAAGGGTCACGTGGGCAGGAAGTAGGACATAAATGTATTGTAAGAAAAGGCGGAACAGTATTTAGGTGGAATCAGAAATTGAAATTGGTTTTACGGAAATGTTTTATGAAGAGATCAACAGGTGGAACTGAGAAACGTGGCCGGAGCAATGTCAGCATATGACAGTGTCCATGCATTGGCCTCTATTTTGACTCGTGAAATTTGTCTCCCTATTTCATCCACATCCTTTTCATTCGTTATTCACCCATGAACCCATCTTTCGACGCTGCAAAGTCTTGCATACTGAAAGCGAAGTTAAATAAGTCATAAGTAAACGAGAAATAAAGAAATCAATAATAACATAAACATACCAACACTGTACACTACAAAGTAATATATTTATTAGTTAAAGACCTAGTATGTTTCGGTTAGCCACCATTATCAGGGACCACATATCACTATCCTGATGTCGACCAGTCGAAACATAATGGGTCGTTAACAAATAAATATACTCTTTGTGATGTACATTGTTGGTATATTGTACATGCGTATATGGTTAACAGTGTGCCATGAAATAAATCAGTAATTTTGTGTGTCATTGTATGAAGTGTATCCTGTACACTGGGGCATGCGCAACGTAAACAACCCTAGCAACGGGGATCTTTGACAGCACATTGCCTGCTCGCTTATGTTGTGCCGCTTGTTCGACGAGTAAAGTGACGCAGAGCAGGTAAACTGCAGGAACTTTTAAATTCGTTTACACAAAACACGCCTGTCGGTTGAGTATGTAGCGTTTATCGTCGTCAAACAACCCGCAAACGGCTCCCCCTTCGTTAGATGTTAATGTCCGTGCATTAAAGTGTTAATATATAGTGAAGTACTAGATGCAGGATTATAAGTTTTAAAACATGTTTCGGTCACTCTTGTGACCATCATCAGGGTGTCGTATAACAAGAACACAGCTACTACATAAATAATTGTCCGAAAATGTACAATAAAACCACACACTCTTGCATTTGGTATTCTCAAGCGAATCTTATGGTTTTAAAAATTATATGTTGACATCCTTGTTAAAATAAAATCGGGTTTGTTTATGTTTGTACTGGATATGTGTAGTTGGTTCACACCCCGTAATAACAGTAGCATTGCTGTAGGTATAATGCTACCAGTATGGTATGTGTAACAATTGTGTATTTGGTAAAACGGTTGTCACTATACCTGTAGTGAAGTTGTACACTGTAGAAAAGATGGCTTGAGACTGGTGTGTGGAATGTAGGAGCAATATGCTTGGGTCACGTTTCTATAAATATGCATTTCTTGGTTCATAATGTAAGTATATGAGGTTGCCCTTTTCTTAAAAGTTTTAATATTTGAAGGGTGCATATCGTTGGAGCCGGGGTAGCGTAGTAGGTATAGCGAGTCGCTACGGGCTGGACGGTCCGGGGATAGAATCCTGGTGGGGGCGAGATTTTCCACACCTTTCCAGACCGGTCCAGAGACCTACCCAGTCTCCTATACAATGGGTACCGGTTCTTTTCCGGGGATAAAGAGGCCGGAGCGTGGCGTTGACCACAACCCCATCTAGCGCAGAGGTTAAGGAAAGAGTAGAGCTATACCTGTACTCCCCCTCTGGGCCTTCGTGGCCTGTTCTAGGATGAACTAAGGGTGCATATCGCTGGGGTTACTGCATACAGGCAAATATACTGAAAACCAATTGCTCCTAGGTATAGAACTTAGTTTTATGGAACAGGCTCGAAAATGACTAACTATACTCGGAACATGCAGCCTTTGTCTGGTTATTACTGGACGACATAATAAAGGCCGTTTATTTGGTTCCCTAGAACGATTTGAATCGTTCGAAAGTTGCTAAAATAATATTTAAAAATTAAGTACCTACCTTACAAAACACATCGTATTATAATATAAATTTTTACAATTAAAGCACTAGAACTACGACATGTTTCGACCCTTTGTGTATCATCCTCAGGGAGTGTACATCAATATTTGTATAAAACGTAGGTAATAAGTGGGTAAGATAAGCTAAAATTGTATTGAAATCGTTCTGGTGCTTTAATTGTAAAAACCTTGATGTAAGTATACTGCATTTGTTTTGTTTTGTTTTGTTTTGTTTTGTTTAATTTGAACGGTTAGTCTGTGTATATGCCATTTCATTGAAGACATCGTGTCTGCGTTACAGAGACCACCCGGTCAATACTGTTTAGGACAATCAGTATTCTTTTCGAATAAATATACTGTGCGGGCAAAATGCAGAGGGTTTTATTGTTAAGCGGGTGGTACAACTTGTCTGGTGAAGGAATTCTGATTTGGACGACGGCGCTGTAGAGAGAATTGTACTGGCTGGCTGAGTACTGAAGGCTGATGGTAATTTCCTCAGTTTGACCCACCAGCATGTTAAGACCTCAGATTTTTTTTTAATGTTTTGTTGACAGTGCAGCTCGTTATAATCGTGTAAAGAACAACCAACTTGATGCATAACTTATTTTTACTATATTTCGTCAACCTCTACACGTTTCGGGCGTATCTGGGCCCATCTTCAGGAGGTACAACCGTATGTGTACAACGTTGGGTACTTATTATTCTTTTTAGGACAACATATACACTAAGAATAAGTTGTGCATCAAGTTCGTTTTTCTTTACAGCTCAGATCTTTATGTTCACTGATAAACCATTGCGCTGTTGAATAAATAGGCACTGTGCACATATTAATAATCACCAGGTATTTCCTTTTAAGTTTCTCTTGGTTTCCTTGCAGCTATTTTCATAACAGGCGATAATCGACCTCTGTTTTGTGTTAGTTGTGACGTATTTTTGTGCCAGTCACAGTTTCATCATTTCATCTCGTTGTCTGCGGTGTTAACCCGTTTGGAGATAAATGTCGCAACTTGCATCAAAATACTTAAAAAAAAAAAGCATGACAGTAGGAGTCAATTATTGAATGCCATAGAACAACTAAAACCCCAACAAAAAACTAAGAAGTCCGTGATAATGAACTAAATGGTTTGACACATTCAGGACAAAGTGCAACGAACTACAGGAAATATAGTGGTTGCAGTGCATTTTTAGAAAGCGCCAAGCTCCACCCTCCCTCTCTTTGTCATCATCCGCCATCAGGACTCGGTCAGTACGTTAGATGCAAACGGACGGCAGCAGGAAAGAGGCTCGATGCACACAATTGCAGTGCGTGATCTGCATTTTCGAAAGGAATTCTGCGCGGGTAACGCTTTGTAGCTATTTAACTACATATCACTGTTCGCTACAAAATGTATGTGGGTTGTAATAACAGATTTACGAGCCTGAACTCGGAGAGCAGCGTCATGCTGGTAACTTTGTCCCTGTCGACAGCACAGCATAGGCCGTGGCGTTCTTGTTGCTGTCGTCCTCGTTTTCATTGCTGCTTGCCATACCTACCTGTTAACTACAGACCTTTCGGCTTCTTCCTCCATCGCTGCATCTCGACGATGATAATCTTTTTAGACGAAGTCTCAGCGCTGTACCCAGTTCTGATCTTTTCTTTCACAAACAGATCGTCTGACAGGGAAGCTGTGCAACATGTTCTTGATTTCAAACTTTCGCCGTGATCTGACTGTTGTGTGCTTTCTTTTGGGTGATGGAACAGAGTGTTCCGAAACGTCGGCATATAAAATTCAGCCGCCGGGGAATCACTCAAAAGAAAGCATACAACATGTGCAGCATGTTATTTTACCGTGTTCCCACATTCGATGGCTTCATAGTTACGATAACACAGGCGCAGCAAAGTGCACCTCCCCTGGCCACAATTTTGTCACTATTGTAGCACCAGCTGCGATGTTTTCTTATCCCAGTTTATGACAAGTACCGCATAGTTTTGCATAAATATACATATTATGTCTAGACTACAGGAGAATGTCGGGGCCGTGTGGTGGGAGTTTGATTTCCTTGGACTGTGTGATAAAATGCGTCGTTACGGACAAAACGGGACACGAACTGGAGGTGTGGGAATGAGTTTCTGCTTCGTCAGCATATTGTACGTTTTCCCGGCATGAACAACACCACACTGCTGTTCACGACAATACATGGAACTTCACGAAGTTCCAATCACTTCTTCACCGTCTAGTGGGTGTAAACCAGTGTCACGTCTGTGTACGCGATTGATTTCTTACGCCCTTATCATTGTTTTTCATTACTCCCCACCAGGCTACCGAGCCTTCCGTCAAAAATGTTTTTCCCCATCACTTTCTAAACCTAAACCCCTGTGTTCAGAGTGAACTTTTCTCTAACGTCTACGAGAAACTTGCGCAGCGTTGGAATTAAACACTTACGACACTCCGTTGGCACAAATCTCGTTCGTAGAAGGCACCCAGTTCCGTCTTCCGACTGGGGCCGAGGTCTTGGTGCTGAAACTTCTGTACCGCTCCTTAGCCTTCTAATAGTTCGTCGATATTTTCTGCACAGTTGTTAGAACCCTGGCCGCTGCCTTGCTTGCCCTTGCTAGAGCTTTCGACAACGGAATGATTTAAGACCATTCCCCATTTATGTCCTTGCAGAACCGTAGGACGTTGTAAAGTTGTAATGGTTTGGTACTGAGGTCGTACGCTGTTGCGCAATTTCGTACGCCACGTTCGCTTCCTGTAGCATCGCGACGAAACTAAAGGGTAATTTCCTTGATGCACGGTGTACATCGGCAGGTCATAATTAGCTTACGTCATCAATCAACAGGGGAAGTTCGTCGCGACCACCACTCATGGCCCTGACAGTAAGCCACGTGCTGCGACCGACCACAAACTTTTTGCGAAATTTAGGTATGCGGACGTGGCAATATGTGTGTCATGTAATTTCTGTTGTCAAACTGGATCAGCTGTGCGTGCACGTAGCAAAGAGTTACGCAGTGTCTAAAGAGGAAGTCATTTGGCGAACTACCCACGACCGAAGGACACTGGTACAGTTGTCCACGCGGGGTTTGTTAGGTTCCGGGCTCGATTCTCATTCCCGGAGCTGATTATTCTGATCAAGCCACGAACCCTTACATACAAATCCCCCCGCCATATCTTAGTTGTATCTCATTCTACAACTCTACGGGACAAAGCTGTGCAACTGTGGAAACGTATTTAAGTAATTTAAGTGCCGTTGGTTTTCATGCAACGCAACATACCATGGAGACGTTACGCGTCGGAGGTTGTTCAAATACACGAATTTCTCACGGTTTTGTGTGTGTGTGTGTGTGTGTGTGTGTGTGCCCGCGCGCGTTGGAGGATTTTGAAATGCGAGAAATTCTTGCATTTTTTGTATTGCAAAACCTACACCAGAGAAGTGGTGTGAATTTGAAGTTAGTCATGTAAAAATCGGTGTAGTAGGAGATATCAACATTTCCACGAAATTCGTATGAAACCCTTTTTGTGTTCAGTTATTTAAATCATTTTAGAGCTTAACTGTGCTTATCCAGTTTCAGCTGTCGTCGTTGCAGTAAGTTTTAGCATTACCTGCTTTATCCCTCTTCATTTAAGTTATTTTTCTTAACATATATCATGGAGCCACTGCAGGTTGTACCCCACCCCCACACCCCCTGCACATTTAGCCTTGTTGCCATTGCCATTGTTTGCATGGAACATTAATCCGAATGACAGGAAGCTCCGTGTGTGTTAACATTTATAAATCTGCCCGTGCACGTGTGTTGGAAAGCAGGCGGACAGTAACAGTTTTTGAACTGTATTAACGAGCATTTATATGCAGTATTTAGCCTTCTAATGTCATCGTAAATCCAGTTTCCTTATGTCGTTGGCAGTTGTTTAAATTTTGGAACTTGCAGCTTGGGACTGATAACTTGCTTGCTCAGCGGGGAGCGGGGCAAGAAGTAGGCAAAAGGAAGCCGGATAAGGCCGCAGTGTGCGCATTCCTTGCATACCGTCGTAGTGTCAAGGTACAATTCTCCTGCTGTAAACCCTGCCTGCGTTTGCGTCCTGTAGATTGGTTGTGTGTTTTACGCATTCGTAACGGGACATTTACTTCTAGACCGATTACTTAGCCGACTTGTACGATCTTTCCCTTTCTAATGTTTTTATTATCACCTACTGTATTCACGGACCAACATACACAAGCATAAGATTTAGGCGATTAAATATCTTCTTTTCCTGATTCTTAAATTAGCCCTTCCTGTTGGCATATTGTAAAAACTTGAGCATTTAGTATAATATCCCATTGTAAATTGTAGGAAATTCTTCACAGGACATTTTACGGAAGTCTGCTGCACACTTCGTGCATACACATGACCTTTCTTCTTCATTTTACACACGTTATTCCTACTGCTGCTCTTCACATCGAACCGGGGACATTTTTAAAGTGCGTATTTAGTGGATTCAGAGATGTTTGTTAAGCTTGATTAGTTGGTAATTGGCCTGCTGCCATATCTGCATTTTTGACTATCAGTAATTTCGGAAGTGGGGTTACCAGGGCTAGGAGAACGTTGACTGACCTTTTGTTGGCGTACAAGATAATCCATGGAAATCATCGCAGTCTTCCAAGGCATTTTATATAAGTAGAGCATAGACGTTCATTAGTTGTTGTAGATGCAAGAACTACGTGCCAAAACATAAACATAGACGCATAGATGAGGAGCTGAATTTGAGTTTTGTTCTGACACCGGGTTTGCGCCGATTTGGAGCTGAAATTGCCCCCCCCCCTTTTTTTTTTAAATGTACAAGTACTGCTTTAATTCCCGCAACTTTTTGTAAGACGTTTTTCCTCGTGTTGGTGGCTTGCATAAAGTAATGTTTGCAGTTTACTTTCACGTATTTAGTTTTGATCTTCACCCAATGTTGTTCGGGTGATAAAATCGAGAAGAATGAGATAGGCTGGACATGTAGCGCGTATGGAGTAGAGGGGAGGCGTATACGGGGTTCTGGTGGGGAAACCTGAGGGAAAGAGACCATTTGGGAGACCCAGGCTTTGATGGGAAGATAATATTAAATGGATCTTCAGGAAGGGATCGAGCTGGCTCAGGATAGGGACAGGTGTAGAGCACTTGTGAATGCGGTAATAAACTTTTGGGTTCCGTAAAATGCTGGGAATTTCTTGACTAGCTGCAAACTGATTAGTTTCTCAAGAAGGACTCCGCTCCTTGGAGAGAGTGAGTAATTAAGTATTTAGTTTTGATGGTAACTTCCTGCAATGCAGGACAGAGGGTGTTATTGTGAAAAGTATCTCCCTTTTTTTTTTTTTTAACGGACAAGTGTCGTGCGGGTGCAAATAAATTACAGACAAAATGTGATCGTTGTTCGCGGTGCTCCATCGAGAAATCGTGTCATGACTTTGGTACGAAACAAGTCCCGTGCTGTTGAACGTAAGCTTGCAGCGAGTTCCTCGAACCGTGCGGCGTGTGGAGGTAGCAGTTAACAGCAGTGGATAGAAGTCAGTTTCTCGTTTCGAACGCATACCAGGGATTCCTGATGGAGCATCGCAGTCGTAACATTGTAGTCGGTAATTATGCCTATGCACGTTCACATTCATAAACATCGTTAACCCTTAGCGCCCTCTCTGTTCGCTACTATAAGACACCAGCCCGCGCCTGATGCTGTCAAAGGAAATTCTCTTTACTTCACGCAAGCGTACATACGTTAAGAAGTGGCACTCTGGGAAGTTAAGAATTTAGAGTTTGCCCTGTCGTGAAGTCTGTATATGTGCATTCTTCCTGCCATGAGCCTAAGTATGACGTTTCATAAAATTTAAATCGACTGGACGCTGTGACAAGGAAGTGACAAATTTGGCAACGTTGTTTCCTCGAATATGTCCCATCGTTTAACACGGCGTGTGTATGATCTTGTGATGCGCACTCAACGCTTACAACGTTGCCACGCCTTCCCCATCGCTTTTGTACTCAGCTGTTATTATTACAGTATAAGGCTGCAGTGTTAAAACTCTTACAAAAATTATGCTGACTTGTGGTGGTATTCTTTATTCACAACGACGTAAATTTACCTGTCATTTTAAATGGGCGTGGAACTGGGCCTCAATCTTACGGGTTGAACACGAATGGAAAGACAGAACTCGGGGTGCACAATAGATGTAATAGCAAAGCATGAGAAACCCAATTTGATGTGATTTTGACCTGCATCGTCGTTAATATGTGGAAACAAAATGCCAACTAGATGCAACAGAGGTTTTTATTGCAGATCTTATTGCTTGCTCA
>JGI20166J26741_11643585_pt1 | contig 11305 bp, 7 predicted proteins | sample TergutCu122P5_FD_26741 | JGI IMG/M metagenome (IMG submission 26741) | reverse complement strand
TCTGCACGCATTGCTTCACTAAACCTTAATTTCTGAAATAATTTTAATTATACTTTTAAAATAAAAACAAGACATGCCACTTACACATTAAGGTACATTTGCAATTATTTACAAAAGGCATTGATTGCGATAACCACGAGATTCTATTGTCCAAAATGGAATTTTACGGTATTTCTGGCAAAGCTAACAATTGAATCAGATCGTATTTACAAGATACATTTCAGAGAGTGCTGATAGATTATGATTCAAGAAAATATTCCTTGGAATGGGAAATAGTTACACATTAGGTTCCTCAAGGCTCCATACTTGATCCCATATTGGCCCTATTACATATTAATAATCTACTTGAAATCACATCGGATATATCAAACCCAGTTTTATTTGCGGATGATACGAGCATGATAATTACAAATTCTGTACTCCAGGTTTTCAAAAAGACATAAATAATATTATTATACTATTAAAAAAATGGTTAAAAGTAATCTATTTCATTAAATCTTGACAAAACTCATTTCATACAAACATAACTATATGTTCCATGACTGATTCGCCAAGTTTAAATCAGAATGTCTAATCTTCTTGTTTTTTAAGTTTATCTAAGGCATCCTACGATTCTTATTTTATGTTTCAAAATTCCAATGTACTAGTTAGCCGATTTCAGTGACTGATTTCAAATGAAGCCTAAATCACGCAAGAAGTTTAATATAATCGTGAGTATAAAATCTGTTTTTTAAGTCTCGATTTGGAGTGTTAGATTCCGGCAGCGATTTCCCTTCGATGCCCCTGTGCTCCAAATTTTGGAATCCGATTATCCAGTGACAGTAGTGAATGTCACATCCCGAAAGAACTGAATCGCGACTGATATTCTCAGCATGTAAGAATTTTTACAATTTTGTTTCGTGATCGAAGTTTTCAGTGGTGGGTCCCCATGAAGTTACATAAATTGCGATGGAGTTATCCCGGACGTGCGTAAAGGACTACAACAAGAAAGATGAATAGATTTTTAACACAAGAAATGAAGCTACAAAATAATACTGAGATAAATACAAGAAAAGGACTCCTCTATACGCAGATATTTCTGTATTGTACACACGTATTGAGAAGTAACCACGTGACACGAAATGATGGCAGTATAGATTTGTCTAAATCAAACTAAGGAAAGTAAATATGGAGACACCGGTGATCTGGAAAATGACGTCGTCTAGTTTTCCGAAAGTAAAGACACGTATATGCAGTTTAAAGGTATATGTACCTATCTAGTTCGCCTTGTCACTGAATACGTCACAGCTGAGTATCTTCTTTCTTCCGTGCTCACTGATTTATATTTGTATCTTCCTTGGGCCTTGCGAGACATTGGTGGGCGAAGTTGGGGTCGCGAAGGAGTTTGAAATAAATTAAGGAGATGGCTTCAAATGCAACGAAAGCCCAAATTTTTGGAGCCATTACTGTGAGTTATTTTGGCTAGCAGATTTTAATTATATGTGGAATTATATCCCTGAAATACATGTGAATAGTGTTTTGAGAATAAGCAGTATGAAGCTTTCTGCTAGAGGCCGATCGGTATTATGGGCAAGGAGCTTTTTATTTTTTGTCTCTTGAATTCGATGTTGGCGCAGTTATAAAGTTATTCAGACCTCATCATCACTGGTCATACTCAGTTTTGGTATTTTTTTTTGTATGCAGCCAACAAAAATAATTCAAAAGGAACTGAAGGTGCAAAGTGAAACGAATGTATTGAAGGCAAAACACCCAAACATCGACGGCTACTTTCGATTTATAATGTGCCTGTGTAGGATTTATCCAGTTGTTAATGATTATTGTATTTGTAATTTATTTGCATTCCATAAATCCAGTTTACGATACAATCCTGTGGATATAGACATAGTCTCATGCATACTATCAAGCATAATATACACAGTATTGGGAGAGTCTTAGCATTAAATAAAATACTGCAATTAATAAAACACGTAATACCACCGACATATAGATGTCTAGTAACAATCGTATGCTTGCAATTTTCTGTCAGTTGTCACGAGATTATCTTTGATAATTAAAATATTTTTCACTATTATAGAAGGAGTTTATGAGTAAAAACCTCTTTAAAGCATTCCAAAACAATTTTATCTCATTAGTTAAGTCTTTTATATTGTGAGGAATGTTATTAAAAATTTTAATTCCAGAGTAGTACACTCCCTTTTGGAACTTTGTAAAGTTAGCGATAGGTGGATGTAAGTTGGTTTTGAATCTTGTGTGGACATTATGGATCTGACAATTTGTGGAAAACGAAATCTTTATTTTTTATTACAAATATTGATAGAAAAAAAATATATTGAGAGTGTAAGGGCAATATTTCCAATTTTTTAAACAATTCCCTACATGAGTCTCTAGCTCTTGAATTTGTAATAATTCTGATCACCTTCTTTTGGATTTTGGAAATTTTTTCATTATGTGGTTGGTTTCCCCCCAAAATTATTCCATAACTTATAATAGTTGAATGTACATATGCAAAGTAGACTATTCTTAAAGTTTTTTGAGACATTATAGCTTGTATTGTCCAGATTATAAAGCATGCTGAATTCAATTTGGACATCACTTGGTCTATGTGAGCCTTCCAGGATTATTAATCCAGGTGAAACAAACTCAAGATTCATACAAGATTCTGTCTTTTCCTCATCAATAGCAATTTTCCAGTAGCAGGGCAGAGAATAATATTTGTGTTGGATGTTTGGTTATATTAAGGGTACATGATCAGTAAATTTTGCTGATGTCCCTCATGCATGAGCTGTCAACATAATTGCTACTTATTTGCATGCCCTTAACCTCCACATCTGTAAGTATACTGTAATACTCTGACTCTTTAAAGGACCATAAAGTACAATAATATTTATGGTAGAGTCCAAGTCAAATGTAAATGCCCAGCATATAATTAGGGTTTAAATTCCCCATAATTCTTTGTCCTCTTAAAATGATTATATCTTAGTGCTATTTCTGCAGTGCAGTGAAAAGCACTGTGAAGGGCTGTGATCACAGCAGTGATGTTAAAACTTCATTACTCTTATGCATAGTTTACAGTTTCAAAATTTAAGGGAAGTTTAAGCTACGAACATTAAAAAATGTTTTGTTAAAAAGAAGTTAGTTACGTGAAAGAGAAACTATCTCCCGTCCAGGTACATGTGACTGGAAACACATGGGTTGTATTTTCTTTTCTGGCTCATTTCATTTCGCACTACTTGTAACGTTAGAAGTGTTGTGATATCACACTACACCATGTATGTGAATCACTGTTGCAAAGTTTGGCACTGAAATCATTGTACAAAAACATGCATCACAGCAAAGGCCACTTTACATTTGATAAGACATTTTCAGCAGTGCACTTCTGTTTGATAGTTTCAAATTTGGATAAACTCAAAGGCATCTTTGAGAGTGATCCTTAGTAGGCCAGGGGTTTGAGTATAGAAGGCAATGAGAGACAAGAATTACTGGTCATAATACCTGACCATGACCTTATGTTGACAGACTTGTGTTTATATGCTGTGCATCATTATCAGATTATGACAGGTCCTAATCTTGTAAAACACTTTGTGAATATGTCTGACCCCATATGAGTTATAAACTGTTTAAGCATTCAGGTTCATTTGACCAACAGCAAGAGGTCTTTGTCAGTTTCCATGGGTTTTAGAAATTACTGCATTCAACCTTATTTTCCACTCATATGAAATCAAAAGGACACAAGTTTTGATTGCATTTCCAATGCACAGAGGTTTTAATTTATTTCCTTCACTTACATTTAGTGCTTGCTGCCTCTTATCTTTGTAATGCTTAGCTACTGTTTCCTGATATCTCACATGTAACATCCTTGTCGTTCAGTTAAGGTACCATATCTGTACACACCGCAAAGACATTGGATTGATTCTTAACTTCAGCACTAGACGGAGGAGAGTGCTTGCTCATTCTCATGTCCCAGCCATTGTACCTTGGAATGAAAAAGCCTCCAGTATCCACTGTACATAGGCCAGAATAGTGTAGCCAGTACAGAAACTCAGTATGGGCTGGATGGTTTGGGGTTTGAAATCATGGAAGTGAGATTTTCTGCACCCATCCAGACTGACCCTGGAGCCCATCCAGCCTCCTGTGCAGTGAGTGCCAGGTTTTTCCTGTGGGATACAACAGGCAGGGCACAGGCACTGAGCAAGTTACAGAAGTAGTAGTGCTGTACTTCCACTCCTCCTGTGTGCCTTCATGGCATATTATAAGATGGACTTGAATTTTTACTCATAGTGTAGAAGGCTGGGTGGACCGCAGAGAAGAATGTCTAACCGCTGCCATGAATCAAACCTGAGATTGCCCATCCTGTACCCTAGTTACTATATTGACTGAGCTCTCTTCCTCCACTTTCAGCTTCTTTCTGGCATAAAGTTTGTTGTTAATTAGTGACATTGTGCCATACACCTGGCATGGCTCCAGTTTGTGCCAAAGTTAAGGGCCTTGTGCCTGCCACTGTTTGTCCTCCTGCTGCCACAGTAACAATGGCTACAGAATACTCAATATTTGGTGTTCGTAGAGCTGACCCTTTTTGGACAGATTTGAACTGAAACAAGAAAGTATGAAACTGATATTTTCATACATGTTCATTTTCAGAAATGCGGCATTGCTACACAAACAGCAAAGAAAGCGAATGTAATTTTCTCACGCAGTACTGAAGTGAAAACAGCAGTCTTGTCAAATAAGCTGGTAGTGGCATCTGTAGATAGCAGTTCACCCATCTCTTCAGTCTCGGTGCTGTTCAGGTGATTTACTAGACTGTACTAAAATGCTTACCAATTCTCTCCAAGTAACAAATTTAGTGGATCATACAGTAAACTGTCTTCTGAGACATGGTGCGTACGTACTGCAGCTTTATGTAGCTTCATGACTGAGTAGGAAGTCATAAGTCATATATGACTGATGTATTAATGAAGAAATTTTTGCATCAAACCTTAAGGAAGTATTAAATTGTATGGTTATAGGAGAGGGCGAGAGAGTAATTTCAAAAGGTAAGTAAGCCTTGAAAATGGCCCACCAAGGTCAAAATACACTACAACAAACTGGATTGCCATTGGTAATGGATAATACAATTGGTGTGTGTATAGACAGTTGCTAATAATTAGTTGTTACATATCTTAACAGTGGAGACAAGTTACACATTTCATTCCCTGGTTGCATCACCACTGTTTAAGACTACTGCTTCCTTCTTCAAGGTTGAAAGTTGAGAGAGTAGGTGCTTATGCACCGATCTGCATGGTGTCTGTGTTCATGGGCATCACCATACAGTGTTGAAATGTCAAAACTTTTTTATTTTCTTGTAGGGCTGGATCCCGTTACGAGCAGCCCAACACCCTGGGAATTACACATGCATTGCGAATTGCAGCAGGACTTACCACGAAGGATTCCACACAGTTTGGTATAATACGTAATCTTCAGCAGATTGGTGCAACCCTAACTTGCCAGACTGACCGCGAGACAATTGCATACACTTTACAGAGCACCAGTGACAGTGTGTAAGTTGCTGGCTGTGAAATTGTGATTTTGTATTGTTCTTTATGATTCCTTTTCAGAAATAATGTGTATTCATATACTTTATGCATTTTTCTCTCACTTAATGGTTTTGAAGAGGGTTTCTTCATTATGCATTACATCTCACGAGGGTTCACAAATGGAGACAGAGATGGACAGTACTGTGCTGACCTACACAGTAGTCTCTATTTGAATACTCGTCGCACATTATGACACAAGAAAAGATTATTTTTGCATTCCATAATTGATTGTAGTGATTATGTGTTGTGACACTCAGAATTGTTGGAACATGAAGTCACTACACAGTGTAAAAACACAAAAGATGATCATCAGCTGAACAGCCACCAACATGGAAACCTGAAAATTCATGTAGGTGGTGTCTTAGTTTTGTTAATTTGTACAGGGAAACTGGTTTGAAGTTCCTTGGTGATGTTGCGTCTAAACAAGTGTTCAAACCATGGGAAATTTCTGACAACATTCCACGTCTGAAGTATGAATTGTCAACTCTTTCACCCTTTGCACAATTGGTGGATTTACTACATAGAGCAGCTTACAGAAGAGGGCTTGGCAATTCACTTTTCTGCCCCGATTACCTTGTTGGCAGTCATAACACAGAGTCAGTAAGTAAATATCATGTAATTTGTCACAGGAATATAAAGTAGCCATAGCCTGTCACATGATTGGGTTAACAGGCCATTCAGTTCATCTTTTCATATATATTACGGCCCTGCAGAGAGATGCTATGAAATCGCACTGTCACTGAATATTCACATTATGAACTTGAAAAGTTCCTGGCTTGATAGATGTTACCGGCAAAGTACGATGCTGCAGTATTGACTGAAGCTTAGGTACCTCTTTACCTCCTGACTGCTTTATAGTGGCAGCTGCCATGTCATGTAACTGCAGGGTGATTCACATAGAACAAACCCTCAATATTTAGCTACAAATCACCAACCTATGAACAAAATGTGATAATACTGATAGGACACATACCGTGTTGCATGCTGAAGAAATTTACATTACATCATGTGCTGGCAGTGACCACCATCCTCCACCAGGCACATCTGGATGTGGCGTTGCAGTATCATGCTGTCAATTTGCCTGATTACATTTGTAATGTTCTCTCTCAATGCGTCAGTTGTGTGTGGTTTGTTACGGAACATGTGTTCCTTAACATAGTCCCATAAAAAGAAATCAGGAGGGGTCAGGTTGGGTGATAGGGGTGGCCACAGAACCTTGGAAGTCACTCAGTCCCCAAAGAAAGTCTAAATTGTTGCCATGGATTTCTGGTGACATGTGGCATGTTTGAGCATCTTGCTGGAAGTAACCTTGAATAATCTAGCATGGTTGCACAAGAAACATACGCTTCTGCAGTGTCTACAAGATGCAGCAACCATATGACAATGATGGGAGCTTGGGAAAGTTCGGGGTGCTGCAGCCTGCCATGTAATGTGAATGGGACAAATGAATCATGATTGGACTCAGTGTAAATTACAAGTTGTTGGAAGGTAATCATTGCTGCTGTTTGTGGTATGTAGCTACATATGTGGGTTTCTTTCTGTAAGAATCACCTTGCATTAGAGCTAATTGTAACAGGTACCTGCCTTTACCTCCTGACCGCTTCGTAACATCACCTGCCATCTGCTGCATCTATCATCATCTCATCACTCTGCTATAAATCAGGCAGATAGATTTGTAAGGTGCCTGCCCAGGCAATTGTGACTGGAGACTTCAGGACATCCTTGCAATGAGTTATATCACACTGCTGTTATGGTCTGTTGAGTGAAGGATGAAACTTTAAAAACTCTGTTTGTGAAACAGGAAGTCTTGAAGGCTAAAATGGCCTGTACTTCCTCATATTTAGTTTCAAACATGTTCTCCTACTTGGTCTTCTTCACTTATGATTTAAGTGTCAAGACATTCAGTAGTCTCCATATTTGTGAACCTTGGTGTTTTGAATTTTGACCTTTTGTGATCACCTGTTTTGGAATAATCGTTCTGAACCTCTTGTGACTGGTTACAACAAATCATGATTAGACCGCATGGCTAGCGAGTTGGCTTCCCCCACTCTCCTGCTACTGTGTAGATTAGTCTTAGCTCACTCAAGCTTTGTTTCTCATTAAGTGAGGCTGATATGTTTCTTGCTTAATGGAATGAGTGTCATCCAGTCATTTAAAATATTTTGTGGGTCAAAATAAGAATATTTTATTCACAGCAAAGTGCTGCCATATGCATGTGCTTTGTAAGCTTATATTTTTATTAGTAGAATGTTGCAAGTTCATGGAACCAGATGGCATGTTACACTGAAAGTACACAGATTCTGATGATAGTTCTGTCATTCTCAGTTAGCCTTGAATGTCAAGAGTCTACTGTAGTTATCTGAAGCTCGTAAGTGTATTCACATTCCAGTAACCAATTCAACCTTTGCAGGTGAAATTTAAGTTTTTTTTTCCCCCTAAGAAACTGCATCGCTATAAATGATTTTGTCTTGCAGTTGCAGCATTATGTGCGAAGTCTGTTCACAACAAACCGTGCAGCTGTGGTTGGTGTAGGTGTTGACCATGGCGATTTGCTTTGCTTTGCACAAAACCTTTCACTGGAAAGTGGCGCTGGTCCAAGCGAAATTGCAACCAAGTATACTGGAGGAGATGCAAGAAAGGATACAGCAGATAGTCTTGCCCACGTGGCTGTGGCTGTAGAAGGTGCAAGGTAATAAATATGGGGTTCTGATTTTATCTGGTAATCTTCATTTGTCAGTTCCTACCACTACTCTGCTGCACGTAAGAGAAACTGGCTAAGTGGGTTATGTTGATATGATAAAGAAGCCAACAGAATGTTGTCAGATAAAATAATGACACTGCATATACCCTAATGGGGACTGTAGTCTTTTGACATGTGGCACCATGTTGTGTTATACGGCGCTGATGTTGCAAGGGAATGTTGTCATGGTTGATGGAACTGAGATTTCATTGTCACCTTAGACCCAGTTCCTTTAGTTCTGAAGATGGAGGAAATATGTTTCTTGGCAACACAGCTGTCAGCCGATGACTCTGCATGGCAGTGAAAGTTGGTAACACTTTCTGCTGTTCTGCCAACAATATACACTATTTATCTCAAACAGAACTTATTTTATATATTGAACAATTTGACTGGCCTTCTCTTGAAATCTTTCATGTTACCAACACTGAAAGTCTCATTCAGGAATGTAGTGTTTGGAATGTCTAGTTAGTGTGTGTGGTTATGTTGGCAGGAAGTGATGTGCACTTCATCGCTCTGCACTGTGCTCTGAATATCCACAGTTTATAATTGTAAGCAGGCTGTACAAAAACTAGGGAATTGTCCCATTAAGCCAGTAGTCGAGCTAATCTGGTTTAGCTTAAAAAGACTCCTTCAGTTTCCACAAGGCAGGCACTTCGGTAACTGCCAGCAGTATAGTACAGAATTGCTTTAGATGCAGAACTGAGTAGGACTGAGCACTGCAGAACTTGGGGCATCTTCAGTTGTCATGTAGCAACAGTTCTGTCTGCTCTGCAGTGAGAAGCTGCATGATAAGTAGAAAAAGACCTGTATAGTACAGACTGTTCTTGTTCACTGTATGAGTGGGTTCTCTGTTTTAAACTGGACACTGTATTTTCACTCCATAATGAGCTAGATGGATAAATAAAAAACACTAACAAGGCTAACAAAAGAGGTACCTTATGATTCGCTAGCCATGCACCAATCATAGGACATGTGCTACTACACACGTGATGGGCCACCATAACATTCACATGCTAATCCACATATGATGGGCTGCCATAATATTTACATCCTAGTCCACATGTTATGGGACACAATAGTATTCAAATGTGCAAGTCCACAATATTCACGTGTTACACCTCATGGCTGCCAAAATATCTCATGTGCTCCTTCACGTAAACCAGCCACTGGTGTGCTATATTAATAGACTTGGACTGATATTTGGTTTATATGGCATTCAACCAAACACTGTGATATCAAGCTGTCACAGCCATCGATACCTGGTAACATCCAAACGTAGCTCTGTTCTAACCTTGAAATGATACACACAGCAACGTGGGTGAGGCCAACTCACTCATTCACACAAGGTATTATATACAGAGGCACAGGTTGTCAGTCATGAACACTTCAAGCCCTGATCAGTGACATCTGGGGGACAAACATCCAACAGCACAGAACCACTGGAATGAGTGACATTTGTCCCTTTATTACACCACCTGGTGCAGTCCCATGGAGAAGAGATCAGGCCATTGGCGTTTGCACCCACGAATGAATCTTGTCCTGTAAGTGTGTTGATCACACCCACTGAAGTGCTACTTCTGTAGGCTGAAGGGGAGAAAGAGGCTGGTTGTAGGGTGTGGACAGACAAGACATTGCTGGTGAAACTGCTGCACACATTCTCTTGTATTAGTGTCTGTGTGGGAGTAGGCAGGTGTCATGGAGATCAGTCACTTGTTCTTCGAGCAAGCCAGATTTGTTCTACACGTTGTGCAATGGCAGTATACACTCACTGTTTCTCTTGTTGTCCAAGAATTTGAGGAACATGTCCATTGCATCCAATTATGTGATGTTCTTGTAGACACCTTGGTTTGACATGATTGTTCTGAATAAATGCCTTAACATGGTATCAGTGGTACAGCTGACCCTTCACATGCCATGAACACATACAGGAGGAGCAGAAGTATAGCTCCATTCATTCTTAACCTTGGCCCTCCATGGAGGTAAATGGTCAGTTTTACAGCCTGGAGGTCATGGTAGTCATACAGTAAAACTAAAGGTAATTTGTTTGTTGCAGCCTGAAAAACACAAAGGAAGCTCTTGCTTTCGCAGTACTGCGTTATGCATTGGGAGTGGGCCCACATGTTAAATGGGGATCAAGTGCCTCCCCTTTAACCCGTGTAGTGGGTCCAGCAGCTGGAAATGATCCCTTTGCTGTGACAGCATTCAATGCCAACTATACTGATTCTGGACTATTTGGTTTTGTGACTTCCAGTCCAGCAAGTATTGCAGGAAAGGTGAGATTTACTGTTTGTTTGGTGATGCTGCTGGAGGATCACCATGGATCATTTGGCCATATGTTGTTTTGCACTGTTTTTGTGCAGTAAGGTGCTAAGATTACACAGCATTGCTGATACATTAATGAGTCAATATGGAGCAGTGCTGGAATGATGAGGGGGCAAAAACTGAAATACTGTGAGAAAAATGTGTCCCAGCACCACTCTGTTACCACTATCACACTGGACTTGCCTGGGATCAAACCTGGGGCCGTGTGGTTAGAGCCTAGCGATTAAATCCCTGAGCCATGGCACAGTCCATTTTTAACTGGTGGTCATTCTGGCTCTACCTGAGAGCTGAGTGGGCGGCATTGCTTGTGATGACCTTGGTCTAGTCTGTTACTGTGCTATTAAACATGTAAGACAATCATTTATAATACTCTGGCAATATATGTAGCTAACTCCATGGAGCAGAGTAATTCCAGAGATGCTAACAGTTCGTCAGCCAGTCAGTATCAAACTGGATATTTCATTGCTGTGTGCAAAACAGCCTGCCACTTGTCCATGTTTGGAGCCAGATTAGTCCAAAGCATGCCTTCCCAGCTTATAAGATCCATTTTAATAATCATCTCCCAGCTGTGTCTAGGTCTCCTAATGGTCTTACCCTTAGGTTTCCCCCACCAAACCCTGTATGCATTTTTCTTCTCCACATTTGTAACACGCTGCCTGCTTATCTCATT
>JGI20166J26741_11643363_pt1 | contig 11308 bp, 4 predicted proteins | sample TergutCu122P5_FD_26741 | JGI IMG/M metagenome (IMG submission 26741) | reverse complement strand
GGTGAACTGGATGCGCGAGTGCGTCCCGTCGATGCTGGCCGCCAACGACCGCGCCAACACCGTCTTACCGGTGCCCGGCGCGTCCTCCAGCAGCACGTGCCCGCCGGAGAACAGCGCGGTGACCACCAACCGGATCGGATGTGTCTTGTCGAGCAAGGCCAGCGAAATATTGTCGACCACGGCCTTGAAGGTCTGCGCGAAACCGACCGCGTCCTGGGCTGTCAGCGGCATGTGGCCCCCCTTCCACCACGCATCTCACTTGGGCAAGCATGTCAGATTGGCGCCGACGTCCTTTGCCGGACGGTCCGTCTTGAACGCCGTCTCGTGCTCTGTCCCATCGGCCGGGATGACGTCGGTCTCCTTGTTGCCGGTCAGATCGCTGTCATACGTGCACTTCAGCGAGGTGCTCGGCGTCCATGGGGTGGATTTTACCCAGATCGTGGCGTGGCAGACGGCAGGTGTTGCGGACGGGGACGCGGACGCCGGGGGCGACGCGGGGCAGGCGGCCAGCCTATTGGTCAGCGCGCCCTTGATCGCCGTCGCCTGCGCGGACGCCGTGCGCGCCCCCAACCCGCCCTCGGTCACCTTGACCGTGAACGTCTTCGTGTTGCTGCCCCCGAACAGGTCAGCCGGCGCGTAGGAACTGCTTCCGGTGTACTTGCCGTCCTGCTTGACCGACTGCGCAAAGACGCTTGCGCCGTTCAGTGCGATGTCGGCGATCTCCGGGCCGCCGTTGTTGGCGTCCGCCGACCAGGCGACGATGAGGTTTCCGTCCGACCAGGAGAGTTCGATGCTCGGGTCTTGCGGCGGGCCGAACGGGACGGCCGATGCCTTGACCGGCTCGCTGTACAACTCCAGGCCGGTGGAATCCGAGAACTGGCGGAATTGCACCTCCACTTCCGTACCGTTCTTGAACCCGCCGACGGTGCATGGATGCGCGGTGGTGCAGTCATGCGGGAGAGTGGTCCAGTTCCCGCTCGGATCGGTGTATTGGAGCTTGAGGTCGGCGGCCTTGAACAGGTTCCCAGGCGTCCGGCTCACGCCGGTGATCTGCAACTCGCCCGTCACGCCGGTCGGCGTGAGTGCCGGGACGTCCGCCAGCGGGACGGGCGGCAGTCGCGGCGTGAAACTTTGCGAGCGAGCCACAGCGCTCCAGCCCTTCTCCGCGTCCGGGTCGAAACGGTCGCTGTGCACCGACACCGACACGACCACCGCTCCGGAGGACGGCGGGACGGAGATCGTCTTGGAACCTCCGGTCTCCGCCGCGTTGACCTCCGCGAACGCCGAGAGCATCGGGATGGAGATCCGCACCCGGTCTTGCTTGCCGCCGTTCATGTCCTGCGTGGACCACGACACCGTGTAGCGCACGCCGTCCCCTTCCGGCCCCTCGTAGGCGACCTTGACGTCCGTTGGCGCGGACGGGCGTCCGAACGGCACCACCGATTTCGAGCACTCCGACGGCTCGGAATCGAAGTTCTTGTTGGACGCGATCACCCGGACGCAATACGAACTGCCGTTCGTGAGCCCGGAGATCGTCGCCTTGGTATCGCCCGCCGAGCGATCGAGGGTCGGGCCGCCGTCCACTAACAACTTGTAGCCGGTGATCGGGGATCCTTCGTTGTCGGGGGCTTTCCAGCGGACGTCCATGCTCTGGTCGCCGGGGTCCACCTCGGGCGGCTGGGGCTTGGCCGGCTTCATGTCGATCAGCGCGCTCGCGGGATCGGACGGCTGCGACCACCCGACCTGGTTGAGCGCGCGGACGGTGAAGCTGTATTCCGCGCCGGACGTGAGGCCCTTGATCTCGCAGGACGTCGTCGGGGCGTCGCACTTTTGGGTGATGCCCGCCGTCGTCACCTCGAAGGCGGTTATCGGCTCGCCGTTGTCCGCGCCGGCGGTGAACTCGACCACCGCCTTGCCGGCCCCGGACGCCCGGGCGTTGGTGATCCTCGGCGGATCGGGCCGGTCGCGCACGACGATCGTGATGCTGTGCGAGATCGTCCGCTCGGGTAACCCGGTCGCGTCAGCCATGCGGAATGCGATCACCATGTCGCCGTGCGCTCCGGCGCGCGGCGTGACGGTGAGTTTGGTGCCGTCCGCCCGGACGGTCGCCGGAATGCCCTTGGCGTTGGGCGACACGACGCGCATGGGCTGGTCGGGGAAGGGGTTGCGGCAGTAATCCGCGAGATCGACCGTGACCGGCTTGGCGGCGTCGGCTTCGATGCGATCGGGGTCGCTGCACATGATCAGGTCGCGGGTCGTCTTCACGACCGTCACCGGCACCTTGCCGGACACCTCGCCCGACCCGTCGTCCACGGTGAACTCGATGTCGCCCGCGTCGCCGAGGTCGTGGCTCGCGGGCGCGGAAATCCGCAGCTGCCCGCCGTCCTGCCGGACGTCGAGGCCGACCGGCTTGGCCTTCACCACGTAGACGAACGCGCGCGGGTCGCGTCCGTCCGGATCCCGGACCATGGACGGCAGGTCGACCGTCTCCGCACCCTCGCCGGCGGCGACTTTGACCCGGGACGGGACGATCGTCGGCGGTTTGTTCTGGCTTGCCGCGACGTGGATCGGGATCGTCAGGGTCACCGTCAGGGCGGAGCGGTCGGCGGCGTCGCCGTCGCTCACCTCGAAGGAGATGGCCGTGTCGCCGGGCGCCTCGGGCGCGAAGAGGATGCTCGCGCCGCCCTTCCCGAGCGTCGGCGCCTTGGTGCCCGCGGCGGTGATCTTGGCCGGGTCGGTGATCCGCGCGGTGCGGTTCGGCCGGGGGACGATCACGTACTGGCTCAGCTCGAGTTCTAGTTCCTGGCCGACCCGCATCTGGACGGGCACTTTGGTGGGGTCGATGTAAGGCGCGGCCTGGAGCGTGCCCGGCACCCAGACGACCGCCTTGGCGACCAGGCCGTCCTCGTCCTGGATGGCGTAGACGACCAGGCGCCGGGTCTCGTGCGGCGTTATCGCGAGCACGTTGCCGCGCACTTCGACGCCGTCCGCGTTGCAGTCCATGCCGCCTTCGCCGCACAGGATCTTCAGCTTGGACGTGTCGCCGTCCGGGTCTTCGTCGTTGTCCAGGACGTGCACCAAGACGGGTTGGCCCCCGGACGGCAGGTCGCCGACGGTCACCACGTCGTCGCGCGCGATGGGCGGCGCCAGCGGGGCGTCGGCCTTAACGTTGAGGGTCACCGGCCCGGTGGCGAAACCGCCGTGCCCGTCCGTGATCTCGTAGGTGAACAGGTAGGAACCTTCGGCGGCCGGGCTGGTGACGGTGACCGTGGCGCCGGTCACCGACGGCGCCAACTGCGGGTCGGTCGCCTTCAGGCCGTCGGGCACCAGGGCGAGTTCGTCGCCGTCGGCATCCACGTCGTTCGCCAGCACCGGGATGCTCAGCGTGCGAGCCGGACGCACCAGCACCGTGTCGCGCGCGGCGTACGGCGGCTCGTTCAGCTCCGGCGGGCTGGTGATGCCCACCCGGACGCGGGCCGTCGCCTGTTTCCCGAGCCGGTCTTCGACGATGTAGGTGAAAACGTCCGTCCCGGTGGCCCCGGACGGCGTGTATTCCAGCCAGTCGACGCCGGCCCGGACCGAACCCATCTTCGGCTGGTCGCTCGGCCCGATCAGGACGGTGGAGTCGCCGTCCGGATCGATGCCGCTCAGCGGCACCGGGATGCGGGCCGTCTGGCCGACCACCGCCCACGCCGTGAGCGCTTTCGGGCGCGGCGCGGCGTTCGTCTCGGTGTGCTGGACGACGTCGAAGACGACTTGCGAGCTGGCCGCCCGCCCGGCGGAGTCTTCGACTGTATAGGTGACCTCAACAGTGCCCGGCTGCTCGGTGGCTTCGAGCCGCACCTGGTTTCCGGTGACGAAAGGCTTGCCGTAGGCGAGTTCGCGTTCGGGAACCTTGAGGTTCGGGCTGACGGTGAGCGGCAGGCCGAGCGGCGACCGGTCGTTCTCCAGCACCGAGACGGAACCGATGTCGCCCACGCGGACTTGGATGCGGTCGGGCTGTGGCTCCGGCGGCCGGGCGGCTGCGGCTGCGGTGGGAATCACCATGACCCGGGCGCTCGCCTTCTTGGCACCGTTCGACACGGTGTATTTGATGGGCACCATCTTCGCGTCCGGGTCCAGTTGGCCAGATGCGGACACCCGCAGCAAATGGTGGTCGACAAGGGCGACCTGCAAAGCGTCGGGCACCACGATCGACTGGATGACCAGCACCCCGCCGCCCGGATCGGAATCGTTGTCCAGGGGCGAAACCAAGGCGACGCCGCCCGCGGGCAACAGGGCGAGATCGTCCTCGGCGACGGGTGCGGCGTTGAGGTCGGCGTCCACCACGTCCACCCGGACGACGCCGGCGGTCGTTTGCTGGCCGGCGGCCACTTTGTAGACCAAGCGGTACGACCCCACGGACTTCGCGGTGAAGGTGACGGTGCCCGAGTCGTATTCGGGCTCCAAAGTCACGGACGGGTTGTCGCACTCCACATTCTGCAGCCGCAACTGGTCGCCGTTGGGGTCGTAGTCGTTGGCCAGCGGTTGGACGAGGATCGGCTGGTTCACCTGCCCGACGTAGAAGTCGCCGTTCGCCACGGGCGGCTGGTCGCCCGGCAGCAATTTGACGGTCAGGACGCCCTCGCCGACCTTGTCGCCGTCGGAGACCTTCACGTCCAGCGACACCGGCCCGGCGTCGTGGCCGAGATCGGTGATGAAGACGGTGCCCTCCTCCCGGAAATGCACCTGGATGCCGCTCGGCGCGCTGACGTCCGCCAGGAAGATGGGGTCGCCGTCCGGGTCGCGCCAGTCGCGCAACACGTTGTAATTCACACTCGCCCGCTGGCCCATCTTGACGATCGAATCGTGCGTGCGGAACGGCGCGTTGTTCACGGACGGCGGGACGACCCGCACGTTGACCAGGGCCGAATCGGACGCGTTCTCGCCGTCGTTGGCGTTGTAGGTGAACGACGTCGACCCGGTGGCGCCCTCGGGGACGAAGATTTGCAGCGCTTGTCCGCCGCGCGTGGCGGCGACCTTCCAGCGGTCGCTGCCCTTGTTCAGCGTGGCCGTCAGGACGTCGCCGTCCTCGTCGGAGTCGTTGCCGAGCACGTCCAGGGTGGTGACCCGTCCGGCGCGCACGCCGAAGTCGTCGGGGTTCGCCTTGGGCGGGTGGTTCTTCTGTTTGCGCTGCGGGTCGGCGACCTCGGTCGTCGTCTGTGGGGCGGTGTCCTGGTTTTCGGTCTTCTTCAGTTCCTGGTCCATCTGTTTCATGGAGTCGACCAGGACCATCTTCTCGTCGGGCAGCCACAGCAGGCCGCCGCGGACGTCGTTGAGGACGATCAGGTTCCGGTTGGTCCGGAACCGCAGCTCGCGCGCGTTGGCCAGTTCTGGGATGTCGCCCATGCGTTCGACGGCGCCGTCGTCGCACTGGCGCAGGTAGGCGGCCGTGCCGCCCCAGGCCGCGTACTCGCACGTCCCCAGACGGACCGGAGCGGCCGGACGTCCGTCGCCGGCACCGCCTTCGACGGCCGGAACCCGCGTCACACCGGAGCCGTCCAGCTTCACTTGGACGAGTTCGGACGGGGTCGCCAGGAGCACGTGGTCGGCGGCGGGCCCGGGGTCTTGGAGGACGGCGCCGGGCGGCAGGCCCCATTTGGACAGCGGCAGTTGCGAGCCGTCCGGCAGGATGAGGGTGTTGGCGTTCGCGTCCAGCGCGACCGGTTTGCCGCCGACGGCCGTGATGCTCAACTCGGCCAGGCCGGAAAGGTTCGGCACCTGGGTGACCGACACGTGATTGAGCACGCCGGTGCGATCGACGTTGACGAACCGTCCGTCGCGTGGCGCGAGGGCGTGGACGACCCCGTCGACCCCCACGGTCATGACCCCGCCGACCAGGCCGGTCGCGGCGGCGTTGCCCTCGTCGTAGCCGATCGCGGACGGCTCGCTGGCGTCGGCGATCCACAGCAGCCCTTCGGCGACGTCGAGCACGCCAAGATGGTCGCCGCCTTGGAGGACGTCCGCATGCGCGGGGAACGACGTGTTGCCGCTCATCCGCACCATGGCGGGATCGACCACCGAGACGACCTTCTTTTCCGCGTCGGTGTAGGTGATGACGTCCGCGTTCTGCCCGATGTCGAACGTTCCGGAGGCGGCGCGGAAGCGGGCGTCCAGGTTCTTCGAACCGACGTTGACGTGGGCAACCACCATCAGGTCACGGCTGGTCACCCAGACGCCGCCGTCGTTCACGTCCACCTCGGCGGTGGGCATGCCTTCGTGCACAACGGCAGCGACGACGACCGCCAGGCTAAGCAACACCACGCCAATGGCGGGAACGCGCCGACGGCTTATTCTGCGCATTATTCGCTACCCATCGCTCAAGTGATGTCCAGAGACGATGGCGCGCGCATTACTGGAACATGTCAGCGTTGCGTTTATCCGTGGACATCGCCCGCTCGTTGATCTCGCGCACGAGGCCGGGCAGCTGGGACGCGAACAGGTGGAGCTCGTCGATCTGCTTGTTCCACCGGTCATGGAACGCTTGGAACGACTTCGCCGATTCGCCTTCCCAGTTGGGCAGTTCCTTCTTGACGTCCGCGACGAACTGGTCGAGACGGGCACGCAGCTTTTTCGACGTGCCATCCAGGTCTGCCGCGGCCTGCTCGATGCCCGAATGGTGGTATCTGTTGTACTCAGGCATGTCAGCCTCCTAGTGCCGCGTACTTGCTGTGCAGGTCGGTCTGGGCCTGCGAGTTCTGCTCGGCGAACTGACGACTCACCTGGGTCAGCGTGTCCACCAGGTCGTCGAGAATGCGTACGACATCCTTGGCCTTCTGTTCCCATTGGGGGAGCAGCTGGTTGGTGAGGACGTTCGCGGCCGCGCCTTCCCAGGAGGCTTTGGCCTGAGCGGTCGCCTGCTGGATACCGCTGGTGATGATGCTGTCCAGGTCGGGTTTGGCCTCGCCGACTTTCCGGGTGATGACCTCGACCTCTTCGCCTACTTTAAGTTGATCCGCCATTCAGATCCTCCTGAAAACGTGAAAAGAAGCAGCAACAATACGGATGGGACAACGCCGCCTCTTCGGCTTCCAGAGTAGCTCATCCCTCCGAGGGGCGGGCGGCTCCGTCCAACCGTGGACAGCCGGGCGCTGCGGTGGCGTCCACAGGGAAGAGTTGGGACCGCTGTCTGAACCATTTCGCGGTGGGGCATGTTTGTTGGGTGTTACGGTCGGTTTGTGGCTGGTTCGGAGGCGATTGCGCCCCACCCGACATGAGGAGACATCATGAGAACGGAGCATCGACTGCTGCGCATCTGGGCCCCCGGGCTGGCGGCAGCATTGGTGGTGAGCAGTGCGCTGGTGTCCACGGCCCCAGCCGAGGCGGTGTCCCCACCGCCCCCGTTGACGCCCGGACTCCCGGCGGCGCCGGTCGACTTTGACAAGGCCTATCACACGTTCGTGGCGGTGCCTGACACCCAGGGGCTGGTGACGAGCGACAAGTCTGCGCAGATTGGGGCCTGGATCGCGGCCAACAAGACGAACGAGAACATCAAGGGCGTGATCGCGCTCGGCGACATGGTCGGCGCGAGCGAGAGCGAGGCCCAATGGGCAAACGCAAAGGCCCTCTACGGCGTGGCGAGTACCTCCGGCAGCGTCTACAACAGCGGTATTCCCGTGTCATTCATCCCGGGGAACCACGACTACTACGAACAGGCCGCCAACGGCGACGGGACAGGCAACATGCCGAGCCGGTCGCTGTACGGCAATACCAACCCGACCAACCCGGCTGTCAACTGCAACAAGGTCGACAATGTCAACTACTTCAACTACTTCAACTGCTTCGGAGAAGGGAGTATCTGGGCGCACCACTCGGCGGCGGGAAGCACGGGACTCGTGTATTCCTGGAATGGGACAGACGAGTTCGGATATGACGGCTCGTCCGATGATGAGTCACCGACAGACCGGACGGACAACGGAGCCAATTCCTATCAGAGAATCACGGTCGGCAACGCGACGTACATGATCCTGGGGTTGGAGGCAGTGCCGCGCAGGAGCGTGATTACTTGGGCGAACCGGCTGCTCAACAGGTTCCCGACCGACAAGGTCATCCTCGCGACGCATCAGTTCGCCAGCGGGGCAGACGGCCAAGTGCTCCGGGATGACGCCAATCTCCTGCTCATCCCGCCGACCGCCAGTTCGCCGTTGGCGTCAACGTGTCGGCCAGTGAGTTGGCCAGCAGGAGCGCGGTGCCTGGATGCCGCGTACGCGGCACAGGCGAAGAATCCGGCGATCACCATCAAAGATGCTGACCCGAAGCACCCTGACCAGTTCAAGTTTGTCTATGGTGTCCCTCCCGGCGCCGCCTACAGTTCTGGGGAGACGCTGTACAACGATCTCGTCAGCAAGCACGACAACATCTTCTTGGTCCTCTCGGGGCACAGCGGCAGCTCCGACCGCGCGATTGTGACGCCGCTGAGGAACGGACTTGGCAGTCTCGTGTACTCGGTGATCGCGGACTCCCAGAACATCGAAACCAAAGACAACCCGCTTGGCATGGTTGTGCTGATCCGTGTGGCGGACCGCAGCGACAAGATGCAGATCGTCTACTACTCGACGGTCTGGGACGCCCATGGGGTTGTGCAGATGAGCGACGCTGACATCGCCAAGTACAACGCGAGCGGCCCGTGCGCCACCCCTCCGGCTGGGACGGCCCTGGCTACACGAGCGTGCCTGGTGGTGGGCCGTCCGCAGGCGTTTGTGTCGGCCGTCGCGGCGAACTCGGTCGTGTGGGCAACCGACGACCGGGGGCTTCTTTGGGGGATGTCCTACGACACGCAAACCGGAGTGCTGACCAAGCCGAGCCTGGTCGGCTACGGATGGGCGGGGTGGCGGATCTTCTCGCCGGGCGACATGAACAAGGACGGCAAGGCCGACCTGCTCGGTATCAGCGCGGCGGGCGATCTCTACGTCTACGCGGGCGACGGAAAAGGTGGGGTGACTACGAAGACCGCCATCGGCTCTGCGTGGTCGACGCGGACTCTGATCACGCCGGGGGGCCTGACGGACGACAATTTCCCCTATCTGCTCGGTATCGACTCGGCAGGCGATCTGTACCTGTACAAGGGAAACGGCGCGGGCGGACTGGCCCCCGGGCCGTATACCAAGGTGGGCTCCGGCTGGAAGGGCTGGCAGGCGATGCCGGCCGGTGATGTGGACGGCGATGGGAAGGCGGACCTGCTGGGACTCGACCCGTCCGGCCGTTTGTTCTTCTATCCCGGTCTGGGCTCAGGCTCAAAGTGGTTCGGGTCGAGGATTCAGGTCACCACCAGGCTGTTAGCGCGGGCCCAAGGCGCCGGCAATCTGGACAAGCAAGGCGCCGACAATCTGGACAAGCGGGAAGCGGCTGAGATCCTCGGAATCGCGCCGGACGGGACGCTGTGGAAGTACACCTGGACAGGGACCGCGTTCGTTGAGGAGAAGTCGGGCTCCGGGTGGTCGTCGTACATTCTGGTGTCGGGGAGTGACATCACGGGCGACGGTTGGGGTGACATCCTCGGGATCGTGACTGCGGCGACGCCGGCCCAGTATGGCGAGATGTACTTCTTGGCGGGCACGGGAATGACCGGACTCGGGACGTTCGGCGTGAAGACTCGCGTCAAGCCGTAACGATGGTGAGTGGCTGGCCATTGCCCGTGGCCATGGCCAGCCCTTTCCAGACTGCCTGTCGCCGTTCCGCCGATGCTGGCGGATATGGACGGCAGTGGCGACCGTCTTTCATGAAGCAGCACATGTCAAGTCGTATCGCCTGCATGGGGATGGCGGTACTGAGCGTGCAGCCTAGAAATATGGACAAGCGATATTGAGGCGTTTCACGCGAAAGGTTGAGCGATGATCGGATGGAAAGGGTTTACGACGGATCAGCTGGACGTCATTTACAAGACGTTGCCAGAAGAGGGAATCGCGACCGATGCCGGATGGTGTCCCTCTTGCTCCCAGAAGACTATTCACTGGTACATTTATCCTAATCTAGTTTCATCCCGGCAGCCGTCCCAGTTTTATTACCTGTGGTGTCGACCGTGTCGTTTGTATTGTGGTCAGACTATTATAATGCCAAAATGGGATCTTTCTGATCCGTTGGAACACCTGACTGAACAAGAGAGAGACGACATGGAGTCGGATTTCGACAACTTCTTCACAGCGCTGGATGATCTGTGGAGTAAGGGTCTGCTCCCACAACTGAGAGAATAAGGATGTTGACGCTATTCACGCGAAAGGTTGAGCGATGATCGGATGGAAAGGGTTTACGACGGATCAGCTGGACGTTATTTACAAGACGTTGCCAGCATTGGGAATTGCGGCAGATGCCGGGTTGTGTCCCTCTTGCTCCCAGAAGACTATTCACTGGTACATTTATCCTAATCTATTCTCATGCCGGCAGCCTTCCCAGTTCTATTACATGTGGTGTCGACCGTGCCGTCTGTTTTACGGTCAGACTATTATAATGCCAAAATTTGATCTTGCTGACCCGTTGGAACACCTGACCAAACAAGAGAGATCCGACATGGCGTCGGATTTCGACTACTTCTTCACGGCGCTGGATGATCTGTGGAGTAGAGGCCTGCTCCCACAACTGAGAAAATAGGGACTGCTTGGCGCACGTTCGTCGATGCGTGGCCAGGGTTTGGGGTCGTGGGAATGGGGCGAGATGATGCTGATCAATGGGAATGAAGGCTGGTAACGAACGAAATTGAGAGGAGCTCGGCCTGCAGACGTTCGACCCTTTGGACGGTGACCACTGCGGTGGCGTCCACACTGGAAGTGGCAAGAGTGCTGTGTGAGCATTTTGCGGCGGAGGGTGTTGTTGGGGTGTTACGGTCGGTTTGTGGCTGATTGGGAGGCGATTGCGGCTCAGGTGAAGGCTGGGATTGCGGCTGATGTGGAGGCGGCGCAGGAGCGGGCGCGTACGGCGACGCGGGTGCGCGAGGAGGTTGAGGGGCGGTTGGCGCCGGAGGTTGAGGACGCCGGCAGGCCGGCCAAGGTGTGGTCGCCGTTGGTGATTCGTCCTGGTGGTGTGCGGTGAGTGGCGAGTTGCGGGTTGATCCGGATGGTCTTGGGGCGCATGCGTCCCGGGTGGCTGGTTTGGCGGGGGTGGCGGAGCAGGCGCGGTCTGCGGCGGTCGGGTTTGGCTGCGGAATTGCAGTCGATGGTGGCCACGGATTTGGCGGATATGTCTGGCCAGTTGATCGATGCTTATCTGGCGTATCAGAAGGATTTGGCGGCGCTGATTGGTGCGGCTGGTGGTTGGGCGTCTGGTATGTCGGCGGCGT
>JGI20166J26741_11643251_pt1 | contig 11308 bp, 11 predicted proteins | sample TergutCu122P5_FD_26741 | JGI IMG/M metagenome (IMG submission 26741) | reverse complement strand
TTAGCTCGCCGTTTTCGATCACATACTGCCGCTTCAGTCCTATTTCACCCGTGATGCGCCCGTCAGGGCAGTCGTAGGCCGCCCGCCCTATGCGCCCCTCGTAATACAGCGTGGAAACCGGCGCCCGCCAGTCTGTTATCAGTATTGTCTGATCCGCGTCGTTCATGAGGGTCATCTTGCCGATATAGAACCGTTCGTTTTTCGGGTCGTCGTCCGGCTTAAAATCCACCCTGGCAAAATAAGGCTTTATCAAAGCGTTTTCGGTATCTTTCAGTTTTCGGTTTACATACTCCTGGTTGCTGACATTGAACGTCAATTCGGTGAATTGCTCCGTATTGTCAGAATTGTAATGTTTGAGCGAATAGTCGACCAATTCGTCGATCTGCAGTTTCTTCCGCGACATCTCAGCCTTATACTGCCGCAGGAAATCCAAAACCCAGTGCAAACGCTCATTTTCTTCCAGCCAATCGGTATGCATACTATCTCCTTTACAAACTTATTCAGCCATTTCCTTCATTTCCTCGGCTGCTTTCAGCGTGGCGCCCGTGATCTCCACGCCGCCGATAAGCCTGGCCAGCTCGCCGATCTGCCCGCCGCGGTCCAGCTCGGTGACAAACGTCCGCGTTTTGTTGTCCTCCGTACGCTTCTCGATGAGGTAGTGGCTGTCAGCCATCGCCGCTATCTGAGGCAGGTGCGTAATGCACAGGATCTGCTGCTTTTTGGATATAACGCGCAGCTTCTCGGCCACCTGCTGGGCTGTCCGCCCGCTCACGCCGGTGTCTATCTCGTCGAAAATAAACGTCTCTATACTGTCGGCCCCGGCGATAACGCTCTTAATGGCCAGCATCACCCTCGACATTTCGCCCCCCGACGCCGTTTTGGCCAGCGGTTTCAACGTTTCGCCCAAATTCGGCGATATCATGAACTCGACGCGGTCGAAGCCCTCGGCGGTGAATTCATTCCTGCGCTCGATCTGTACCTCGAAACGCGCGTGAGGCATCCCCAGGAACTTTAACGCTTCCTCAATGTCGTTTTGTATCCTCAGCCCCTTGTCCTTGCGCTTTTGTGAGATTCTGTCCGATATGGACAGCATCGCGGCGGCCAGCTTCTTCTTCTCGCCGTTCAGGCGCTTCAATTCAGCCTCCGCTCCGCTTAATATGTCCAGCTCTGTTTTAACGCGCTCCAGATGCGCCGGTATGTCCGGGCCGTACTTTTTCTTCAAACGGTAGATCAAGTCCAGCCGTTCTTCTATTTCCTCCAGCGCCTCGGGATCGTCGCGCAGATTTTCCGTATAGCGCGACAGATCCTTGATCAGATCCGCCAACAAATCCTGTATCTCGGCCAACTGGCCGGCCAAATCCGCGCACTGGGCGTCAATCGCCCCGGCCTCGCCCAGCAGCCCGGCGCATACGGCTATTGCCGGCGCGGCCGCGTCATCGTCGCCATTAAGTATCTGCAGAGCTTTTTTGGCGTTTACGGCCAGCCGCCCGGCTGAAGCCAGCACGGCCTTCCGCTTGCCCAACGCCTCTTCTTCGTCCGGCTGGACGTTCGCCTCCGTCAGTTCGTCGTACTGAAACCGCAGGATCTCCAAACGGCTGACGCGATCGCGGCCGCCGCCCTCAATCGACTTGATTGAGCGGATAATCTCCCTGTACTTGCCCAACGTATCGGCCAGTTCGGCCTTATCGGCCCCGACATCGCAGAACTGGTCCAACAGCCTCATGTGCGTCGCGGGGTTTAACAGCGACTGGTGCTCGCGCTGCCCGTGTATGTCTATCAGCAGCGACGCGGCCTCGCGCAGCATGCCCACGGATACGCTGTGGCCGTTGACGCGGCAGACGGACCGGCCCTGATCGTTCAGCGTCCGCGATATAAACAGGCCGCCCTCCTCATCGGGCTCAAACCCCATTGTGGCCAACGCCTCGCGGTTGGACGCGCCGCCGACGGATAGGACGCCTTCCACATACGCGGCGGACGCTCCCGCGCGGATAAAGTCCTTGTTAGGGCGCGCCCCCAGCAGGAACAGTATGGAATCGATCAGAATGGTCTTGCCGGCGCCGGTTTCGCCCGAAAGGATGTTGAGGCCCTCATGAAAGGCGATATCCGCCTCTTCTATCAGCACCGCGTTTTTTATATGCAGCTGGTTCAGCACAGACGCCACCGCCCTTTAGTTATCCTTGCCGTTTAGCGTTTCGTTCAGTTTGTTCATCAGGCTCTCGGCAATTTCCGGCGTTTTGACAATGCAGATAACGACGTCGTCGCCCGCTATGCTGCCCACCACCTCCGTGAACACCATGGCGTCCACGGAAGCGCCCACAGCCATAGCCAAACCCTCGATAGTTTTTATGACGACCATATTCCCGGCGCAATCTATTGAGGCCACGCCCTCCCGGAACACCCGTTTCAGGCGCAGGTTTATCTGCTCCTCTTCGGAAATATGGATGGAATATTTCTGCCTGCCTTCGCCGCAGGGGATCTTCGTCAGTTTCAGTTCCCTTATGTCGCGCGACACGGTGGCCTGCGTGATGACAAACCCGGCCTTGTGCAGCATCAGCGTCAGTTCTTCCTGTGTCTCTATGTCGTTGTTCTTCACCAACTCTATAATCTTACTCTGACGTTTCTTCGCCCTCATTATGTTTTTCCCCCTGGCCGGACATGATTATCTTCCGCCTCAGTATCTCATAAAAACTTAACGGCTTCGTCTTAATTATGCTGGTGTATTTGTCGGACCTGCTAATTGTCAGCAGGCGCCCGGCCTCTATCGAGGCCATATTCCGCCCGTCCATAACCAATACGGCGTCCGCGTCGTTCAGCACGCGCACGCCTACGGTATCGCCCGCGGATATGACCCACGGCCGCAGATACAGCGCGTGCGGGCAGATAGCCGTAATGACCGTCATCTCGCTGTCGGGCTTCAGTATCGGGCCGCCCGCCGAAAGGTTGTAGGCCGTCGAGCCGGTCGGCGTGGATACGATGATGCCGTCCGCGCGGATTGAGTCGATATAGTCGCCGTTTATATACAGCTGGATCTTTATCAGCTTCGCGAACAGCCCGCGGCTGATCACTATATCGTTCAAAGCCGCCCAACCGGCGTTCAAATCCGCCTGAAGCATAATGCGTTTTTCTAAAGTATAGCGCCCCCGCAGCACCGCGGTCAATGCCTCTTGCAACTCGTGGGGCTCGGCGTCCGTCAGGTAACCGAGCGTCCCCAAATTCACCCCCAGCAGGGGTATATCGGCGAACGCCGCCCGGTGGGCGGCCCTCAGCATGGTGCCGTCGCCGCCTAATACAATGATGAAGTCGCTTTTTGCGTATGCCTCGTCCTCGTCCGTCAAGGGCGTACAGCCCGCCGCCTCCACATACCCGCAGACCATCTTGGTAAAGCTGAGATCCTTGTCCTTGTTCGCGTTGCGGACAATACCGATATTCTTCATAAAGTTTTCAATATCCTGTTTGCAATGGAAGAGGCGTCCAAGCCATACTGCCTTAAAATCTCGCCCCTGCCGCCCTGCTCTATAAACATGTCGGGCAAAGCGAAACGGTGTATGTGTTTGGTATTGGCGCCCTCCTCGTTTAAGGCCGAAAGCAGCTTGGCGCCGTACCCGCCCGACAGCACGTGCTCTTCCATTATAAACACATGCCTGTAGCCGGACAGTCCCCTCGCCATAGCCATATCTATAGGTTTGACAAACCTGGCGTTTATCAAACCGGGATTATGGCCTAAAGCCAAAAGCCGTTCGTACGCCTTATGCGCCTGCTCCATCATGGACCCCACTGCCAGCAGGGCAAACCCCTCCCCCGTATGGATAACATCCGATTTGCCTAATTTCACGGGCTCTGAACGGTTCGTAAGGATCCGCGGCGCCGAGCCTTTAGGGTATCGGACCGCGACGGGGCCGTCGTGAAAGAACGCGAATTTCATCATGTTTACCGTCTCCCATTCGTTGCACGGGGCCATAATAACCATGTTGGGCAGCCACATGTAGTCTATGTCGAACAGCCCCTGATGGGTCTCGCCGTCGGCGCCGACAATACCCGCCCGGTCGACCGCGAATATGACGTGGAGGTTCTGCATGCACACGTCGTGCAGAATCTGATCGTACGCGCGCTGCAGAAAAGTGGAATATACAGCCACAAACGGCACAATGCCGCCCTTGGCCAGCCCCGCGGCAAATGTCACCGCGTGTTCCTCGGCTATGCCCACGTCAAAGAGCCGCTCCGGGAATTTTTCCGCGAAAGCGCCTAAACCCACTCCGGCCGGCATCGCGGCGGTAATCGCGGCTAACCGCGGATGTTTTTGCGCCAGCTCCACCAGTGCTTTCCCGAAGGCATCCGTAAATGTGTCGCTCCGCCTGGCGACAATAGGCTCGCCCGTCTCCACGCGGAAGGATTCGACGCCGTGAAAATTCTCCGGCGAAACCTCCGCCTTGTCATACCCCTTGCCTTTCACGGTGTACACATGCAGCAGCACGGGCCCTTCCATCTTTTTGACCCTCTGGAGCACGCTCAGCAGATCGCTCAGGTTGTGCCCGTCCACAGGCCCTATATATGTAAAACCCAATTCCTCGAATATGCCTCCGGGCGCAAGGATATATTTAATGCCGCCTTTGGCGCGGTCTATTATGCGTTTTAACGGTTTGCCCAACACAGGCAAACGGTCTAGGGCCCTGTTGACGTCGGCCTTCGCGCCTATATACGCCGGGGCCGTGCGGAATTCGTTTAAATAGCGCGATAACGCGCCGACATTCCTGCTGATGGACATTTGGTTGTCATTCAGGATGACTAACAGGTTAGAGTTGGATCTGCCCGCGTTATTGATGGCTTCATATGAAAGCCCGCCCGTCATCGAACCGTCGCCGATAACCGCGGCCACATGGTATTTGGCCTGCTGTAAGTCGCGCGCGGCGCAATAGCCCAACGCGGCGGATATGGAAGTGGAGGCGTGCCCTGTGTTAAAAGCGTCGCAGGGGCTCTCGTGCGATTTGGGGAAGCCGCTCAGCCCGTTTTGGCGGCGCAGGTCCTTGAATTGGCGAGCCCGCCCCGTGAGTATTTTATGCACATAGGCTTGATGGCCCACGTCCCAGATAATCTTGTCTGTCGGTACGTTAAACACGGTGTGCAGCGCAACGGTCAGCTCCACGACGCCCAGGTTGGAAGCCAGGTGCCCGCCCGTATTGGAGACGGAGCTGATTAAAAACGCGCGGATATCGGCGCATAGGCCCTCAAGCTCTTTTATTTGCAGCTTTTTTAGATCCTTTGGAGATTTAATAGTATTTAAATCCATACCCTAACCTCCGTGTTTACGCGGCCGTTAAACAAAATAGGTAATCGCGACGGCCACCAGTACGCCCAGCGCCGCGCCCGCCGCCACTTGAATGGGGCTGTGGCCGAGCAGTTCCTTCAGCTTTTTGTCCAGTTTTATCCCCTGTCCTTCCAGGCGCTCGGCCAGCATATTGATCGCCGCGGCCTGATACCCGGCCGCGCGGCGCACCCCGGCCGCGTCGTACATGACCACCATGCTGAACACAGCGCAAAGGGCGAAAATGGATGAATTGAACCCTTCCTTTAAGCCGATTGACGTAGTCATGGCGGTCACAAACGAACTGTGGGAACTGGGCATCCCACCGGAACTCATAATCAGCGCGGCGTTGATCTTCTTTGTCCTTACCAGTTCAATCAAAATCTTTATGAATTGCGCTACAGCCCAGGAGCATATGGACGACCACAAGACATGGTTACTCCGCAGCTCGCCCAGTATATTCACCGACACAAAAAAGCCTCCAAACCGCTTACATATAAATGCTGGCCGCCAGCCTCAGCAGCGCGTCATCCCTCAGGCCAATTCCGCTTATCAGCCCCGCCGCCCGTTGGGTTAAGGCGTTGGCGTCCGCTTTCGCGCGTTCCTTGCCGAACAATGAAACGTACGTGGCTTTGTTATTTTTAATATCTGAAAGGGCGGGTTTCCCCAACTCTTGGGTAGACAGGGTCACATCCAGCAGATCGTCGCGTATTTGAAACGCGCGGCCCAGGCATTCGCCCGCCTCCGACAGCGCCGCCCGCTGTTCTTCATTCGCGCGCCCCAATACGCCGCCCGCTTCCAGGCACGACTTGATTATCGCGGCGGTTTTATTATCGTGTATATATAATAATGTGCCTTCGTCCACGGTTTTATTCTCCGACAGCATGTCCTCCGCCTGCCCGGCCACCATACCGCAAGCCCCGGCGGCGCGCGCCAGCATAGCCATTGCGTCCGCGTGGGCCGGTTCCCGCAGGCACGCGGCGGCCATCGCCTCATACGCTAGGTTCAGCAAGGCGTCGCCGGCTAAAACCGCCATGCCGTGCCCGAACTTAATATGGCAGGTGGGTTTGCCCCTGCGCAGATCGTCGTTGTCCATTTCGGGCAAATCGTCATGAATGAGCGAATAGGCGTGTATCATCTCCACAGCGCAGGCAAAAGGCATCGCGGCGCCCTCGCCGCCGCCCAGCCCGACGCACGCGGCCAACAACAGCCGCGGCCGGAGCCGTTTGCCCCCGGCGAAAACGCCGTACCTCATGGCCTCCCACAATATCTCGGGCCTTTTGACGGGTAAATAACTGTCAAGGGCCGCCTCAATTCTTTCGATACTCTTCAGGTCTTCGGCGTTCAACCGCGCATCAGCCTTTCTGTCATGTCGGCTCATCCAATGGCGTTTGTATAAAAATGCCCTCCGCGGTTTGCCGGAGGACTGTAACTTCCTTCTCAATTGTATTCAAACTCTCGGCGCAGAACCGGGTAAGCTCAATGCCCTCTTTATACAATTCATACAGTTCCTCCAATGCCGGTCCGCCGTTTTCCATTATGTCTATAACTTCCTCCAGCCTGGCCAGCGCCTGCTCATAGGTTTGCTTTTTCTTTGGCATATGTCCCCTCACCCGTAATATCGGCCCGCAAATCGCCGTCGGCGAACGTCAGCCTGACATGCCTGCCGGGCGCCAACGCCTTAGCCGATACGATATGCCGATCGTTTTCATCAAACACAACCGCGTAGCCCCGCGACAGCACATTCAACGGCGACAGGCCGTTAAGCCGCCCCGCTAACGCCTCCGCGCGCCTTTTCTCCCGCTCTAGGCGCAGGTACAGCGCCTTTTCCATCAGCGCGGACAAACGTTCCAGGTTCATCATGCGTTCGGACACGGCCTTTATCATCCGATCAGATATGCCTCGTTTTACCTGCCTGCCCAAATGGGCTTTCCGCGCTTCGATATATCGGGATGCCGCCTGATTAAGCGCTGAACTCAACCCGCGCAAATGGCTTTCCAGGTAAGCGTACAGCGGTACGGCCAGCTCAGCCGCCGCCGAAGGGGTAGGCGCCCTTAAGTCGGCGGTGAAATCCGATATCGTAAAATCCGTTTCATGCCCAACGGCCGAAATGACAGGCGCGGCCGACGCGTATATCGCCCGCGCGGTCAGTTCCTCGTTGAAAGGCCATAAATCCTCAATGGAGCCCCCGCCGCGCGCCAGAATGATCAGATCGGCCCCGCCCCATTTGTTAACCGCGCCGAACGCGGCGGCGATGGACTCGGCCGCCTCTTTGCCCTGTACCAGTGCGGGCGCGATGACGATCCCGACCTTGGGGTTGCGCCTGCGCGCTATTTGAATAATGTCGCGCGCCGCCGCCCCCACGGGCGAGGTAATCACCGCGATACACCTCGGGAACGCGGGAATGGCGCGTTTATGATCCGCGTCGAACAAGCCTTCCGAGGCCAGTTTGCTTTTCAGCTGCTCAAAAGCCAGCGCCAAAGAGCCTTTGCCCAGCGGCGCCATCTGACTGGCGTAGACCTGATACGCGCCTGTTTTCTCATACAATGAAACACGCCCCGATATCACGACTTTCAAGCCGTTATGGGGCAAAAAAGGCACGCCGGCCGCGGCGGATCGGAACATCACACAATTTATCGCCGCGTTCTCGTCCTTTAAGGTAAAGTACCAGTGCCCGGAGACATGGGCTTTGAAGTTGGACAACTCGCCCTGGACCATCAGCGACTCTAAAAAAACGTCGCTCTCCAGCAGATTCCTGATATAATTATTAAGGCGCGTCACCGTAAAAACCGCGTCAGGCATGCCGCGCCTCCCGCTCTTTATATACCTTGGTCAATACCCCGTTTACAAACCTGCCGGACTCCTCGCCCGAGTAGAGCTTAGCCAAATCTACGGCTTCATTGATGGAAACGCCCGCGGGCGTCTCGGTGAAAAGCATTTCGTAGACGGCCAGCCTGAGCGCGGCCAGATCTACGCTGTTCAAGCGCCCTATTTCCCAGCCTTCGGAGTTAATTGATATGCAATCGTCTATCGAAGCCAGTCGGCCGCCGACCCCGCTGACGGTATCCGTAACAAACTGACGCTCATCGCCGCTGATGCCGGGCAGGTTGCCCTCCGGATAGGCGTCCAGCGCGAATGCCGCGTCCAGATCAGGCTGGAAAGGGAATTGGAATATTAGTTCAAACGCGTATCTTCTTGCTGTTTTACGGCTCATTACGGCGTTTTCTTTTAGCCGGCGGACTGCCGGCCCCGTATTCCCCGTTATTGTAGTACAGCACGCCGGATATATTTATATTGATTTCCCTCGCGCTTAGCCCAAGCATGTTGTCTATCGCGGCCTCTACGCGCCGCTGTATGGCTTCGGACATTTCCTGCAATTTATAACCGAATTTAGCCAAAATGTTCAGCGTAACCTTTATACCCCCGCCGGCCGCCTCTACGTTAACGCCCTTGCTCAAGTTATGACGCCCCAGTATTTGCGCAATATCCCCCGTCAGCTTGCCTGCCATACCGGCTACGCCTTCAATTTCCAACGCCGCCGTGCCCGCGATGATGGCTATTACCTCATCGGCTATCTTGACTTGCCCGGCGCCTTCTGTGCCTATAATAAGCTCTGTCATTGAAACGCTCCTTCAAACAGTTTTGAAGCTGTATTCACCGCTTCTTTTGCCAACAAAGGTCTTTACGTCTAGCATTATAGCAGATTTCGCTGTAAATGCAATTAGCAACTTATCTATTTGCTAAACGGCAGATCGCTGTCAATAGTCCAAACAGGCTGTTCGGCCGGTTTTAAGCCATAGTGTATATAGGCCAGCGCGGCCAGTGTTATAACGGTGCATATCAGCCCGCCCTCCGCGCCGAACGCCCCGCCCGTTAATATATCGGGGCCGGCCGGCGTATACTTGATAATGGACGAGGCTTGAACCGTGCCGCTGACATGTATGCCGTATATGTTGCCCTGAAAAAAGTTCCACATTATATGATATCCGACAGACATCCAAATGGAGCCTGTTTTGAGCAGCATATAGGCAAACGCCAGCCCAATCAGTATAATATTTACAGCGCCGATAACTGTTACGCCCGGGTTGCCCAAATGCAGCAGCCCAAATATTACGGCGGGGAGCATTATGATCACCCGCTTTTTCCTCGTTGTTTTAAGCGCGGTCATGAAAAACCCGCGAAACAGGATCTCTTCATAGAAACCCGCGCATATGAATAGAATGAAAGCTGTCAGCAAGTCGGACGAGGAAACACTTAATAGATTGAAACCGCTGAATTTCCCGGCCCCGGTGACCGAGGCAATCGGAGGGAACAGCGATATCGCCAAAGCCCCCGTGAGGCAGCCCATGCCGATATTCTTTAGCCAATCCTTCCGCGACAGCCCCATCTGGGCGAGCGGACGTTTATATATAAGTTTGAATACTATGAAAATAACGACTATCTGCGCGGCGTTGATCATAATCTGCAGCCCGTTGTTTTCCAGCAGGCGGCTTATATTCTCGTAGACCGTTTGGCTAATGCTTGCGATATACGCCGTGTATTCCTCCGTGCCGGCCTGACTCTTCGCGTATATTTCTGACATATAGCCGTTTAGTATTGAGGCTGTTAAAATAAAGTATATAATAAACGCTAAAATGATCAATGAACCGCATCCGATCGACATTGCGCAGCCCGATCTGGGTTCGTTGTATTTATTCCGCATTTTGCACCCCCCGGCTTTATGTTTATTGATGATAACACATATTTCGCGGCAAGTATATACCGTACTATACCAACGGGCTTTAGGTATTAAAATATCAGCGAATGGCGGGGATAACGTGGCGGAAAATAACGCTCAGCAAAGAGAGTCTAACATTTACACGCATTTATCGCATGAAAACAAAGTCAGGATAGCGCGAGTGACAGCCGGGATCCTGCTTTTCTTGGCAGCCTTTTCCGGTTTAATGCCCGGCGCGGATTTCGTTTTATACGCGGCGAGCCTGCTCATCTTCGGTTACGACGTGCTCTTAAGGGCTGTCGAAAATATCGCGGACGGCGAGCTGTTCGACGAAAACTTCCTGATGAGCGCAGCCGTCATAGGCGCCTTTATAATAAAGCAATATCCCGAAGCCGCCGCGGTGATGCTGTTCTACCAGGTAGGGGAATTTTTTCAGGATCTGGCAACCGACCGCTCCAGGCGCTCCATAAAGGATTTGCTCAATATAAAGCCGGACGTCGCCCATGTTATACGGTCGGGCGATATCATAGACGTCCCCCCGGGAGATGTCCGCGTGGGCGAGATAATTGCCGTTAAGCCGGGCGAACGGATTCCGTTGGACTGTGTTATTGCAGAAGGGCGCTCACAGCTGGACATGACGTCATTGTTGGGGGAATCCGTCCCGCGTTCCGCAGATGTGTCAGACGAAGCCCTAAGTGGTTCGATCAACCTATCCGGTCTTATAAAGGCGCGGGTTATTAAGACAGAGGGCGAATCGACAGCCTCGAAGATCATGGAAATGGCGGAAAAAGCGGGTTCCAGAAAGGCGCCCGCCGAACAGTTCATAACCAAATTCGCGAAAATATATACGCCTATCGTTGTCGGCGCGGCCGTTGTCATCGCGTTGATTGTACCGTTGATATTGTCCCAGCCCGTCGGCATCTGGATATACCGCGCCCTTATTTTCTTAGTCGCCTCATGCCCCTGCGCCCTGGTAGTATCGATCCCCTTAAGCTTCTTCAGCGGCATCGGCGCCTGCTCGCTAAAGGGTATTCTGGTCAAAGGCGGGAATTATATTCAAACATTAAGCCGGATCAACACCGTAGTGTTCGATAAAACCGGCACTCTGACGCGGGGCGTGTTCACAGTCAGTAAAATCTTACCGGAAAGCGGGGTGAATGAATCCTACCTGCTCAAACAGGCATACCTGGCTGAAAAAAATTCCAATCATCCGATAGCCAAATCCATCACCGCCGCCTGCATTGACAAAATCGGCGCGAGCGGTTTGGATAGGATCTCAGTTACGGGTTTCA
>JGI20166J26741_11643029_pt1 | contig 11310 bp, 3 predicted proteins | sample TergutCu122P5_FD_26741 | JGI IMG/M metagenome (IMG submission 26741) | reverse complement strand
AAAAGAAACCCTCTTCTTCTAATTACAAGTGCATTTCAGCTGTTTCACGCAAGGTCTGTGGAAAGACACCAGGAGACATATTCATCATTAAAGGGCGATTGCACAGAATTGTGAAATGCGAGTATTTTAATATAGAAGAACCAACCAGATGCAATAACAACAACTAATTGATCTACAAGATCAGCTCAACAGATTTGGGCAATATTTTGTCCATCTCCAGGAGTGTAAGGCTGAGATTTTTACAGCATATAATATCCTGTTGTGGTAGCCAGGGGTTCGGAGAGCGGCAACGTGGCACTACGTGTACTGTATGAAGGAAGTACTGTAAAAACATTTATTTTTGTATATCCATCTTTGCAGGACACTATACAATATGCTGTAAAAATCTTAGCCTTAAACTCCTGAAGATGGACAAAAGATTGCCCGAAACATGTTGAGCTGATCTTCTAGATCTATAAATTGTTATTGTTGCATCTAATTGGTTCGTCTATATTACTTTACCTACTGTAATGATGCACGGTCAAACACAAATCCAGCGAGTATTTTCTTCGTCATGTCTGTCCGTCCGCGTGGAACAACTTGAATGCCACCCAACAAATTGTTATGAAACATAATATCTGAGTACATTCCGACAATATGGCGAGAAAAATGAAGGAACTTTACAGTCTTAGGGGCCGGGATAGCTCAGTTGGTGTAGGGACTCACTACGGGCTGGAAGGCCCGAGGATCGAACCCGGTGGGGAGAGATATTCCGCACCTATTCAGACCGGCGCTGAGACCCACCCAGTCTCCTGTACAATGGGCACCGGGGCTATCCCGGAGGTAAAGGGGGCCGGGGCATGACGTTGACCACCCATCCGATCTAGTGCCGAGGTCATGAAAGAGTAGAGCTATACCTCTACTCCCCTCTCTGGGCCCCTGTGACCTGCTACAGGGTGAAACCTTAAATAACCTTACCTTAACGTTACAATCTTAGAAGCACACCGCTTATTTTATATCAAGGTCTATATGCATTTATCATTTATCTCTTCAGTTCAACTTAAAATTAGAAATGTTTCAAGCAAACTTTGTACAGAAAATCAAGAAGCATATTCTGTGTTCATTTCTTTTCGATAACAATTCCGTATATGAAATAATGTAAAAAATACGGCAGAGGGAGACCGGTCACAGATGGAAATATAATACGGTGCATCCGTTTTGTGTGCTTGATAACAAAGTGTACAAACACACATTCAGAATATTTAACCAATACTGCCTTTAGACAGCAACAACGATTTCGTTAACAGACCTCATTGTTAGGTTGTACGCATTTTGTGTCTCTTCTGATAACCTTAACTTTTATCTTACGGAGTTTTACTTCGGTGTTCTTGTCCACCGTACTGAGTTTCCCTTTAAATCGTTGCGCGTGTCTGACAATAAGCGTTTATATGTTGTGAACCAAATGTGACGAAATAATGAAATAATCTGAATTTTTGCGGATAAATCAGAGATATTACAGTTCAAAAATATTAAGTAGAAGTTTTTAGTGCCTACATGAAGGAATTTGATATAAACTTTTTATAATTTTCAATTTATTTTACTTACCTTTCTGTTTCGGACCCGAAGCATGCACAGGAAATTTCAGCTTCAAGATTTGTGGAGTTGTGCCTTGGTGTGGTATTTTCAGAAATAATAATCTTGCTTCACACACAAACATCATACTTCCTCAAAACTTTACTAATAACTTTATTCTTCACACCACTTGCAGTTCACACGCGATATTTTAGCTGCGTCGCTATCACGAACCGAAACTGAACTACCGACTTGCACCATCATTTCCACTGTATCTTTTACGAAGAGGAAAACGAGAGTCCATAAATGATATTTCTTTCGTCAAGGAAAGTGTAACTAAAACAGAGATATTTCAGCGGTTGTCTAAAAATGCATAAAAATCTATTGCCTAACTAATTGATGTTGTGGCTCAATGCTCCTAATTCTTTATTCTCGCTGTCCAAAAAACCAGTTCATATATCCGGTTTGGGGACAGGAACCCGGCTTTCTCACGCAGACATCGCACATTGGTGACTCAGAAACGAATATTTAGCCCGGCTTATCATTACACAGTTGAAACAAGTGGTAACCGCAGTGTCAAATGCTATATTATTTCAGTTGGTTTATAGCTGGACTATTTACACACCAGTCTGTTTATTCCTATATATCACACTGCAGTTGGAATTAAAGGCACAGTGGAGATTGCTAAAGAGTCTTCTAACTTCCAGTATATGTTATGGGAAAATCATGACCTCACAGTACAGCCAGTAATTACCTATTTTTATTCGTGTGGACGAAGTTTTTATTTTTCTTTTCAATCCATCGCTTTGTAATGGACCAAAAACTGAACTGAAATGTAAGACTGGCTTCAGAACTTACATCATATTTACATTTTTTAATATACAGGCAGTTGGCGCTTAGACCCTTTTTGTATTAAATATCGTGCAACCGTACAATCAAGTGCGTGCGTGCGTGTGTGTGTGTGTGTTTTAGCTAAAGACTTTTAGGAACTGTTTCATATACCACTCCACTTTGTGGAGGTTGGGGGAGGGGGTTCGGGAGCGAGGTACACAGCAAGAAAATTCTTATACGAAGCACGGCGTCATAAATAGACTTCATTGAACACCAATGCTTGGCAGAGTGAAAGAGGCTCCCATATTGTTGACGACGTGCTTGAACGTCCAATGTTTCTTGAGAAGGTGTCAGTTACTGACAATGAAAACAAACAGACTAGGTTCCGAAGATCACATTGTGGCTACAAAATGCTATTCGTGACGTGCATATGGACATAATTGGGTAAAGTGGCCGGAGAGTGATTCTGACCACAAACCGTAACATAATGTGCAGACAATGAGCGGGGCTACAATTCTAAGCCTCTTCGTTAGTGTATGGGGCATTTTGTTGCGTTCTTAAAATGCCGTATTAAAAGGACGTGTTGCGTTATTCGGATAACCGTTAATCGAGATTTGATCCAAGACTCCACTACCAGCTGCTCAAGTTAACAGCTGATCCAATTCCCTCCACACAACTACATGTTCGGGAGACCCGGATTCAATCCTCTGAATATCATTTTATTCATTATATTTATTTTTTCATTGTATCCAAAAAACTATATACAGCAGTTCGTCCAATGGATATATGAACAGTCAAAGAATAGAATAAGTAAGATGGCCCTATGTAACAGACAGCCTGTCACTAAGATAGGCAGTCTAAAGCAATTAATGTAATGGTACAAATTTAGAACAGAAATTCAAATTAAGGAATTAGACACAAATAATTACAAATCTAAAAATAATGTAAAGCAGTCCCGTTACAGGCCTGGAGTGGCCCAGGTAGTCCCAGGAAGATAAGGTTTCCAGATTTCATGACAAGGGCACAGGATGGTGGTAAGGATGTCAGCCTTACTCACCGGCCACCTTTGTCCCCAGGAAATACACCTGTTACTCATGTCTGTTAGAGTCTGAGTCGACCCCCAGTGCCAGAGTGCGGCGAGAAGGACTATGTCAATGAAAACTTTCAATGACACCATCGGGAATGGAACCAGCGACCTGCCAGTTTGTAGCGTAGTGCCTTAACCACTACGCCACGGCGTGCTCCCCTCAAATTTACAAACACAACTGCAAAATACATTACAATATAATGTACTGTACAGTCTTATGAGAAAACTAATATACATGCCAGTTTATAAAGTTACCGTCCGTTGCAATTAAAAAGGTTTCACCTACCAGAAACGTGTCACATATTTCTTTTTCTTACAGTTTGCAGATAATCGACCTTGGTTCTTCCTGATGCACGACCCCCATGAATTCCAAAACAAACTTGATTGCTCTTATGCTACATTTGCAAGCCCCGACGGCGACGTGAGCAAAATCACCAGCCTCGCATATGATAAAGGGTGGGTTGAAAATATTCACCGTTTTTTCACTGGAATTTGCGGTGGTAAATCGAGATAACGTGAAAGATGTAGTTTCTGTTCATAGAGTTGTATGGGTGATAAATGATGTGACGTTATATCGGGGTTTCACTGTAATTAATCCTAATAATATTTTCAGTCTCCGACTGTTAATACACAGGGTGATCAAAAGTCTCTAGTGATTACAATACAGAAAGTTACAAGTAATGTTCAAAGTGTCCCAGCCAGTCTCCAGACATTTGTTGACAGGCCGAACTGTGTTATCGAAGACCGTGTTCAGTATAATAAGGTCCATATTCCGAATGTTTTCTGTGATGGCCATCTTCAACTCATCAGTTTTTTGGGGATTGTTCGAACACACTGAGTTTGTACTGTAAGGGTCAGGTGAACAGAGAATTTTTGATCACACTGTATTTATCCCTGTAATCTCTTGATAGACAGGTGTCACACATTTGACGACCTCAAATTTACCGACTGAAAGATGGAGAAGGCAAAAGTTTTGAAATTAAGTTATATTATAACATAAGTCCCCTTTTTACACAAACCACTCAATTCCAAACCAAACTGCTGTAACAATTCGTTCTACAGATGGCTGTATTAATTCTCCAACAACGGAATCAATATGGTGATCAATCGAAAGGACATCCACCACAAAGCCTAAAACCCAACTGTACAAAAACATGTCTCAAGTCATTTGCGTAGGAAATTTATTGTGTTTCTATTATAGCTAATTGTTGAATTCGAGTGTGGAATGTATAAAATTTAACAGATCGCAGGGCAATTCTAAGAGCGCAGAAGTAGAAAGTCTAATCTAAAAGCAATTTCATATTCTACATCCAAATCCTAGAAGATTTCCTGTTGGCAATAGCAATTTATAAGTATAAATATATGATCGACACTGCACTGTTGTGAACAGACTTCATGTTTCAGGTAAGACAACCATACAATTCTAATGCTTGTTAAGGAGTAACAAGTTATTCACTTGGTTTTCATACACTGCTACATTACTGGATGGACGGTATCGTCCAAAATATTATCTTTTTATTACTTATGTCGCCATCTTCAAACGTTGAGAAATAAAGCTGAAGACACGCCATTACCAATCTCTCTCTCTCTCTCTCTCTCTCTCCACACATAATGCGTCAGCAATGGCTAAAATTAATCCTATTAAAAAAACTTCTTTACATTCGTCACAACGTTGCAACACTGTTAACTACAGAACAACAGCGGACACTCTACATGTAGATGTGCATGTGGCACGTATTGTGAGGGCAAAACATACATGTTTACTGAGTTCATTTAACTGTCTTGTTAATTGCAGCTTTTCAGGACGGTCAAACAGAAGGGGTGAAATTTTCAAAAAACTGGGTTTTCTATATTTTACGTACAACAATTTGTGTCTAATACTCACCTTCTTCTATTCCACAGGGCTCGAAGTTCTTTTGTAAAACTGGGGAATGCAACAAACTGGGACAGTACTGGATATTTCGAAGTTACCCACGAAGTTCGTAAGTTGGGGTAAAATTCTTGAAAAACAGCGTCATGATGTCACTTGGACAATGTAAAGATTATCGATCGCAAATCATTTTATATAACCGCCAGATATTGTGAGGATAATGAGACTTATTGAAACCTTCACTGGTCCATGAAAACCAGGTTGATTAATATTTCTCAAAAACCATTAAATACACTTTTATGACAAGCCTAACTCAACCCAGTTACAGAGATGATACTGCCTGGATGGCATCAGAACTGGAGTTGGATTTTTTTAAGAGGTTGAGACTTTGCTTAGCTCCACACACGCTCATTACTCTATAATATTGTGTTGAACAAAATAAGTAATGGGATATGGAAAGTGTGTATAACAGGCAGGAGAGGGGTTCAAGGGGCGATAAAAATCTATGTGGGTAACTTAACTGTGTAGGATGATTTGTGGGACAAGAATACTGAAGGGAGAATATACAGAAGCAGATATAAGAAATAGGATTATTCTGTGAAAATGATTGTTGTGGCCCACAATATTACAATTTGGGGCCATAATGTGTATGTATTCATTTCAATTTCAACATGCTGTAACCAGTCAACAATTCGGACCGCACTGCTAGTAATATTTTACTGTGTGTTAAATGTGTACTGCTGTCTCTATCCACTGATTTCATCGACCCAACAAATTAACAAGTTATTAGTTGCTCAAACTCCTCTTCTGTATGTTCAGGTTGAAATCTCGATAGACACTCAATAAAATTTTATCGGTTTTCCAGTTCATCGACAGCAATCAGCCATCTTTCTCAAATATTTCCCTATTAAGCAAACAACCAAATCCTATTGTACTATAATACTGTTCACATTATGGTATTTCTGTAATTTGTAAACTGTCAGTAAATAACTTGCAATTCTCACAGCCTCACATAAATTAATCCCAAAATTTAAATTCTATCGACCACCTTTATGCAATTACATTCTTGTATGTCACTTTTGCAGCATCGTGGACTGGGCCATACCGCGTGGTAGCAATTGACTACGACCGTTACTTAATTACCAAGCACTGCCCCTTCAATTCAGATGAAGGTAAGTACGTGTTGTGGGGTGTTCAAACCTAGGACAAAGTGATGTATATTAGGCGCTTCCACAAAAATCAAAAACGTGACTGCGAAGTTTGTTATGGCTGTTCGTTGGCTCCCACTGCATCGATTAAAAGAAATTGATATTCGCAGACTTTACCAAAAAATGTAGAGAAGTTCGACTAAATACTTACAAAACTTACATAAATAGAAATGTACCTTTAGCACAATATCTGTCTGAATTATTCTTAGGATAAGAAACTTTACAGAAAATATTTGTAGAGGAATTCAAAAAGCACAATTTTGTTCAATTAACCTCTTCTGAAAAGTACCTTTTATGAAATAATGTGGAAAAATATGCTAGTTCAGACAAGGAATACATGATAATTTAATACAGCGCATGCGCTTTGAATTTTGGTTAGATAAGACTAGAAACACACACTCAGAATATGTAGAACATACTCGTTTTCCACACCAACAACAGTTACACATCCCAACATCTATATAATTTCTATAAGTACACTGCCTGTCTTATTTTTTTTGTTTGTCTTCACAAACTGTACTGTTGATGCACATTAGACAGCAAAATTCCACACAAAATGTACAAACGCACAAATTTGAACAAAATATATTTCCATCAAACCAATTCACACCAGCAATAATGTACAGCACACAAACCAGCAAAGTTAATGTGAAACGTACTGCTATCCGATGTATTCCTGTGCCTTCCCTGTCTTTGCGCTAAAAAACACTATATATAGCCCCAACAAATATTTATACTGAATGTCTCTATGTGTGGAAAGTGATTCAGAGAAATACAATGGAGAGTGCAAAACCTGCAAGAAATGCGGAGAAGCACTAAACATCAGAAAGTTTCAATAGTCACAGTTCAGCCAATTACACCTCAAGGTAGTTTAAATGCTTACAACCGCCGATTATCTGATTGCAGTGATTGTTTATGTGGCATTCCGTAGCAGTCATCCTGACAAAGCGATAATGGCGGAAGTGGCGAAGAAATTGCTTGAAAACAAACATGATATCACACATTTGTTCATATCGACTACAAATCACTGCCAGTAGGCAGAATCAACAGAAGGAGGATGTTCCGCATACAGACACTGGCATAGAAAAAGGAAAATAACTTTCTGCAATTTTAAACCTTCTGGACAACGGAATATATTTCTTGCATGCAATCTTTTGTACCAGAATTATGAATAAAGTTGACTTAAATATACCCCATACTTGGTTCCTTTTCCTCACATAAGCCCAACATTGAACACTAAATTTTGTAACGGAGTTTACGCTTAAGTCCTTGTAGCTTCTTGTATATGGTGACTAGCTTCCGGTATGACGAAAGTGGTTCGGTAATTCTGAAAGGTTAAGATCATTCTCTTGTGCATTTTCTCACTCTCTCATTTCCATGCCTCACGTTCTGTAGTTACTTGTCGTTTTTTCTACAGGGAATAGCTGTCGGACGTTGACATTAACTGCACACTTCAGTCTACAGCTCTCCTACAGATCACGTCGAAGCGAAAGTCAAATCCATATTATTTTTCGTCAGTACTTGGTTTAACGAAACTTTGAGACAGTGTGGGCTTCACCAGTTCCAGACAGTTCTTCTGGAAGATTGTCCACCAACTGCCAATAGAAAATAACACTCCGCAGTCCACTGACTTATTTATATACTACCAGGAAAAAAAACACCCGAAAATTATAAACACTATATCACTGTGTGTTTGTGTATTTTGCGTGTATCTAATTACAAACGGCGATTATTTCCCCTTACAGCATTAACTGACTGGTTTTTGTAAGAGAGATTTAACCCTTTACAGCCCAGTGGTCATTATATACACCGCCAGTTTAACATTCAACAATTCTTCGTTACTATATGTACCACTAATTTAACATTCAACAATTCTACATTCAGCACAAACAGTGTATTTATGTGTATCTGAGAAAAACAGTTACTATAACCTGACACAGCATTAAATGACTATACATTAATTACCAATTTGATGAACTAATTATTATTATTATTTATTTATAAAATACTATTCTCTTCTAAATGTTTCGAGCATCAAGTGCTCATCTTCAGGAGGATATAGTTGTAAATATGCAGCATATGGTAACGTCACTCTCTATAATTCGTGGTGGCCTGTCGATACACAGATAACTACGTATCGACAGGCCACCACAACTCTTATAGAGAGTGACGGTACCATATGCTGCTTGTATACAACTGTGTCCTCCTGAAGATGAGCACTTGATGCTCGAAACATTTAGAGGAGAATAGTATTTTATGAATAAAAATAATAATCAGTGCATCAGTTTGGTAATTAATGTACAAACAATTCAAGAAATAGGGTCAGGAAAACATTAAGTTACAGCATTAACTGACTGGCTTTTATAACTGAGATTTAACCCTTTAAAGCCCAGTGGTTACTATCTATACCGCCAGTTTAATATTCAAAAATTGTACCTTCTGCCCACACACTGTATTTATGTGTTTTGTGTGGAACTGAGAACAAACAGCCATTATTTTATTTACTGCACTTAAATATAATATTTTCTCTTTCATTTTCCTCGCTGTGATCCTAACATCGGAGAATAAATATATAAGTTATTTTACTCTTCACTCAAAAAAGCTCCGTGTATATGCTGACTGGGCTACAGTCTGGACAAACGTGTTTTGGTAGCATAAATGGGTGAGAGACCATTCTCTTTTCCAATCTATCCATTCTCACTTTCACACAATTCTTCATATCCAGTGCGTACCGGTTTTGTCTTTATGAGGGAAAATAGCTGTAAGACGTTGAAGTTAATGCTATATCTCCCTCTAATTCCTTCGTCAAGAGTGCATGGAGTTATACCACTACTTCATTAAATGTCCCGAGGGTTCTTTGTTGATTGAAACAGTAGCCAATCTAGCCTTCACTAGTCAGATATTGTACTTCTTTGACATTAAAAAACAGTTACCGACAGTGATTAGCGGTCAAAAGTCTAGTAGTTTCTTTATGGACTGGCAGGTTTAAACATTTAACATGAATCTGAAATATGGACTGACTGAATAAAATCATGAACATATTAGTCATTATAATTAGCCTCTAGACCTAACGAAAGATTTACACGAAATATTCTCAGTACAATGATTATACAGCACTGACAGTGCAGTGGCACAAAGCAATCATGCAAATTCTGAAGATAAAATGCACATGTTTACCTATGAAATCCAAATAAAACAATAGAACTTCAGCTAGAATTGTAACCACAAGTACCGTGGCCGCAGGTGGGCTGTGCTCTGTCCCTGTTGTCTCCAACACTCATGACTGACAATCAAACAACATTCGTTCTCGATCACTCTCACTGTTTTGTCAGTAACTTGATTCATTCTCAGCCACGGCTGTCTGAATCACTGTCCGAATCACTTTGCCATTTGTCATAAATTATAAGTTACAAGCAAAACAGCAAAATGCACAATTTGAGGGTACTATGAAAACTGAAGTGTACTTCACAAATGATTGAAGAAAAAACAAAATATAAGCTGGACACAATCTCATGAAATTAAATATCATGCACAGATGCAACAGCAAGCTCAAAGGCATGAACTGTAGTAGTAAGATGGCAGTTACATGTGCACAGTGAAGGTGGTGCACAGTTTAGTTTGTGAATTGCACACAAAACAATGGCAGCAATCAGCAGCAAAATGTTGAATGTGACAGTCAACACTGGACAAAACAGCTTATAGGTACTTTAGTCTCTATTTTGTAAGTCCACTGTTACTAAAAGTCAGAAATGATATACCAAAACATGGCAATACAGCAAATGAAAACCAGACTACAATTCTAATTAAATTCGAAATTCCATCAACAGATTTTCACACAATATGTGAAAGTTTTTTTTTTTCCACTTTCTAAAAAATACTCTTTATTTAGATCATGAGTGCACAAATTTTTAAATAAAAGTGTTCTAAAATGATAAAACAACTTTTATCAAGCAATGTAGGATTCTTTAATCAACATTCATAAACAAAATTCTTATAAAAACAATTAAATAGTGGCAAGGCACAGCCCAACCATCATTTTGATCATTCAACAAAGTACAGTTTAATTCAACCAACATAAGATATTCATCAGCTTTAATTTTATTATTATTAAAAAAAAGTGCATTTCGGTTTTCATAACAACCATAATTAGTGTAGACAGTAAGACTTAAAAAAACACATTTTTAAAATGTGTTTTTGTCCACTAGAAGGCCAAACGTAATAAGAAATATGAACATGTTTTGAAAGCTAAAATTAAGCTGCACCTGTTCCAACAGTACTTCACACACCATAACCCACTCTTGAAACAAGGCCAGACTGAAACCCCCCTCAGTCCAGACCTCCCCAGCACACGCATCATACGCTCAACAAATCCTTTCCGTAAATATTTCAGATAGTGCAGCCCAATGTCAGATCTCATGGCCCGCTATGGCCCACAAGCAACAACGAATTTCAAATGCCTACTTTTAGGTCCATTCAGACACGAAACCTCTAAATCAGAAAGTCGGTAAAGAAAGAAACAACAATTACATAAAAATAACAGAAATATCTGCGTCACTCGCCTTTCTAGCCCTGCCAGTGGAAAGAAGATACAAGGTGGTTGAAATATGACCGCGACTGATTTGTATGTAAACAAGCCGCACTGCGCAGCAGCTGTGCGACCTTCAGAGAGTGAAGTCACAACCTCCACCCTCCCTCCTGCTCGGGTTACAACCTGTTCAGTCCTGTCTGGGAGTTGCTAGAGTGATGAGCGAACAGAAGGTACC
>JGI20166J26741_11642918_pt1 | contig 11311 bp, 11 predicted proteins | sample TergutCu122P5_FD_26741 | JGI IMG/M metagenome (IMG submission 26741) | reverse complement strand
CGATCTTGGCCGCCGAGGGCTTTTCAATAGAGTCTCTGCAAAGCGTTGGCGATCTGCACAAGATTCCGCCCCTGCCCACGCTCTATTTGAAGCGCCACACGCAACACCATGGGCGTCACCCGCACGGCCTACGGCATGACCCTGACCGCCCCGGACGAGCGGGAGGGGCTTATAAATCTCCTGTTCAAAACCGGCGTCGTCCGGGTCACAGACGGCGCGGGTATGTCTAAAACACCGCCCGGCGCGCCCCACGACGGGGAATACCCCCTGCGGCGCTATGTAAAAATCGTCGAATCATTTTGATTTGCATTTTTCGCCGTTTTTTGCTATACTGACAAAACCAATGTCCATCACGATCAGGGGGAACGCGCGATGATTTTTTCGACACTCCTCGGCGCCATGCCCGGCGCCGTCTCCCAGGGGCTCATCTGGGGTATTATGGCCCTCGGGGTCTACATCACCTTCAGGATTCTGGACATCGCGGATCTGACCGTGGGCGGTACGATGTGCACCGGCGGGGCCGTGTTTGTCATTTTGACCATGCACGGCGTAGGCATCCCCATAGCGCTGCTCTGCGCCTTTCTGGCGGGCTTGGCGGCGGGGTTTGTCACCGGTGTGCTGCACACCTTCTGCGGCATCCCCGCTATCCTGTCCGGAATTCTGACCTGGCTGGCGCTGTACTCCGTCAACCTGCGCATCCTGGGCTGGGGCGGGGACTCGGGCAAGGCCAACCTGTCCATCAACGCCTCCAACTACAATCTGCTGATCTCCTCCCGGAACGTGGCGGTTCTGGAATTTCAAAACCCCATCTTTGTGGTGGGGATCTTTACAATCGCCATCATCGCGCTGCTGCGCTGGTTTTTCGGCACGGAACAGGGCGCAGCTCTGCGCGCCACGGGCGCGAACCCCAGCATGGCCCGCGCCGCCGGGGTCAACACCAGCTTCTCAAAAGTCCTGGGACTCATGCTCTCCAACGGGCTCGTGGCCCTCTCCTCCGCGCTTTTCTGCCAGTACCAGGGTTTCGTGGACGTGAATATGGGCAAAAGCGCGATCATCATCGGCCTCGCCGCCATTGTCGTCGGGGAGGGCATCTTTGGCCGTATCACCGTGCGTTTTGTGCCAAAGTTGATCGTCGTCGTATCCGGCGCGATCATCTACTACGTTGTGCTCCAGACCGTCATCGTGCTGAGGCTGCTGCGGGCGGACGACACGAACCTCGCCACCGCCGTTATTATCGCGCTCTTTATGGCGGTGCCCTATTGGAAGGGCAAATATTTTGCCAAGCGCCTAAAGGGGGGCATCGGCAATGCTTGAGCTTATGAATCTCTCTAAAGTATTTTATCTCGGCACCGCCAGCGAGAACTGGGCCCTGCGGGACGTCTCCCTGACCATCGAGCCCGGCGGTTTTGTCACCGTCATCGGCGGCAACGGCGCGGGCAAGTCCACGCTCTTAAACGCCGTGGCCGGCGTCTATCCCGTAGAGCGTGGCCGCGTCAAAATTGGCGGCAAGGATGTCACAAATCTGCCCGAGCACAAGCGCGCGGCGTACATCGGACGGGTGTTTCAGGATCCCATGATGGGCACCGCGGCCAGTATGCAGCTCGAGGAAAACCTGGCCCTGGCCAACAGGCGGGGCAAGCGCAGGGGTTTGCGCTCCATGATCACCCGCGCGGAGCGGGCAAAATACCGGGAACTGCTCCAGACCTTGGACTTGGGGCTGGAGGATCGCCTGACCGCCAAGGTGGGTCTGCTCTCCGGCGGGCAGCGCCAGGCTCTGACCCTCCTGATGGCGACTCTGAAAAAGCCGCAGCTCCTGCTTTTGGACGAGCACACCGCCGCCCTCGACCCCAAGACGGCGGTGAAGGTCTTGGAGGCCACAGAGCGGATCGTCCGGCAGGAGAAGCTCACGACCCTGATGATCACCCACAACATGCGCGACGCCATCGCCCACGGCGACCGGCTCATCATGATGTATGAGGGCAAAATCGTCCTGGACATCGCCGGGGAGGAGAAGCAAAAGCTCACGGTGGAGGATTTACTCGCGCGATTTGGTCAAGCAAGTGGTTCCGACGAGGCGGACGACACGCTGCTGCTGTAACTGTAATAGAGGTGTATTTCACTTTGGAGTTTGAAGCAGAAATTTTGAATTTTCTACCCTCCAACAGACAGGAAATCAACGACAAAAAAGTTATCCTGGAATTTATTGCGCGATTCCGGGATACTGTTTTATTACGTGAAAATGAGATCGCGCATATCACGAGCTCGGGCTTTCTCATGAACCCGGAACTCACCAAAGTTTTGCTGGTTCATCACAACATCAGAGGCGTCTGGGCCTGGACTGGGGGGCACGCCGACGGCGACCCGGATCTGCTGCGCGTGGCCGTCCGGGAGGCCAAAGAGGAAACGGGAGTCGAACTGCTCCGCCCGCTGTCTGAGAGCGCCGCGTCCATTGACATTTTGCCGGTGTTCGGGCACGAAAAAAACGGCAAATATGTCAGCGCGCATTTGCATCTGTCGGTCGCCTATATTCTGATTTGTGACGAGGTTCAGGCGACCAGAGCCAAACCCGGTGAGAACACGGGTGTGGCGTGGTTTAAAACAGAGAAGTTTACGGAGGAATATTTTGACGCGCCGGATGTCTATCTCTACAACAAACTGATCAACAGAGCCCGCGTATACGCAAAATGGGTTTAATCCCTGTGCCGTCAATCCTTTTGATTGCATTTTTCTTCTTTCGATGTTATAATATGCCCGTGAATACAAACCCCCTGCGCTATGCGCCTCCCTCTTTCAAAAGGGGGGCTGAGGGCAGGGAAACGGCGCGCCGAGGGCGGCGCGCCCTACTTGGTAACCGGCGCAGAAATTACATCATAAAAATAGAATACAATATGGTTCTTTTCTCCGCGTTTTTGGTTACGATATCTCCAGTCAGAAAAACGACAGAGGTGTGCTTCTTTGGAAAAATATATTATAAAAGGCGGCCATAAACTCCAGGGCGAAATTGAAATCAGCGGCGCGAAAAACGCCGCCGTGGCCATCATCCCAGCCGCGCTCATGGTGGACGGTATCTGCCGCATCGAAAATGTCCCCTCCATCAGCGATACCCAAATGTTGCTCTCCATCCTGACCCACATGGGCGCGAAAGTCCGCCCCTTAAGCCGTACCACCGTAGAGATCGACTGCCGCAATGTCCACCCCGCGGACGCGCCCTTTGACCTGACGCGCAAGATCCGCGCCTCCTATTACCTCATCGGCGCGATGCTGGGCCGCTTCGGCCAAGCCAAGACCACCATGCCCGGCGGCTGCAACTTCGGCGTGCGGCCCATCGACCAGCATATCAAGGGCATGTGCGCCATGGGCGCCCAGATGGAGGTCAGCGGCGGGTTTGTCTACGGCACCACCCCCTCTGGCCGGCTCCGCGGCGCGTATATCTATCTCGACAAGGTCTCCGTCGGCGCCACGATGAACATCATGATCGCCGCCTCCCTGGCCGCCGGGCGCACGGTAATAGAGAACGCCGCCAGAGAACCCCACATCGTCGATTTGGCCAACTTTTTGAACTCCATGGGCGCGGATGTGCGCGGCGCGGGCACAGACACCATCAAAGTCAACGGCGTCAGCCGGCTCCACGGCGGCAGCTACTCCATCATCCCCGACCAGATCGAGGCGGGCACCTACATGGCCGCCGTCTCCGCCGCCGGGGGCGAACTGACCATCAAAAACGTCATTCCCAAGCACCTGGAGTGCATCAGCGCGAAACTCCGGGAGATGGGCGTGGAGATCGAGGACGGGGAGGATTTCCTCGTCGTCCGCCGGGAAAACCCCCTCTTGCGCACCAATGTCAAAACCCTGCCCTACCCCGGATTTCCCACGGACATGCAGCCCCAGATCACCGCGACCCTGTGCCTGGCGGAGGGAACCTCCGTCGTCACAGAGGGCGTTTGGGACGACCGCTATAAATTCGTAAACGAACTGCGCAAGATGGGTGCGCAGATCCAGGTGGACGGCAAGGTCGCCGTCGTCGAGGGCGTGAAAAACCTGACCGGTGCGGTCGTGGCAGCCTGCGATTTGCGGGCCGGGGCCGCTGTGGTCATCGCGGGGCTGTGTGCGCAGGGCACCACGGAGATTGAGGATATCCACTACATTGAACGGGGCTACGAGGATTTTGTCCAAAAACTGCGCAGTGCCGGCGCGGACATCGTCTGCGTCGCCGAACCGGACGAACCCGCTCAGGGCGATGACAGCATCCCGGCGGCGGGGTAGGCCTCAATGCGACTGACCACCATCGCCTCCGGCTCCTCGGGGAATTGCGCCCTGCTGGAGACGGAGACAGGCGCTCTGCTCATTGATGCCGGGCTCACCTGTAAACGGATCTCCGTCGCATTAAATACTTTGAGACTCAGCCCAGCGTCCCTGCGCGGTATTTTGATCACCCACGAGCACAGCGACCACATCAGCGGTCTGCCGGTCTTTGTCCGGCAAACGCGTGTCCCCGTTTACGCGCCGGGGGCGGTCTGCGCATATTTACACAAAACCTGCGCAATTCCGCAGGAACTGCTTTTCGAAGTATTCCCCGGAGAGCGCTTTTCTATTTGCGGGGTGGAGGCTTTGGCCTTCCGGACGCCCCATGACGCGGCGGGCAGCGTGGGTTACCGCCTCGCCTGCGGAACGGACAGCCTGGGTTATTGTACAGACCTGGGCCACGTGACGGACGAAGTGCTGGAGGCCCTGCGGGGCGTCCGGGCCGCCGTCATCGAGTGCAACCACGACACGGACATGCTCCGCTATGGCCCATACCCAGCCTATCTAAAAAAGCGCATCGCCTCGGATGTGGGGCACCTGTCCAATCGGCTCGGCGCGGTTTTGGCGGAGGAATTGGCGAAAAGCGGTGCGGCAGAGCTGGTCTTGGCCCACCTTTCGGAGCACAACAACACGCCGGAGCTGGCTCTGCGGGCGGTCACCGAGCGGCTCGCGGCCTCGGAGGACGAGGCGGTGCGAAGTTGTAAAGTATACATAGCGCCGAGGGACGGGTTTCACACGATATGCTCAGCGTCAAAATAATCTGTATCGGAAAACTGAAAGAGCCGCACTACATCGCAGCGGCCGCGGAATACGTCAAACGTCTGGGGCCCTCTTACCGATTGGAGATCACAGAGCTGCCGGAACGCAGCCCTGTGACGCTGCCGAAGGACAGTTACATCCTGGCGCTGTGCGTCGAGGGGGACATGTTGTCCAGCGAGGCGCTGGCGGCGAAAATTGGCAATCTGGCTGCGCGCGGCGTGTCAAAGTTTTGTTTCGTCATCGGCGGGTCGGATGGATTGGACGAGGGCGTCAAGCGGGCGGCGGATCTGAAGCTGTCCATGTCGCGGATGACCTTTCCGCACCATCTGGCGCGGGTGATGCTGCTGGAACAGCTCTATAGGGCCGCGATGATCAACGGCGGCGGAAAATATCACAAATAGTAGGGCGCGATGCCCACATCGCACCGCCGCACCGCAAGCGGGCCGATGTGGGCATCGGCCCCTACAAAATGCGAAATGAGGGGTGATTCATTTGTCCGACAACGATCTGAGCTGGGGCAAATTTGAGTACGGTGAACTTTTGGAAACTTGGCCCAGGGGCGGGGACGGGGAGCCGGAGGCCCCCGCCTTCCTGACGCACTGCTCCTGCGTGGATATGGACGACGAGCTGACCGTCAGCATGCTGGACAGCTTCGGCATCCCTTGCGTGCGGCAGTACGGCAGCAGCGCCAAAGTGGTGCTCGGCATGTCCGCCATGGGCGCGGACATCTATGTGCCAAAAAGCCTGCTGGCGGATGCCCGGGCATTATTGGAAGGAGATTCGGAAGGAGACGCACAAGACAATGAGCAACTATAAGGAGACCTATGCCAGCTGGCTGAACAGTCCCGCGCTGAATGAGGACGAACGCGCGGAGCTCTTATCCATCGCCGGGGACGATGCGGAGATCGAGAGCCGCTTTTTCGCGCCGCTGGAATTTGGCACGGCGGGATTGCGTGGGGTCATGGCTGTGGGTCTGCGGCGCATGAACCGCTTTGTGGTTTGCCACGCGACTCAGGCGCTCGCCGAACTCATCAAGGCCGAGGGCGAGGCCGCCTGCGCGGCGGGGGTCGTCATCTGCTATGACTGCCGCCACCACAGCGAGGAGTTTGCCCGCCTGGTCGCCGGCGTCATGGCCGGCAACGGCGTCCGGGCAAAAATTTTTGACGCCATGCGCCCCACGCCTGAGCTGAGCTTCGCCATCCGGCACTACGGCGCCACGGCGGGCGTGAATGTCACCTCCAGCCACAACCCCAAGGAGTATAACGGCTACAAAGTCTACTGGTCGGACGGGGCTCAGCTCCCGCCCGAGCACGCCGCCACCGTCGCCGCGCAGATGGAACAGATCGACGTCTTTACCGGCATCGTGAAAAAGGACTTTGACGCCGCCCTGAGAGACGGAGACGTCAGTTTTATCGGCGCCGAGACGGACGAGGCCTTTTTGGAAAACGTTTTGGGCCAGGCCATCGACCGGGACGCCGTGACCCGCATGGCGGACACGCTAAAAATCGTCTACACCCCCTTCCACGGCGCGGGGCGCGTCCTGGTGCCGGAGGCGCTGAGGCGCCTGGGCGTCAAACATCTGTTCCCCGTGCCGGAGCAGATGATCCCGGACGGGGACTTCCCCACGGTGAAGAGCCCCAACCCCGAGGAACCGGCGGGGTTCGCTTTGGCCATTGCGCTGGCGAAACAGGAGGACAGTGACCTCATCATCGGTACGGATCCGGATTCCGATCGCATCGGCACCATGGTGCGGGGCGCGGACGGGGAGTACCACAGCATCAGCGGCAACCAGCTGGGTGTCCTGCTGCTGCACTATATCATCGGCGCGCGCAAACGCCGCGGAACCATGCCGAAAAACCCCGCCGCCATCAAAACGATTGTCACCACGGAGATGGCCCGGGTCGTGGCCGAGGCCGGCGGCGTGCATATGGATCAGACCTTCACCGGCTTCAAGTTCATGGCGGAGAAGGTGGGCGAATACGAACGCGGGGGCACATACAACTACCTCATGGCCTATGAGGAGAGCTACGGCTACATGATGGGTTCCTATGTCCGGGACAAGGACGCCGTCACCGCCTCCATGATGGTGGCCGAGATGGCCGCCCATTACTTCGAACGGGGTATGACCCTGCTGGACGCCCTGAACAGTTTGTTTGAGACTTACGGCTATTTCGCGGAACACACGCTGAATCTCATTATGCCGGGCATGGACGGTTTGGCAAAGATGCAGGCGCTCATGAAGGATCTGCGGGAGAATCCGCCCGCCGAAATTAGCGGCGAGCCCGTCCTGCGCCTGCGGGACTACTTAACTGGGCAGATCACAGCAAACGGCGCCGCCGTGGAGCAGACCGAGATTTCCGGCATGGATGTGCTCTACTTTGAGATGGGCGACGGCGCGTCTTTCATCGTGCGCCCCTCCGGGACGGAGCCGAAGATCAAAGTTTACATTCTGGCGCGCGGTACGGACAGCGTCAGCTGTAACGCAAACGCCGACCGCTACGTGTCCTTCGCCCAGAGTTTGGCGGAGTGATAGCAATTTTGATTATATAATTTATATTCTGCCGCTCATTTTGCACTTTTATTGATTCTTTTATGTTGTTTCCGCGATAAAATTCATCTTTTTCTGTAGACAAAGTCACCACATTGTGCTATCATGAATTGGAAGTCATAGAAAAATCATATTCATTTTATCGGCACAAACAACACAAAAGGAGAATTCTAATGCTAAATAACACGCTCATCAACCAGCTCAAGCAGACCAATATCAGCGCAGACAGCGAGAAGACCGCTCAGCGCGTTGAGGCGGTCTGGAAGTCCGCAAAAAACGCCCAGAAGAGAGAAGTGACCGAACTCACGGGCAGCGCGGTTTCGACCGTCTACCGTGTTTACAACACCGGCCATATTTCCGCCAAGCTGGCTTTGGCGCTGGCGCAGGTGCTGGATGTCAGTCCCTTCTACCTCAGCGCCGAGTCTGACGAGCCGGGCGCCTTCAGCGAGGATGCCCTGAACAGCTTCCTCACGGCCCACGGCTACGGGGCCCTCGTGCAGGAGCCGGAGCCAAAGCGCCGCCGCGCGCCCAGAGCCCGCCGCGTGAAGGAGGCGGAAACCGAAGAGGCGAAGCCAGCCGAGGAACCCGCCCCGGAAGACGCGTGCATCCCCGAAATCGAAATCGAAGTTTTTGCCTTTGAGGATGAGAATGAAGAGGGAGACGACGCGCCTGAGCTCAGTGTGGAGCTCTGCGACGAGGACATTTTGATTCTGATTCACGCCCTCCGGCTCAAGGCGGCCTGCGGTGCCGAAGGCGCCATCGCCGATCTGCAAAAATTATACACGATCTTGCTGGGATAAAATAACGGAGTCGCAGCAAAACGGGGCGTCGAGGACGCCCCGTTCTTGCGTTTTTCTACAACCTTTTTATCGTCATCCGAGGCCCAAAAAGTTCCCCGTTACACAGTCCAGGTATTTCGTCCCTGTGTCCGTCTCCACACAGAGGGTGGGACTGAACACGCTTTGCCCCGCAAGATTCGTGCTTATGACATAGCCCTGCGTGACGCTGCAAATCTCGGTACAGACAAGGCCGCCCTGTCCGGGTTTCCGGATGTTGTCCAGAAAGCGCAGAAGCAGTGTACAGATATCGAGCTGCGGCGCGGCGCTCACAGGCGTCACCGTATCGAGGCTGCTTGCGTCGTAATTGACAGCCAGTTTTTCACCGGTGAGGGTGAACTTCACGGTATAATTATACACCGGCAGCCCGTCCAGAGCACGGCGGAATTCCACCCGGTCGCCGGTCTCATTCGTCCCCCGGTCGTAGCTCGGGTCTATTTGGAGACCGAGCTCCGCCATGACGGCCTGGGCTGTTTTCAGGAGATCGCCCTGGTCTGGCGCCTTTCCCGCCTTAAAGTAGATTCCAAAATTTCCTATATTATGGAAATTTGCCGTGCCCTTGCTCCCGCTGTAATTGACGACGACTCCGCTCCCTTGGGGATTGCCCACCGTATCCGCACCGAGCAGACTGCGCATGGCGGCGGCTTCCGCCCTCAGGTCGCGGCCGAGCTCCCGAACCCGCAGCGGTTTTAAATCCAGGGCTCCCGGGTCGCTGAGGGTAATCCCCCGCTCCTGCAGGACGCTCTGCATCTCCTGGCGCTTGCTCGCCTCGGCCCGGTTCGCCTGCGCCCGATCCGAGAGAACCATCGCCAGGAGAAAACCGTTTAGAAGCAGCAGGATTAAGATGAAAAAGGTTTTTACCCGCGCACTATCCATTGGGCACCTCTTTATACCAAGTCACCGCCACATCCGAGCCGTGATCCGCGTAAACCAGAACGGGCTCTCCGCCGCCCTGGGCCTCGATCACGGCCAGCTCCTGGAGCTCCGTCAGGGGGGGATGCAGCGGCTCTGCGCCCGGCAGGCTGTAAGAGCGCACACGCATCTGCGCCTTGGTAATGGCCCCGTTCTCGATGGTCACAGTCACGGCGCTGCCCGTTCCGGTGGCGATAGGGACGCCGCCATAGACATAGTCAAAATGAAATACATCCTGCCCCGCAGCTGTGCCCGGCGCATATCCACTGAGTTGAAGCGTCGCGACGCCAGCCCATTTGCCCGCGCTCCGGGAGACAAAATCGAAGGCCGCCTGTACCATCGCGCTTAAACTCTGATCGCCTTGGAGGCGAAAGGCCTCCCCGTCTCCCTGGTATGTCAAAGTTCCATCCGGAGACAGGTTCAGCGTCCGCAGGCCCTCCACATAGGAAGTCGTGCCGTCCGTCTCTGTAAGCGGAGCGGCCACATAACTGTTGAGTTTAAAGGCGGTTAAAACATCCGCCACCGCGACGCTGTCCCCGACGGGATTTTTTCCCTCCAGAGCCGGGAGGCCCGGCGTGTCCGCAAGGCCCGGCGTTTTGCCGGTCAACAGGGTGTAGGGATCGATATGGCTGTAGCCGGGGGACGCAAAAACAAAACCGGCGCCGTTGGGGAGGAGCCCGTCCAATTGGAGGGCGGAGGCGCTGGTGTCGCAGCGGTAAAATTTCCCGTCTTCCGCGCCGATATAATAGAGGGCGGTATTTCCCCTCTCGGCGCAGATACAGATTCGCCTGGCGCCGACCCCTGTGGCCCAGTCCGGAACCGGTGTGCCCAGCCAGCCGGCCAGGGCGGCCAAGGGCTGACCATAGAGATAATCAAAGAACACGCCCGGCGCGAGGAGCGCCGCCCTCCACGCGTCTTCTGCGACCTCTTTGGGAACGCCGGCGGAGCCCAGGGCCTCCCCGAGCGGGGTTTTGAATCGCTCATAGAGCGCCCGAGTCTCCGGCGCCCCATATTTTTCGCCCATTTGTGAACCGTCCTCCAGTGTGACCGCCATGACAAAGGGCAGGGCGGCCGCGGAATCGCTTCCGGACTCCGGGGTTGGAGACGGCGCCCCGGCAATGCTTCCCCGGGGATCGGCGCCCAGCAATTGGTCGAATATCCCCGCCTCACTGGCCAGGAACAGCGCGGAGACGGCAAGCAGAACCAGAAGAATATTTTTCCCAATTTCCAGACGCCGCTTTGAAAATCGCCAAAACATCCTCCGATCCTCCGATTGGGCGTCACTCCGTTTAAACATCCTCCGGCCCTCCGATCGGCAGGGTCAGGGTAATAGAGGTGCCCTCCCTCACAACGCTCGTGATCGCAATCGTTCCGCCGTGGCGCTCCACAATCTCCTTGGCGATGGAGAGGCCGAGCCCCGTGCCCCCGGACTCCCGGGAGCGGGCCTTATCCACCCGGTAAAAGCGCTCAAACACATGGGGCACATCCGCCTCCGGAATGCCTATGCCGTCGTCCTGGACAGTGATCTGTACGCCCTCTCCCGCCGTCCGGGCCAGGAGATGCACATGCCCGCCGTCCGGCGTATATTTGATGGCGTTGGAGATAAGATTCATAAACACCTGCTCCAGACGCGCCCGGTCGCCCCGGATCTCCGGCAGCTGCTCCTGGATATCCACCGTGAAGAGGTGTTTGTGGCGCTGCGCCTCCAGGATCATGGCGCTGTAGACGGAGATGAGCGCTTTTTCCGGAGAAAAATACGCGAAACTGAAGCCGCCGGTGCCGGCGTCAAATTTTGAGAGGGTCAGGAGATCCTGAACGATCTTTGTCATACGGTCGCTCTCGTTCACAATGACGCCCAGAAACTCCTTTTGGGTTTCCGGTGGCAGCCCCGCCTGATCCTGCATGGTCTCGGCGTAGCCGCGGATGCTGGTGATCGGCGTGCGCAGTTCGTGGG
>JGI20166J26741_11642807_pt1 | contig 11311 bp, 8 predicted proteins | sample TergutCu122P5_FD_26741 | JGI IMG/M metagenome (IMG submission 26741) | reverse complement strand
TTCTTGTGATGGCGTCCACCTTGATGCAGATAAAGGCGAAGACGCTTCTTCCGTCGGAAAGCGCACAGGACGGAGAAGACGACTCTTTTGACCAGCTCAAAAACAGGCTTCTTGAGTACCAGAAATATAAAGAGATAGGAAAGCTGCTCTCTTACAAAGCGATAGAAAATTCGCAGGTCTATTACAGACCCGCGCCGGTGGTAAACAAAGAAGATTTTGTCCTCGACGCTTCTCTTTTTGATCTCATGGAGAGTTTCCGCGACGCGCTGAAAGCTCTTCCGGAAAGCATCAAAGAGATAATGTACAAAGAAATTCCCATAGAGGTAAAAATCAGGGAAATTCTGGATGTGCTTGAAGGCAGGCAGTACATATCTTTTACAGAAATTCTGAAGATGCAGAAAACCAGAATGGCGCTGATTGTTTGTTTTATGGCCGTTTTGGAACTCGTCAAAAACAGACAGATCGCCGCAAAACAGTCCGAACTTTTTGACGAGATAAGGATATACAAAGTCTATCACGACGCAGATACAGCCGGACGGGAAAAAGAAGAAGAGTTCGAGTTTGCGCAAAAAGACGATTCCGGCGGCAATGCCGAAGAAGTTCCGGCGCCGGATTTAGAGCTGACTGCTGAAAACGACTTAGAAGACAGAGTGAAGAGTGAGGAGTGAAGAGTGAAGATAAAACAAAGGCAACCCCTCACCCTGCCCTTTTCCCTGCGGGAAAAGGAACCAATAAGAGTTGACGCCTTCGCGTCTGGCGCAAGGTGCGGAGGAACTAAAGTAGTTGCCGTATCTTCACTCCTCACTCTTCACTCTCCACTCTGCCGTTAAAAAGAGGTTTGAAATGGAAATATCTGAAGTAAAACAAGTTTTGGAAGCGCTGCTTTTTGTCTCTGAGAGGCCTTTGAGCTTGAAGGAACTTAAAGACATTTTAAAAGACGACTATCAGGACGCCGGAAATATAGAAAATCTGCTCAACGAGCTCAAGGCGGAGTACGACGGCGCAAACAAACCGTATGAGATAAGGTTTGTGGCGAACGGCTGGACTTTTGCCACAAAAACAAATTTTTCTCCGTGGATAAAAAAACTTCTCAAAGAAAAAAGCGTATTAAAACTTTCTCCTTCGGCGCTTGAGACTTTGGCTATGATAGCGTATAAACAGCCTATTACCAGAGGCGAGATTGACGAGCTCAGAGGGGTAGAATCATCCGGCGTCATAGACACTCTTCTCGAGAGAAAACTTATAAAAATAACCGGCAGAAAAGAAGCTCTCGGCAGGCCTCTTCTTTACGGGACTTCCCAGGAGTTCTTAAGGCACTTTGGCCTTGCACACCTGAGCGAGCTGCCTCTTATAGACGATATGTCCAAAGAGAGTCAGCAGACGGATAATCCTCCGGAACCGGAGCTGCCTTTTGACAACGGGGAAAGCGCTGAAGAGCCGGCTGCTCAGCCGCAGGAATACGTTGAGGCTGATAAAGAAAGTGAAAAGACAGTTTGAAGTTTGGAGTGTGGAGTTCACTCTCCACACTGGCTTTAACTCCAAACTGCTGTTATAAAGTTGCTGTAAAACGGATAATAATATATAATATGCAACGTACTATTTATTAATGTAATGCAAAAAAGGTGAGAAATAAATGGACGAAAAAAAATCTCCGGGCGGCTTGGATCTAGGTTTATTTATTAACGACCAGTATGTGACTGTAAAGAAGATAGGCCAGGGCGGCTTCGGCGTCGTGTGGCAGGCGTACGATTTCAGCCTCAGAAATTTTATCGCCGTAAAAGAGCTCCTCAGCGAATATTCGGAGCCCAAGTTTGTCGAGATGTTTTACAAAGAAGCGCTGATTGCAAAAAATATAATTCACGACAACGTAGTAAGAGTGCAGCATTTTTGGAAAGGCAGCAACGGCTCGTTTTACATATCGATGGATTTTGTCAGGGGCGTTGACCTCGAAGATCTTGTAAGAAGATGCAACGAGCTCAAAATAAAAATTCCGTGGGAACTCTCCGTACTCATCTGCATAAGCATGCTCAAGGCGATAGATTATGCAAACAGAGTTGCCAGAGACTCCATAACCGGAAAGCCTTACGGAATAGTTTACCGCGACATCTCGCCGGGAAACATCCTCATATCTTTTGACGGAAACGTAAAACTCAGCGATTTCGGAATAGCCAAAACCGCCGACGAAATAAACGAGGGAATGCAGCAAAAAGTAGTTACCGGCAAATTCCCTTATATGTCGCCGGAGCAGATTAAGGGCATTGCCGATATCGACCACCGTTCCGACGTATTTTCCACCGGCGTCGTTTTTTATGAGATGCTGACGGGAAAACAGCTTTATACCGGCGAAAATTCCGAAATCAAATCTCAGGTGCTTAACCAAAAATTCGATACGGAACTGCTGGCCGGCCTTAACCTTCCTTATGAAATAGGCGAAATTCTTTCAAAATCCCTCGAAAAAGACAGAGAAACGCGCTACGAGAGAGCGATCGAAATGTACCGCGATCTCAGAAGGCTGCTCAAGGGCGTCGAAACCGAAGAGCTGGCCGTTGATCTCTCGTCTTTTATCTCTAAGGTGATGGAAAAAGAGCTTACAACTTCTGACAATATAGTAAATCTTGTTAAAACTCTCGACAGACAGGACATAAAAAGCAATGCCGCGATACCGCGCATAACGTGCAATGATTTTATAGCCGGAGAAGTTACGGAACATTCCGCAGCTCCGGTTGTTCCTCCGTCAGCCGCCGCAGTTGCGGCAGCGGGCGCTGCGTCAGTTCCGGTGCAAAACACCGCGGCCGGCGCAGTTCCTCCTCAGCCTCCTCCTGCGGCGCAGCCGAATATTGCAAAACCTGAAACGCCGCAGCCTCAGGCCGTTCCTCAGGCAGGCGCTCCCCAGTCTCCGGAAGCTAAGGGCAAGACAGTGTTTGAAGAAGTGGGAGACTGGCTTGTCAACAAGTTTAAAGCGCTCAAAAGCAAAATAATCAAAACCGCTATTGCCGTGATTTTAGCCGTACTGCTGTTTTTTGTGCTTGACGTTTTCGTCATGCAGCTTACTCCGTTAGGAAAAGATATTTATGCAAGGCTCTATCCTCCCGACGTAACGATAAACACCGTGCCCTCAGGCGCTACGGTCAGCATGAAGACGAAAGAAGGCGAGGTAATAATACAGAATACGAGTTCTTCAAATCCCATACAGCTGAGAAAAGTGCAGCCAGGGACGTACATCATAACCGCGCTCAAGGAAGGTTTCAGACCCGTGCAGAGGGTTGTAAGAATTGAAGAACGTACCGGCAATAAAAATAAAGCCAAACAGGAAAAAATAGAGATAATGTTCGATTTCCTGCTTGCGGTAAACTCCGAGCCTCAGGGTGCGGACGTGTATATAGACGGCAATAAGTTCGGCGTGACCCCGTGCAAAATACAGCTTATGGCCGGCGCGCACACAATAAGGCTTTCTCTTGCCGGATTTGAAGATCTCGGCTCCAAAGCCAAAGAGGCTAAAGAAGGCCAGGCCGATATAGATTTCACAAGACCGACAAAAGAAGAGATGTTTGCCGGAGTCGATAAGAATTTCTGGGAAACGGATTTGGTAAACATAGACGGGGAAAATGTTTTCAGCATGAAGGGATACCTTTTTAAGAAATTTGCGTTTACCTCAACGCCTCCTAAAATGATGGTTCATATAGAAGGAGAGGGACAGCCCAGAGGATATACGCCGCTTACTGTAAATATGAAAGCCGGAAATTATAAAGTGAGAATGATGGATCCCGAAGGCCGTTACGGAGAAGCGCTTAATCAGATGACGGTTTCCGCAACTTCAAGCTCCGAATTGTTTGTGCACATGAATAAACTTATTTCGTTCAGGGTGAGATCAAAGGGCAATGCAGCCGAATCGTTTATAGCCAAGCTCACAATACAGGGCAAAGAGTTCAATACGACAAAAAGCGTCGGCACGGGAAAACCTGTCATAGTGCCTCTCCCGAGCGGCAGATATAACTTTACCTTTACGGCGGATGATTTTAATCCTTATCATGTCAATGACTCAGATATTGCCAACATAAACTCGGTAACAGCCGAAATGACTTACGCTCCCGTTCCTCTCACGCTTACGGTAGTCTCCATGCTCGGAGACACGGAAACACCCATCGAAGGCATGTACGTACAGAGAGGCGACAGCACCGACGTAATCGGCAAAACCAACGCAAAAGGCGTGTGGACAAGCAAATTCGACCCCGGCGTATTTAAAGGCAAAATAATATCCAAAGACAGTTATTACATCGAGCAAAGTTTTGAGGTTACGCTTGCCCCGGGAACGGGCGGTTCCAAGAAAGTAATCATGGTGCCGACAGCGCCGCCCGAGCCGGCTATAGATACAACTACGCCGGTTTTCCCGTTCTCCTCTGACGACCCTAAAAAGAAAAAGCCGCCAACAACGCCTCCGGCTCAGCCGGAAAAACCGGCTGTGACGCCACCTAAGGGCGGCGCTACTATTATAGTTTGTCCTTTTTGCGGATATATAAATACGGTTCCGGATGGAAGAAGACTGAGATTCTGCGTCAACTGCGCAAAGCCGTTACCTAAACAGTAAGCGCTGAGTTTTTTGTCGCTGTTCTTTGTCACTGGGATGGAGCGGAAGATTAGAAGTTTGGAGAGCTTGGAAGTTTGGCAACGGCGGAACGGCAGTTAAATTCCCATTTAAATGTTGAAAGGTAATGAGATGGAAATTGATTCAGTATTGAACCGGCTTGTGGAAAGATTGAAAGAGGCAGACCCGTACAAAATAGTTTTGTTCGGATCTCACGCCAAAGGGACTGCTGTGCGCGGCAGCGATATCGATTTAATGGTAATTTTAGACAATTATGATATTGCAAAGACATACAAAGAAAGATTAAATAAAAGATGTTATGTCAGAAAATTGTTAAGAGATATAAACTACCGATACGCCATGGACATTTTAGTTTATTCGAGAGCCGAATTCCAAAAAAGAAAGTCAGACGGAAGTTATCTCATTGATGAAGTAGAAAAGACAGGAAGGACGCTGTATGAAAAATATAATTAAAGATTGGATATTAATTGCGGATAATGACATGAAGATAATTGAGCGCCTCATGGGAGACGAAGCTGTCATTGCAAGCGGCGTTATTTTTCACTGCCAGCAGGCAATAGAGAAGTATTTCAAGGCATATTTGATAGAACATGGCTGGAATTTGCAGAAAACGCATGATCTGGTAAACTTGTATGCAGAAATCAAGCCCGTGAAAGATTTAGAGTTAGATGAAAATATGCTTGATGAAATTTTTAATATGTATATAGACGCAAGATATCCCGATGATTATAAAGAACCGAGCAAAGAGGAAGCGGAAAACGCTTGGAAGTTCACCCAAGAGATTGAAAGTAAAATAAAACATGAATTGGGCATAACGGCGGAAGGTTAGAAGTTTGGAGAGCTTGGAAGTTTGGCAACGGCGAAACGGCAGTTAAATTCCCCTTTTGAAAAAAGGGGTGGCAGGCCCCTGATTTAGATACTCGAGGGTAAACTCCTGCAAAAAGGCGGAGAAATTATCGCTGAGATTTTAGACAATGATTTATCTTTGTCAGAGACGGAAACAAGTTTTGAAATAAATTTTGCTCTTATGAAATTTAAACATACGATAAAAAGAATAAAAAACACGGGAAACAGCGATAAGCGTACAGGTTGCTGATATATAAATACGGTTCCGGATGGAAGAAGACTGAGATTCTGCGTCAACTGCGCAAAGCCGTTACCTAAACAGTAAGAGGATACAATGAAAAAATTATTGGCAGTGTTTGCATTTTCTATGTCGGTATTTTTGTTCTCGGCTTCAGCGGCCTTTGCTGATGTGAGCACGCAGGTAGCATTTCAGGGCAGGCTTACCGATGCGTCCGGATTTCCTGTTAGCACTACGAGTCCGGCTAATTTTTCATTCAAAATTTACGATACGGCAACCGGCAATGCCACTATGACGTTTCCCACAATATCAAGTACGAGTGCAATAATAACCAACGGGATATATGCCGTCACTTTGGATTTTACAAATTTTACAGCAGCGCAGATGGATCGGCCGCTTTATCTTGAAGTGACAATCTCAGGTTTGCCATCGCCTCTTCCGTCTAGTATAACCTTAGCCAGAACTCAGATTACGGTAAGTCCGTATGCTTTAAATGTGCGAAACGGCGCTATAACAGGTGCTAAACTTGCTGCAGGTACAGCCACAAATGGATACTTTCTTAAAACAGACGGTACCAATATATCTTGGGCTGCGGTTTCAGGTACATTTCCAACGCCTGGTAATCCAGGTGATAATTATAAGTATCTGATGGCAAATGCCGGAGGCACTAGCTGGACGAATCCTGCCGGTACAGGATTGACCAATACGAACGGAACGCTTTCTGTGACTTATCCGTTGCCGTCTTCCGGAGGAACAGTCGGGCAGTATCTCAGAGCTACCGGATCAGGCGTACAATGGGCTAGTTTTGGAACTGGATTAAATGATAACGGAACAAGCGTAGTGGTAACTAATCCTTTGCCGGCAGTTAGCGGTACTAATCGCTATTTAGGAGCAAACGGTACCACTCCTACATGGTACACAATAGAATCGGCTGTCAATACTTCTACAAGCCCTATAAGTTCAAATGCTGTAAATACGGCATTGTCAAACAAGCAAAATATAATTTCGGGAACAGCGGGATACATTGTCACATATACGAGTACATCTGGAACACTCGGATCATTATCTATCGGTGGCGGGTTAACAAATAACGGCACGACACTTTCAGTAATTAATCCAGTACCGTCATTAGTCAGCGGGCAGTTTTTAACAAACAACGGTACAACTTTATCTTGGGCAGTTCCAACATTTACTTTGCCTACTATAAATTTGACATCTGCAACTGGCCAAGATGTAAATATTGGTGGTAATACAAATTCTGTTACTTCTGCTATAAATCCCAATGCGGTAACGACAACAAAGATAGCGGATCATGCGGTAACGGGAGTTAAGTTGTATCCTAGTCTTCCTGCTACTAACGGTCAATATCTCACAAGTGACACCGGAGGAAATTTATCTTGGGCAGCTCCGACCTTTGTACCGCCTGCGATAACTTTATCTTCCGCCAGTAATCAGGATGTAAGCGTCAGCGGATCAACAGGTGCAGTAAATGCTTCTATAGTTGACGGCAAGGTAACAAAAGCTAAGTTATCTCCCGGCACCAGCGGAACAAGCGGTCAGTATCTTATGTACGACTCCAGCACCGTCGGAAATTTATCTTGGGCAACTCCAACCGTTACAATTCCCGCAATAACTTTATCTTCCGCCAGTAGTCAGGATGTAAGCGTCAGCGGATCAACAGGTGCAGTAAACGCTTCTATAGTTGACGGTAAGGTAACGACATCAAAAATAGCAGATTTAAATGTAACGACGGCAAAGATAGCGGATTCGGCAGTAACGCTCAAAAAGTTGTCTGCCGGAACTGCGTCTCCGGGACAATTTTTAACAACAGCCAATGGTACGGATTTATCTTGGGGGGCTGCGCAAGCCCCGTTGACTTCGTCTTCTGTTATTACTGTCGGGACTATTACCGCAAGCAGCGGGACGATTACTAACTTATATGCCACCACAATAAATGGTGCTCCTGCCGACCTTGCCGAAATATATCCGTCGTCAGATAATTTATCTCCGGGAGATGTAGTGATTATCTCGCAAACAAAAGACGGTTATATAGAAAAATCCAAAACGGCAAACGATACTAAAGTTGCCGGCGTTGTTTCTACAAAGCCGGGCATAGTTTTAAATTCCGAAGCTGCGGGGTATCAGCTTGCTTTGGTAGGCAAAGTTCCCGTCAATGTGACTAACGAAGGCGGGGATATTAAACGCGGCGACTTGCTTGTAGCTTCTTCGACTCCCGGATGCGCCATGAAAGCGCCGTCTGATCCGAAAGCGGGAACGATAATAGGAAAAGCTCTTGAAAACTCTTCGGGGCCAAAGGGTAAAATATTGGCATTGGTGAACCTGCAATGAGAAATATAAAAATAGTTTCGGCGCTTATTTTGCTTGTTTTATCGTTGACTCCGCTTCTTTATGCGCAGTCAAACCAGATAAACGTTACTAACGGCGCAGCTATGGATACCCTTTCAAACGACGGACAATATAAAAATTCTTCTTCCGTCAATGACGGGATAGTCGTAAGCCAGCGCGGCATGGATTTTAATTTTGTTACCGGACATTTGGCTGCGATAAAAGTAATAAATCCGAATATAGTTTTTTATGCTTTTTCTTCTACGGAAAATGTTACCAGCGCCACCATGGATGTGGGTATTACCGTACAGACGAGCAGCGGTAACATAAGAACAGTAGGGTATAAAATTTCACAAACGCCTCCTACAGATGAAACCGGACCTTTTACCTTTATTTACACCGCTGTTCCGGCTTCAACCAATACTGTCAGCGTCTCTACAACAATTATTTATTCTACGTTTACCGATACCAACGGGCATATACAGGTGCAGACCGGAACCAACTATATACAATGGTTTGCCCAGAGCGACTCTAATCCTATAGGAAATACGGCAACTTTTCAAGTAACGGTTACCGCAATTCAGAATAAAATAATCATTTCGCAGCCTAACGTGTCGGCATTGCCTTCTCCTCATATAACTGCCGGCATAGTGTCTCCCAGTACTTTTACCGCGAGCGATATAAATATCTATATGTTGGATAAAGTGTCGGGTTCGACTGTTTCTTATACGACAGGAAATCTATTAGGCAACGGCGTTAGTGTTTCCTCGGATCATCTGAGTGCGGTAATCGATTATAAATATAACGGCGTCCTGATTTCAGGCAAGGAATATATTTTAATGATTGCTGTCCATTCGCCTGGGGATCCACGGTATCTATACAGCACAAGTATCTTTACAGTAAGCAGCGATCCCATACCGGTGCTTATTCCGTACCCGTCTCCGTATAATCCGAAAAACGGGCTGCTGACAATAAAATATGTTCTTTCGGAACCGTCTTACGTCACGATAAATATATATGACCGCGCCGGAAGAATTGTAAAGAAGCTCGTAAGCGAACAGTATCGTCGCGCCGGAGTAAACGATACGGACAAATGGGACAGCAGAAGTTACTCGGGAGATTCTCTTGCCAGCGGCGTTTATATATGCGAGATAATAGCAAAGGGAAGCAAAGAAAACAGGCGTTACGTATCTTTTGCGATACTGAGGAAATAAAATGAAAAATATTGTAAAAAAGATAATTCCGCTGCTTCTTGTTTTCGCGCTGTCGGCTAACTCTTACGCTGCAACCGGCGGCGCCGCATTTTTATCCAAAGGCGTCGGAGCCAAGGCGCTGGGCATGGGAGGCGCGTTTACTTCGATAAGCGACGATACCAGCGCGGTTTATTGGAATCCGGCCGGTCTTGCCAGAATACAGGATTACAGCATAACCGGCATGAGCTCCGCAGGCGCGGCGGATGAATGGCCCGGCCAAAAAGACATTGTTCCTACTCATAATTTTCTTGCGTTTTCCGTGCCCGCGAACAAATTTACTACAATTCTCGGCAACTCGGTTTTTGCTTTGGGGTATATAAATTCCGCTATGGATAATGTTATTGGGTCTGATGACCGCGGCAACCAGACAGGAACTTTCCCGGACACTCAAAACGCGTTTTATCTTTCGTGGGGTATTCCGATATGGGAGGATACCACCAATTTGTACGCAGGCGCATCAATTAAATATATTACGGAAAATATGGACGCTTCCGGAGGCGGTTCTGCAAGCGGTTATGATTTTGACGCCGGCGTGATTTACAACATATTCGAAACGCTTAATTTTGGCCTTTTTCTAGGCAAGGGCGCGGCTATGAGCTGGGACGGAGGGGATAGTGACAACGCTCCTTTGACCACTCGTTTCGGCGTGTCAAACTCATTTTCATTGAGCGAGAATTTTAAACTTTTGGGAGCTTTTGATCTTGTGCAGGTGCAGGATTACCCTCTAAGCACAAATATAGGCGCCGAGCTGACGTATCTTGTGTCTTCCCAAGGGATGTTCGGGCTCAGCGCGCTTCATTTGAGAGGCGGCGTAAACGGCTTGGCTTTGGAAAGCCGTTACGAGATAAAAGAAACCATAAACCAAAATATTGCCTACAGCGCGGGTTTCGGACTTGATTTGGTAGTGTTCGGCAAGTTTTTGCAGCTGGATTACGCGTTGTCCATGGGAAATATTTTTGACCAGCAAAATAAATTTTCTTTAAATTTTTATTTCTAGGGGGGAGCGGTGAAAATAAATAAAATTTTGTCTTTGCTTGCCGCAGCGGCATTGTTGTCAACTAGTTTGTCTCCCGCTTTTTCAGCGGCAAAGCGCGACGTGAACGATCCCGTCATGAGAGAAATTATAAACGAATTGGCTAAAAAGATGCCTAAGTTTATAGACAGATACGGCGAGACCGTCTTTGTGGAAGACGAACCAATAACAAGGGGAACTTTATTACAGGCCATTTACGAGTACGATAAAAAGACCAAGGGAACAGCGGCGGATACTCCTGTGCCCGTTGCAGTCGTTTCGATTACGCGTCAGGAATTTGACGATTTGAAAGGTAAAGTCACGGCGCTTCAAAAACAGCCCGCGGCGCCGGCAAAAGCTTCGCTCGATACCGACAGCATACTTGCGGAAATAAAACCGAATATGCCGCAGCTTTTGGATAACAGCCTTAAAAGTTCCAAAGTTTTCAAAGATCTACAGCAGCAGGTTGCGGCAAATGCCAAAAATTCCGGTACATCCGCGCAGGCTGCCTCTGTAACTCAAGATTTGAACGACATCAATGCAAGGCTCGACAATCTGTCTCAGAAAATAAGCGGCATGAGCGCGGGCAGCACGGCAAAGGGAGCAGTTCAGCCCTCGCAGAAAGAAATCGCCGAATTGAAAAATACCCTCGCCCAGATTCAGAGCAACTATGTGGCTTTGTCGAAAAGAATAGACGAAATCGATTCCAGAGCGGCGTATGCCGGCGCTTCTTCGGCGGGAGCCGCGGACGTAACAAATATAAGCAGGCAGCTGAGCGAAATAAAGAAAACCGTCGCCGACGTGCCCACTACGACCGATATCAGAAAAGAGATAAGCAGATCCCAAAGCCAGACACAGTCCGATATCAACAGAATAGAACAAAAGCTCAATAGCATGTCAAAAGGAACATCTTCCTCAGGCTCTTCGTCTTCGAAAAGCGGCGCGACGATAGCCACAATAAGCTTGGGAATAACGATGATAGCCGCGCTGTTTGTGGCAAGATAACATTAAAA
>JGI20166J26741_11642696_pt1 | contig 11313 bp, 11 predicted proteins | sample TergutCu122P5_FD_26741 | JGI IMG/M metagenome (IMG submission 26741) | reverse complement strand
ATTGCGAAGAGGCAGCGATACGGATTTTTTGATTGATCTCAGAGTTCTCGCTCTGCCGAAAGAACACGGCAGAGGAAGGTTGTTCGGCGATGAATGACCGTATGGCAGTTGATGGTTATTTTTGTTCAGTACAGGTGGATGCGTGCAACCCATTATCGGTCAGGATGAGTCCAGCCGAATGGGTAGGCGAGTTTCCCTGGTAAACCTGGCAACAAGGTGGTTGGGTACACAGTAATCACTGATCAAGGCGCAGCGCGTTGTGTCAAAGGGATGAGCAGGGATGAAAACATACAGGGACACGACGAGAGGCTGGGTCAAAGGCACAAGAGGAGTTCGACGATGAAAGAGACGAAGTACAGTATTTGCGGGATGTGCGCTGTGCGCTGTCCGGTAACCGTGCAAGTGGAGGACGGTCAGCCCGTGTGGATCGAGGGGAACCGCAACGATGGCGGCATGGGCGCGAGTCTGTGCGCCAAGGGCGGGGCGGCCTTGGCCCAGCGCCGGGACCAGCAGCGGCCGATGGCGCCGCTCGTGCGCCGGGGGCGGCGCGGGGCAGGGGAGTGGCGGGAGGTTTCCTGGGACGAGGCGTTTGACTATATTGTCAGCCGGTTGAAGCCCATCATCGCCGAACACGGCGGCAAATCAATCATCTTTTCCGATCGCGGCGGCCCCTTCGTCGATCTGCGCCAGGCCTTTCTCAAGGCCCTGGGGTCGCCCAACTATCACAACCACGACTGCACCTGCGGCCGCAACGTCCAGCATGCCTCCAAGTCGGTGTATGGCCTGGGGCGGAAGGATTTTGCCTACGACTACGAAAACACCCGTCATATCGTGCTGTTTGGGCGCAACATCACCGAGTCGCTTCGGGTCAAGGAGGTAAAGAGCGTCCTCAAGGGCATCAAGAACGGCGCCCGGCTCACCTATATCGATCCGCGCGCTTCGGTCACCGCCGGCAAGGCCAGCCGGTACTGGCAGGTCAAGCCCGGCACCGATTACGCCTTGCTGCTGGGGATTGCCCACTGCATCGTGAACAACGGCTACTACGATCAGGACTTCGTGGCCCGCTATGTCACCGGCCTGGCCGAGTTCAAGAATTTTCTCGAACCCTATACTCCCCAATGGGCTGCCGGGGAATGCGGCATTCCGGCCGCCGAGATCGAAGCCTTCTGCCATGAATTGAACAATGACCGCCCCAAGGTGATCATTCATCCCGGCTGGATGCTGGCCCGCTACCGCGATTCTTTCTATGCCTCGCGGATGATCCATATTCTCAACGCGCTCATGGGCAGCATCGAGCAGCCTGGTGGCCTGTTTTATCCCAAGGGGCCCAAGGATGCCGGCAAATCCGGCCTCAAGAGCCTGGCCGCCCTGGTGCCGGCGGTGAAGGAAGAGCGGGCCGACGGTTGCGGCACGCGCTATCCGCAGTGGGACAAGGGCGCGGGTATGCTTCAGACCGCTTTTGAAGCCATCGATACCGGGGTGCCGTACCCGGTCAAGGCCTATTTCGTCCACCGGCACAACCCGTTGATCGCCCTGCCCGACACCAGGGAGCAGCGGCGGATCCTCGACAAACTCGATCTGATTGTGGCGGTGGATATCAACTTCAGCGAAACCGCTTGGTTTGCCGACGTGATCCTGCCGGAAAGCACGTTTATGGAGCGCGACTCCATCCTGCGCACTGAAAAAGGACTGAAACCCGGATTCGGCCGCCGGCAGCAAGCCGTCAAGCCGTTGAACAACACCAAGGCCGGCTGGGAGATCTACCTTGAATTGGCCAAACGGCTGGGCAAGGGCGAATACTTCCCCTTCAACTCCATTGAAGATATCTGGCAGTATCAGTTGCAGGATACCGGCCTGACCAGCGCCGATTTCGACGCCAAGGGGTTTGTCAAACTGAGCAAGAAGGCCATCTGGTACGACCGCGACAAACTCAAGTTCCCCACCGATTCCGGCAAGATCGAGCTGGTCAATGCCAAATGGGAGGCCATGGGCGTGCCTTCGCTGCCGCCGTATGTCGCACCCGAGGCGCCGCCCGAGGGTTCCTTTCGCCTGTTGATCGGCCGTGCCGGCTATCAGACGCACGGACAGCACCATAACAACCCGATCATCTGCGACCTGCTCGACACCAACCGACTGTGGATCAACACCGCTGCCGCCGGCAAGCTCGGCATCAAGGACGGCGATATGGTCACGGTGGCCAACGGCGACATCCAGGGCAAAATCGCCGCCTATGTCACTGACCTCATCCATCCGGAAGCGGTGTTCATGCTGCACGGTTTCGGCACCGATATCCCAGCCCAGAAACGAGCGTTCGGCAAGGGGCTGGCCGACCAGATATTCATGCAGGGCAAACTGAAGGAATGGGATAAGGCCGGCGGCGGCATCAACCTGGCGGAAAGCTTTGTCACCGTGACCTTGGCCTGAACGGGAGGAATACCATCATGAGCAAATACATCGTTACTCAGCAAGTGGCCGACTGCATCGGCTGTCGGGCCTGCGAGGTCCACTGCAAGGACAAGAATGATTCCGGGCCCGGCGCTTTCTACTGCCGGATGATCGAGGTCGACTCGGCGAAGACTTCGCCTCCCCAGATCGATTTCGTGTACCTGTCCTGTTTCCACTGCGAAAAACCCTGGTGCGTCGATGCCTGCCCGACTGGCGCCATGCAACGGCGCGATCAGGACGGCATCGTCTTTGTCGAGGAAAGCGCCTGTGTCGGCTGCAAGGCCTGCATCATTGCCTGCCCTTGGGCCGTGCCCCAGTGGAATGCCGAAACCGGCAAGGTGGGAAAATGCGACCTGTGCAAAGACCGGATCGATGCGGGGCTGGAACCGGCCTGCGTCAGCAAGTGCACCACCGGTTGCCTGACGTTTACCACGCCCTCGGCGGCTTCCCAGTCGGCACGGCAATCCTTTGCCGAACTGATGATCCAGAACCGACGCTGAACGGGGCATGACCATGGACACCCTGCCCAGGGAATACTTCGGTATTCTGCTGCTTTTTGCCTTCGGCGTCCTCTTTGGCGTGCTCCTGTTGCTGGTGGGGCGGTTTTTCCGCCTCAGCAGGCCGTATCGGGAAAAACTGATCGCCTACGAGTCGGGCAACGAGCCCACTGAAGCCCCACGGCTGCGCTTTTCAGTGAAGTTTTACCTGATTGCCATCCTGTTCGTGGTGTTCGACGTCGAGGTCATCTACCTGTATCCCTGGGCGGTGAGCTATGGCCATCTGGGGATGTTCGCCCTGGTGGAGATGCTGTTGTTCATCGGACTGCTGCTGGTCGGTTATGTGTACGCCTGGAAGAAGGAGGTGCTGCAATGGGAAAAATAGCCGATCCGGCCGTGGTCAAGCTGGCGGAGGGAGTCCGGCACATTCCCGGTGCCAATGCCCTCCTCGGGCCGTTGAACAAGCTGGTCAACTGGGGGCGGGCCGGTTCGATCTGGCCGGTGACCTTCGGTCTCGCCTGCTGCGCCATCGAGATGATGGATGCCGGCGCCTCGACCAACGATCTCGACCGGTTCGGCATCCTGTTCCGCGCCAGCCCCCGGCAGGCCGACTGCATGGTGGTGGCCGGCACCCTGAGCAAGAAAATGGCGCCGGTGTTGCGGCGGGTGTACGACCAGATGCCCGAACCCCGCTATGTCCTGGCCATGGGCAGTTGCGCGTGCAGCGGCGGTGTGTTCGACACCTATGCGGTTACCCAGGGGGTTGATCAGATCATTCCGGTGGACGTGTATGTTCCCGGCTGTCCGCCCCGTCCCGAGGCGTTGCTCGAAGGTTTTCTGCAACTTCAGGAAAAGATTCGCAAGGAAGAGTACCGATGGAGTCAATGGCGATAGCCGACCGGCTGCGGGCCGAATTTCCCGATACAATCCTGCACACGTACACCCACCAGGGCCAGACGGCGGTGGTCGTCCGGCCGGGGCGGATTGTCGATATCCTCCGCTGGCTGCGGGAGACCGATGGCATCCGGATGAACCACCTCCGCTCGCTGTGCGGGGTGGACAATGCCGGCCGCCAGGAGCAGGGATTGTCGCGGTTCGAGGTGGTCTACAATCTCTATTCCGTCTCCCTGCGCCACGAGATCCGGGTGCGGGCTGCGGTGGACGACGGGGAGGCGGGCATCGATTCGGTGGTCGAACTCTGGTCCGGAGCCGACTGGCTGGAACGGGAGACCTACGACCTGCTCGGCATCCGCTTCAACAACCATCCCGATTTGCGGCGGGTCTTGCTGCCGGATGATTGGGTCGGCTATCCCCTGCGCAAGGACTACCCGCTCAGGGGAGCGGAGGAGTGGAGCGGCATGACCGAGTTGCTCGCCAAGGTTAAAGAGCTTGACCAATACGGTTTTGACCCGCAAGGACATGCGCCCGGACAGGCGGCGCCAAGTCGGGAGGATTCGCCATGAGCCGTCCCTTGATGCAACATCTGGAAGTGCCGGTGCCCGACGGCGAGGGCGAGCGTTACTCGCTGCGCATGGGGCCGCAGCACCCGGCCACCCACGGCGTGCTCCGGGTCGATCTCGAACTGGACGGCGAGACCATCCTCGCCTGCATGCCGCAGGTGGGCTATCTCCATCGGGGCATTGAAAAACTGGCGGAAAGCAGAACCTATGCCCAGGGGCTGATCCTCACCGACCGGCTCGACTACATCGCCGCCATGGCCAACAATGTCGGCTACTGCGTGGCGGTGGAGCGTCTGCTCTCCATCTCGGTGCCGTTGCGCGCCAAATATATCCGCACCATGGTCGCGGAGATGTCGCGGATCTGTTCGCATCTGCTCTGGCTGGCCACCCATGCCCTGGATATCGGCGCCATGACCGTGTTTCTCTACTGTTTCCGCGAACGCGAGATCCTGCTGGATCTGTTCGAGGAACTGTGCGGGGCGCGGCTGACCTTTTCCTATCCCCGGATCGGCGGGGTCCGCCAGGATGTGACCGCCGGCTTCATCAGCGAACTACAGCGCTTTCTCGACATCTTTCCATCCAAGATGGAAGAATACGAGACCTTGATCGATACCAACCGCATCTGGCTCAAGCGCACGGTGGGCGTCGGCAAGGTCACGGGCGAGGAGGCCCTGGCCCTGGGACTGACCGGGGCCTGCCTGCGCGGTTCGGGCATCGATTACGACATCCGCAAGCACCAACCCTACGACGCCTACGGCCTGGTCGATTTCGAGGTGCCTCTGGGCCGCGACGGCGACATCTACGCCCGCTACCGCTGCCGCATGGAAGAACTGCACCAGTCGGCGCGGATCATCCAGCAGTGTATCGACCAACTGCCCCCCGGCCCGATCGTCGGCCCGGACGCCCCGGATCTGGTCATGCCCGCCAAGGCGTCGCCCCGCATCGCAGCGGGCGCTACGACCTACGGCGCCGGACTGATCAAGCTCATCCGCGACCGCGGCCCCTACCTCGCCGGCGATATCTATGTGGCCACCGAGGTGCCCAAGGGCGAACTGGGTTTCTATTTCATCTCCGACGGCAGCAGCCGGCCCTACCGGATGCATATCCGCTCGCCCTCGTTCATTCACATCGGGGCCATGGCCGCGATTGCCAAGGGCGGGCTGGTCGCCGACCTGATCGCCAACATCGGCAGCCTGGACATTGTGCTGGGCGAATCTGACCGGTGACCCATTTTCGAATTGGAATGTTCCGAACCCGAGGGATTGTATGGAAATTCTGCTCCTGATTGTGTGGATTGTGATCCTGTTTACGGTGGTCATGCTCCATGTGGCGTACGCAACCTACTTCGAGCGCAAGATCATCGGCCACATGCAGGTGCGGCTGGGACCGATGCGGGTCGGTTGGCACGGCCTGCTCCAGCCCATTGCCGACGGCGTCAAGTCCTTTTTCAAGGAGGACATCATCCCTGAAAACGCCGACCGGCCGACCTTCCTGGCCGCGCCGATCATCTGCCTGGTGGCGATGATGAGTTCGCTGGCGGTGTTGCCCTTTGCCAAGGGCTGGGTACTGGCCGACATCGACATCGGTCTGCTGTTCGTCTTCGCCATGAGTTCGCTGGCCAGTTACGGCGTGGTGCTGGCCGGATGGTCGTCCAACTCCAAATACAGCTTCCTGGGCGGCATGCGCTCCATGGCGCAGGTCATCAGCTATGAGATCAGCATGGGCTTGAGCCTGGTCGGGGTCATGCTGCTGGCGGGTTCGCTCAATCTGAGCGCCATCGTCGAGGCCCAGGGCGACCGTTTCCTCGGCATGTATCTTCTGCCGCAATGCCTCGGCTTTTTTGTTTTCTTCATCAGCATGCTGGCCGAGACCAATCGGGTGCCCTTTGACCTGCCCGAGGCGGAGACCGAGCTGGTGTCCGGTTACTGCACCGAATACAGCGGCATGCGGTACGCCATCTTCTTCATGGCCGAGTACATCGGCATGATGGTCATGGCCTCCATCGGCACCCTCTGTTTTCTCGGCGGCTGGCACGGGCCCTTTCCGGTTCCCTTTTTCCCGCCGCTGTGGTTCGTGCTCAAGGTGTATCTGTTCATGTTTATCTTCATCTGGATCCGGGCCACACTGCCGCGCTACCGCTACGATCAGTTGATGGACCTGGGCTGGAAGATGCTCATCCCGCTGGCCTTGGCGAATATTGTCCTCACCGCCTGCCTGAAGGCGATCCTCACCTAGGGGGATAACTACACAATGCAGATTCAGTATAAACCCCGGCGCGGTTGGCTGGGCACGATCTTCCAGATCGAGATCCTCCAGGGCATGAACCTGACCCTGAAGCGGCTCTTTTCCAAGCCGATCACCCGTCAGTACCCCGACGAGCGGCCGCAGGTCTGCGCCGGTTTTCGCGGCCAGCACGCCCTGGTGCGGGATGCCGCGACCGGCGACAGTACCTGTGTCGGCTGCATGCGCTGCGTTGCGGTCTGTCCATCGCGCTGCATCCAGATCCGGACGCACCGAGACCCGAAGGCGGGCAACCGCCGGGTGATTGATGACTACCGCATCGAGGCCCCCCGGTGTGTCTACTGCGGATTTTGCGAGGAGGTCTGCCCGGTGAACGCCATCGTCCTCACCAAGGTATTCGAGTACAGCCGATTCGAGCGGCCTTCGTTGCTGTTCACCAAGGAACAGTTGCTGGACAACTGGGACCGGTTCGTGTCCCAACCGGACTCGCAGGCCGATGGGTATCTCAATCCGTTCTGGCGGCCGCGCGGCTTGGCGGAAGGCGATCTGCCCGCACCGAAACGGCTCCCGGTGCCGTCTGAGTGGAGCGGAGAACAACAGGTGGTGGGACGGCTCTGGCGGCAGCATCTTCCGCCGGGACACGTTTAAGGAGGGTGCGATGTTTTTCCAGCTCTTTTTCATCTACTGCGCCCTGATGATTGTCGCCAGCGGCCTTCTGGCCATCAGCCTGCGCAATCCGGTCCACTGTGTGCTCATGGTCCTGGTGCTGTTTTTCCACATGGCCGGACTGTATCTGACCCTGAATGCCGAGTTCCTGGCCGCGGTGCAGATCATCGTCTATGCCGGCGCCATCCTGGTGCTCTACTTGTTTGTCCTGTTTCTGGTCAATCTGCGCGATGAACTCCACCTGACCGCCTTTGTCCCCAGCGCCTGGCTCGGCCGGATCATCGCCGCCGGTCTGGCCCTGGGTCTGGTCGCGACCATTCCTGTTTTCACCCTGGGCGAGAAAGGCGTCTGGACAGTCGAAGCCATTCGCCAGGCAACCCATACCAAGGCCCTGGGCCAGGAACTCTATGCCAACTATCTGCTGCCCTTCGAGATCGCGGGCCTGATCTTGCTGGTCGCCCTGATCGGCGGCCTGGTGCTGGCGCGTCGGAACCAGGGTGAACGTGTCGGCGCAGCCGGCGAATGCGAGGCCACGGCATGTTCCGCGGCCCATGCCGACCATCAGGAGGTGCTCCGGTGATTCCCCTGTCCTGGTACATGGCCCTGGCGGCCATCCTGTTTTGCATCGGCGTGTGCGGCTTTCTCACCCGTCGCAACGTGATCGTCATGTTTCTGTCCATCGAGCTGATGCTCAACGGCGTCAACCTCAACCTGGTGGCGCTCAGCCATTTCCTCGACAGTGTGCGCGGCCAGGCCTTCACCTTTTTCATCATCACCGTGGCCGCGGCCGAGGCCGCCATCGGGCTGGGCATCGCCATTGCCCTCTATCGCAGCAGGCGCAGCGTCCACGTCGATACCATCAACCATCTGCAAGGTTAAAGCACATGCCGGCCTCACTGCTTGCCATTCCCCTGTTGCCGCTGGCCTCCTTTATCGTCACCCTGCTTGTGGGCAGGCGCTGGGGCGCGCGGGCGCACTGGCTGCCGATCCTCGCGGTGCTGATTTCCTTCTGCTGCGCCCTGTCCGCCTTTTTCCGGGTCCGGTCGGGCGTGATCATCAACCAGGACATCTACACCTGGATCCTGTCCGGCAACTTGACTGTTTCAGTCGGCTTTCTGGTCGACCAACTGACCGCGGTGATGCTGATCGTGGTCACCAGCGTCAGTTCGCTGGTCCATATCTATTCGGTGGGCTATATGAAGGGCGAGGAAGGCTATTACCGTTTCTTCGCCTACCTGAGCCTGTTCACCTTCTCGATGCTCATGCTGGTGCTGGGCAACAATTTTCTCCAGCTCTTTTTCGGCTGGGAGGCGGTGGGACTCTCTTCATACCTGCTGATCGGCTTCTACTTCAACAAACAGTCGGCCGCCGATGCCGGCAAAAAGGCCTTCATCGTCAACCGGTTCGGTGATTTCGGTTTTCTCATCGGCCTGCTGCTCATCTTCACCCTGTTCGGCAGCCTCCACTATCAGGAGGTGTTCAGCAATGTCGGCATCCTGCAGGGCAAGACCTTCAACCTCCTTGGCAACCAGATCGACGCGGCCACCCTGATTGCGCTCCTGCTTTTCTGCGGGGCCATCGGCAAGTCGGCCCAGATCCCGCTCCATGTCTGGCTGCCCGACGCCATGGAAGGCCCGACCCCGGTCAGCGCCCTGATCCATGCCGCCACCATGGTCACGGCCGGCGTCTTTCTGGTCGCCCGCTGCAATCCGATCTTCGCCCTCTCGCCCACGACCCTCAACCTGATCACGGTGCTCGCCGCGATCACGGCCCTGTTCGCCGCCACCATCGCCCTGGTCCAGACCGACATCAAGCGGGTGGTGGCCTATTCTACAGTCAGCCAGTTGGCCTACATGTTCATCGGCTGCGGCGTCGGCGCTTATTCGGCGGGTGTCTTCCATCTGTTCACCCATGCCTTTTTCAAGGCCCTGCTGTTTCTCGGCTGCGGCTCGGTGATCCTCGGCATGCACCACGAGCAGGATGTGCGCTCCATGGGCGGCCTGAAACGGCAGATGCCCATCACCTATTGGACCTTTCTCCTCGCCTCGCTGTCCATTGCCGGCGTGCCCGGCCTGGCTGGCTTTTTCAGCAAGGACGAGATCCTGCTCATGGCCTTCAACACCGACCTGGCGGCGGGCAAGTTCGCCTGGGCCATCGGCACCCTGGTCGCCTTCATGACCGCCTTCTATTCCTTCCGCCTCCTGTTCCTCATCTTCCACGGCGAATTCCGCGGCACCGAGGAACAGCGCCACCATCTGCACGAGTCCCCGGCAGTGGTCACCGTGCCCCTGATGCTGCTGGCGGTCGGCGCCGTGGCCGCGGGCTGGTTCGGCGTGCCCGCCCTGCTGGGCGGCGGCAACCGCTGGGCCGCTTTCCTCGAACCGGTGCTTGGCCATCCCCATGTGCATGTGTCCGGCTTCGTCGAGGGCCTGCTCATGTTCAGTTCGGTCCTGGCCGGGGCCTGTGGCATCGGCCTGGCCTATTATCTGTACCGGATGCGGCCGCACCTGCCCGGCCTGCTGGCCGAACGGCTGCCCATGATCTACCGGATGCTGTTGCGCAAGTACTATGTCGATGAACTGTACGACGCCATCCTGGTCAAGCCGACCCTGACCCTCAGCCGCAAGGTGGTGCTGCGGATCGTTGACGTGGCCTGCATCGAGGGCGTGGTCAACGGCCTGCCCCGGAGCATCGGCCGGCTGGCCGAACGGTTGCGAGGGCTGCAGGACGGCCAGATTTCGCATTACCTCGCCTGGATGGGCGGCGGCGCCCTGGCCCTGGTGGCCGTGCTGCTGATCGGCCTCTAACCCGAACTATTACGAAAAAATCGCGATGACCATGCCATTGCTCAGCACCCTGATCTTCTTTCCCGTCCTCGGCGGCGTGTCGTTGCTGTGCGTCCCCAGGCAGCACACCACCACCATCCGGACCATGGCGCTCTTCGTCAGTCTGGTCGAACTGTGCCTGACCCTGCCGCTGGTCCTGCTGTTCGACAAGTCGACCCACGCCATGCAGTTCATCGAACACCGCCCGTGGATCCCCGCCCTGAACATCAACTACAGTCTGGGCATCGACGGCATCAGCATTCTTTTTCTCTTGCTCACCGCCCTGATTATCGCGCTGTCGGTGCTGGTGTCCTGGAAATCGGTCAGCGACCGGGTGTCGGAATTCTTCATTGCCATGCTGCTCCTGGAAGGAGCCATGATGGGGGTGTTCTGCGCCACCGATTTTATCCTGTTCTACATCTTCTGGGAGGCCATGCTCATCCCGATGTTTCTGCTCATCGGGATCTGGGGCGGTCCGAACCGGATCTACGCCACCGTCAAATTCTTTCTCTACACCCTGGTCGGCAGTCTGCTGATGCTGGTCGGCATCATCCTCCTCTATCAGAACGGCGGTCAGACCTTTGACATTGTCAAACTGGCCGGGCAGGACTATCCCATCAGGCTGCAACTCGTGCTTTTCTGGGCCTTTTTCGCCGCCTTTGCGGTCAAGGTGCCGATGTGGCCGGTGCATACCTGGCTGCCCGACGCCCACACCGAGGCCCCAACCGCCGGTTCGGTCATCCTGGCCGGCGTGCTGATCAAGATGGGCGCATACGGTTTCCTGCGCTTTTCCCTGCCCATCCTGCCGGAGGCCACCCAGCAGATGATGCTGCCCATGCTGGCGCTGTCGGTGATCGCCATTGTCTACGGCGCCGTCATCTGCCTGGCCCAGACCGATCTCAAACGCCTGATCGCCTACAGTTCGGTCAGCCACATGGGTTTCGTCACCCTGGGGCTGTTCGCCTTGAGTCAGCGGGGCCTGGAAGGATCCATCCTGCAGATGATCAACCACGGCGTGGTCACCGGGGCCCTGTTCCTGGCCGTGGGCATGGTCTACGAACGGACCCATACCCGTGAAATCGCGGCCTATGGCGGCCTGGCCTCGACCATGCCGGTCTTTGCCGGCTTCTTTCTCCTCTTTACCCTGGCGGCGGTGGGCCTGCCCGGCACCAACGGCTT
>JGI20166J26741_11642585_pt1 | contig 11313 bp, 11 predicted proteins | sample TergutCu122P5_FD_26741 | JGI IMG/M metagenome (IMG submission 26741) | reverse complement strand
AGCAATTGATAGGAAAATTCGGTGAACGACATTCCTTCATTGGATTCGGAACTTAGCCGTTTCTTAACCGAATCTTTCGCCATCATATAATTTACGGTAATGTATTTACCAATATCTCGAATGAAATTGAGAAAAGAATAATCTTTTGTCCAGTCGTAGTTATTGACCATTATGGCTTTGTTTGGAATATCGGATTCAAAATCAAGAAATTTAGACAATTGCGCTTTGATTGCTTCCTGATTTTTTCTCAAGGTTTTTTCATCCAGCAGATTGCGTTCCTGCGATTTCATCGACGGATCGCCAATCATTCCAGTAGCTCCGCCAACCAAAGCAATCGGACGATGCCCTGCTCTCTGGAAATGTTTCAACATCATCACTCCCACCAAATGCCCGATATGCAGGGAATCTGCCGTAGGGTCGAACCCTATATATGCCGAAGCCATTCCCTGTTGCAGGCGCTCTTCTGTTCCCGGCATAATATCGTGAATCATGCCTCTCCATTTCAATTCTTCTACAAAATTCATTGTCTCTGTCTTTTTATTAATCGCTGCAAAGATAATACAAAATGCCCACAATGACACGACGACTTTTATGGATGACGGCATAATTTCGCAACAACGTGGTGCGGTTATTTGAAATGCTCCCAAAAAATGTTCTGTAATCCGGTTTTTAATTCCTCTATATCGACTTTAGCATTCAACTCCTTTTCGATAGAAGTGACGCCTTTGTCTTTGAATCCGCAGGGGTTAATCAGTCCGAAATACGACAAATCGGTAGAAATGTTCAGCGCAAACCCGTGCATGGTTACATACCGGCTGCTTTTGACGCCGATGGCGCATATTTTTCTTGCCTTTTGCGGATGGTCTGCCTGAATCCAGACGCCGGCAGCGCCGCTCAGCCGTTCGCCTTTAATCGTATACCGTTTTAATAATTGAATGATTATTTCTTCTAAACGACAAATGTAGGCTTTCAATCCGATATGAAAGGCTTCCAAATCAATGATTGGATAACCGACTAACTGTCCCGGTCCATGATAGGTAATATCGCCGCCGCGATTGATATGATACAATTCGACCTGTCTGTCTTTCAATATTTCTTCCTGAAACAGGAGGTTGGAGATTGACCCGTTTTTTCCAATCGTAATAACATGCGGATGTTCACAAAAAACGACTGTATTCGTTGTATCCTTATGATTCAATTTTTGCCTGATAGCCGCTTCAAACAATTCGTTCTGCCTGTTGTAAGCCTCAGAATAAGAAACAAGCCCCCAATCGACGAAAGTTAATTCATTCATTTCTTTTTGTCCGGTTTATCAAAATCAATCGACATGATTTGAGTCATAAGCAATTCGATTTTCGCCTGCCGCTTTAAGAGGTAAGCCGAAGGCTTTGCCGAGTTAAATTCTCTTGGATTAGGGAGCGAAGCCGCAATCAGAGCAGCTTCAGGAACAGTCAGTTTATTGGCAGTCGTATTAAAATGCGACTTTGCCACAGCTTGAGCGCCGAAAATGCCATCGCCCATTTCGATTGAATTAAGGTAAACTTCCATGATGCGTTCCTTTCCCCAAACAAATTCGATCAAAACGGTGAAATAGGTTTCAAGTCCTTTGCGAAACCATGAACGGGCAGGAAAAAGAAAAACATTCTTGGCGGTTTGCTGAGAAATCGTACTGGCGCCTCGCAGTCTCCTGCCTTTAGCCGCTTCATCTCGGGCAATTTCTATCTGGTCGAAATCGAATCCGCTATGAACCAGAAACAGATTGTCTTCCGACGCAACTACCGCTTGAATCAAATTAGGGGATATTTCAGATAAAGGAATCCATCGGTGGGCAATCCGGATTTTTTTGTTTTTCGTCAACTGTTCCATCGAACGGGTAACCATTAACGGCGTAAAATAGACAGGAACATATTTATAAAGCAATACAAAAAACAGGCTCAGGACGAATAAGGCTAAAAAAATATTCCGTATCCATCGCATAGTTCGCAGGAACCATTTCTTTATATTTGGGTAATAAGTAGCGAGTATCGAATAGCGAGCATTCATAATTGATTTATGATGTGAATGGTTTGACAGGCAGCGAGCGCAGCGGTTTCAGTCCGCAATCGGCTTTCACCCAGCGAAACGGGAATAAATCCGTTTTCTTTTGCCAATTCTATTTCTTCCGGACTGAAATCGCCTTCAGGTCCAATCAGCGTCAAGATATTTTCATTTTTTCGGCAGGCTTGCGCCAATAGCACTTTATTGTCAGGATAACAATGCGCAATGAACTTCTGACCATCAAAATTCTGCCGGATAAAATCGGTGAAATCGGTTATTTCCTGCAAAACCGGAAGACGGGCTTTTTCCGACTGCTTTATGGCTGAAATCATGATTTTCCGAATCCGCTCGGTCGGCATCTCTTTTCGTTCCGAAAACCGGCAACGGAGAAAGCTGATTTTATCTATTCCTATTTCGGTTGCTTTTTCTACAAACCATTCGATTCTATCTAAATTTTTGACCGGCGCTAAAGCAATTTCGACAGCTCCTTTCCAGAGTGGGGGCTGTGGAACGGTTTCCAAAATATTAACCTTGCAACGGCTGTCATTGCAGGCGGCTTGAAAGGTTCTGTCATTGCGGGCTTGACCCGCAATCCCCTCTGCAATCTCTGCACGATAGAAATTCCCCTTTCCATCGGTTATTTTAATCGTGTCGCCCGGCTTCATCCGCAATACTTTCAAACAATGGCGAGCTTCCTGTTCCGGCAGGAACGGCATCTGTGCGATATCGGGAGCGTAGAGCAACAGCATTTATTTGAATTGGATTGTTTGAACGCCAATCAAGCGGTCGTAGCGTCCGCCCATTGGACGAAAGTAAACCATTACCCTGTATTCATTTTCCGTTTGAAAAAAGTTTCCTTCAATTGCTTCGGGACTTGCAGGCGTCTGGGCATTTTTCTGCGTCACGTAAAGGTAATTGTAATAACCTTCCTTCAATACAGCCAATTTCACATAGCCCCCGTCCTGAACGCTGTAATCCATTTGACTGCGTTCGTCTAAAATATTATTAAACGCTTCGCTGAGAATATATACCTTTTCGGCAAACGGCTTATCACAGCGAAGATAAAAATGGACAATCTGATAGTCGGCTTCCGTACTGTAGTCATTTCCCGATAAAGTTCGTACCGTGAATCTGCCGTTGATGTCGTCCATAAATGTATAAGGACGCCTGCTACGGATAATATCCGGTCTTAATATGCTATGGTAATAAGGAGCATGAAATTCAACGGCGTCGATATTTAAGCCGGCATATCGGTAGGTAAGCATTTCAAAGCTTCTATATTCGTTACCCGCCTCAAAAATCAGCGCCGGATTGTGCTCAAAAACAAGCCGGTTATTTTGAACCATTAGCGGCTTTAGCGCTGCGGCTTCGTTATCGATTCGATTGTTTTGGCGGACATACACTTTTAAATCCTGCATGGGCATTTTCACTTCATTCCCATATCCGACAGTCAAATTGACCTGCTGGTAGAAACTATTCATTCCCTTGTCTGTCTGGGAAGTCGCCTGCATCGAAACAGTTGCTCCGGCGGCAGATTCAACTAATGAAAAGCAAACCTGCAGAACAGGTTTATCGCTGTTTTGAGGAAACACCCGCACCAGATAATTTCCGGATACTTTCAGAGAGACATCATCGTTAGGGAAAGTTAAGCGATAGTTAACGTAATTCATAGTCGTATTGAATGACACTGCATAGTCGTCAATCAAGCGATTCTGAAAGCCGGTCATGTATTCCGACTGAATCAATTGCGAGGGAGTCCAGTCGGCATTACAATGCGTCAGGGTATAAGTATAAATCTGCGGCTCGGGATTCAGCACGTCGAAAGAGATTGTTATCCAACTGCCGCCACCCAGTTCAATGACAGGCGGCGATAGCGGATCGTCGTTTGCATACGCCTGCAAGGTTTTCACCTGATCGGAAAAAGCGCCGGTTCTGAATTTCTGTGCAACTGTATTCGTTGAGAAAATCAGATATAGCAGAACAAAAATAAATATACTTCTTTTCACAGTGATTGATGCTTTATTATTGGGTACAAATTTACGAAAATATTGATAAATTATTTCAAATAAATTTGCCGTTTGATAACAAATACGTAACTTTGCACCGTAAAAATTATTGTAATAATATCTAATCAAAACCTTTTTTATTAACATGGTGGTCGTAGCTCAGTTGGTTAGAGCATCAGATTGTGGTTCTGAGGGTCGTGGGTTCGAGCCCCATCTTCCACCCCCCTACTATCGCCTTACCGTCACGGGAGGATAAAAGGCGTCTTCAATATGTTCAATTTCAAAATTCGGGTGGTTTCCTATAATAGAAATGATGTCGAATCGTGCAGGTAAATCAATATCGTAATATTTTATAAAAGCATCAGCGGCAGCTACCATATTTCTGATTTTTTGGTTTGTAATCGCATCTTCGGGATTCGTCACACTTCCGGGTGAGCGGGTTTTCACTTCAATAATCACTAATTCGTCTTCGGTTTGAGCAATAATGTCTAATTCTAAACTGCCCAAACGCCAGTTCGTTTTCAAAATACGATACCCCTTTTCTTTCAAATAGTTGAGTGCGGCAGTTTCGCCGTCTTTTCCCAAAATATTATGTTCGGCCATGGTTAAATAATTTATAATTTGTAGAAGTTATTTATTTTCCTGTAAAAATTGCGTCAAAGGTATGCCTCTCCGTATTTCATTGAGATGTCGGCAACAAACTGTTTGATTCGCTGTTCGTCAGATTTTTTGCAGATAAGCAAAATCTCATCCGATTCAGCAATAATATAATCGTTGAGTCCTTGGATGACAGCCAGTTTTTTTTCTGGGAGCGTCAACAGATTATTTTCACTTTCAACAAACAGCGATTTACATTTCAGGACGGCATTCTGATTTTCGTCTTTTTCCGAGAGGTCGTATAGCGACCCCCAAGTTCCCAAGTCAGACCATCCAAAATCTGCCATCAGCATATATACATTGTCCGCTTTTTCCATTATTCCATAATCGATGGAGATATTCTGCAAGGTTGGATAATGTTCCTCAATAAATGCCGCTTCTGCGGGGGTATTATACACGGATAAGTCATGACTCAGTCGATTAGCCATTTCGGGGATATATTTACGGAAAGCCTCTAAAATTGACTGTACATTCCAGATGAAAATACCCGAATTCCAGAAAAATTCGCCGCTTTCGTAGAATACTATTGCTAAATCTTTATCGGGTTTTTCCGTAAAAGCTTTCACTTTCTGGATATTGTCGGTACCGCCTTCCTGCGTTTGAATATAGCCGTAACCGGTTTCAGGACGAATGGGTTTAAGACCTATAGTAAGTAAAGAAGGATATTGGGCGGCAAAATTTAATCCCTTTTGAATGATTTTGAGAAAATTCTGTTCTTGCAGGATTAAGTGGTCGGCAGGAGTAACGACAATATTGGCATTTGGATTAATCGCTTGAATCCGGTAAGCAGCGTAAGCAATGCAAGGGGCTGTATTACGGCGAGTAGGTTCCAATAAAATCTGGTTGTCGGATATTTCCGGCAGTTGTTCTTTCACAAGCTCAGCATAGTTTTTGTTTGTCGCTATAAAGATATTTTCAGTGGGGATAATTTGATTGAAACGGTCGAATGTCTGTTGAATCAATGAACGTCCCGAACCAAAGAAATCAAGAAATTGCTTGGGGCGATTTTCCCTGCTAAAGGGCCAGAAACGGCTTCCAATTCCGCCGCCCATAATTACACAATAATTATTCTCCATAATATTTATTTTTTTCACAATTGACAAAGATAATCATATTTTTCTGACTGTGCAAATTAAAAAAGATGATAGTCGATTCTCAGCACTTTAAATTCGGTTCTTCGATTGATTTGATCGGCAACATCCTGTTCTTTTTTAGAGGGAAGCGATTCGATAAAAGCAGCATCTAATTTTTGACCTTCGGGAAGAAAGTCGTAATGTTTTGCCAGATATTTTGAAACATCTTTGGGTTGTGATTTTCCGTAGCCGACTGCTTTAAGGCGGTCTTTTTCAATTCCTCCTCTGATCAGATAGTCAACGACCGATTGCGCCCGGCGTTGCGATAAATCGTTATTGTAGGCATCAGAGCCTATTCGGTCGGTATGCGCCGACAATTCGATTGTTACATTCGGATTATCATTTAATAACGCAATGAGTTCGTCCAGCGCTCCCTTCGATTCGGGACGCAAGCTTGCTTTGTTAAAATCATAAAATATATTGTCAATTAAAACCGGTTTGAAAGCAGGCGGTAAATAGAAATCGACATAGAATGTTTCGTTTTTTTCTTTATCCGGCACCGACAATGTTTTTTTCTGATTCAAATAACCCGGAGCGCCCCCCAGCATAACGTAATCCATTCCCCGCACTACTTCTGTCAGGTAGGTTCCGTCTTTACGGACAAATATTCTTTGGTCTGTTCCGTCTTTTCCAACCATTCTGACGAAGGCGCTGTCGATAAGTTCTTCTTCCTTATCTAATACCCAGCCTTCGACAAAAAACTTAAAACCGGGTCGTTCAAACGAATAAATGTCATCTGCTCCTCGCGAATCGTTGCGATTGCTGCTGAAGAATCCCTTTTCTTTTGTTCCTTCAAACGTGATACCGAAATCGTCTCCCATGCTGTTGACGGGTGATTTCAGATTTTCGATTTTCCATTTTCCTTCTTTTGTTTTAACCGCTTTGAATATATCAAGTCCACCCATGCCCGGATGACCGTCTGAAGAAAAATACAGGGTTCCGTCGTTTCGTATGCAGGGAAACATTTCGTCGCCGGGCGTATTGATTTCGGGTCCCAGATTTTCAGGAAACACTGAGTCGATTTCAGCGAGCGGCACGCGCCAAATATCTTTTCCGCCATATCCGCCTTTGGCATCAGAGACAAAATACAAATAACCGTCCTGTCCAACGGCAGGATGGGCAGCCATGACTAAAGAATCTTTGAAAACCTTCACCCGTTCGCCTGCGCTCCATGAAGCTCCCGCGCGATTTGATTTACGAATTTCAGCCGTACTTGGGGTTCCTTCTTCTTCGGCGCAATGGGTGTAATACATGGTTGAGCCGTCTTGGGAAAAGCTGCAGCTTCCTTCGTCAAATTCTGTGTTTAGCGTACTGTCCATTCTGACGGGTTTCATCCAAACGCCTTTTCCGTCTTGTTTTATTAGAAAGAAGTCGTTGTTTTTCAAGCCTGTTATAGCGCTTTTAGCGTCTCCGGCAGCTTCTTTTCTTGAAGACGTAAAAATAATCCGGTCATATTTTTCACCGCTGAGTACAGGCGAAAAGTCACCTTCACGCGAATTGAATTTATCCATTTTTTTTACGGCATATAAAGTTGGATTTTTTTTCCACAGCAGTGCGGAATCGCAGCCTGTGATTCCGTTTTTTGCTAAAACGCTGCCGGGGACGCTATCGAGAAAAGCGCGATATTGTTTAACGGCTTCTCCGTATCTCCCTAATTTGTGCAACATTTGAGCTGAACGCAAGATAGCTGAACTGTCGGGATAGCGGTATCGAATTGCATTTGCATAAGCGCCTAAAGCCCGCTGGGCATTTCCGGCTTTGCGAAAGCATTCAGCCATGTGGAAGGCTATGCTTCCGCGCAGCCATGTTTTTTTGGGTGAAGTTTTTGCATATACTTTTCGGTAAATCTGTGCGGCATCATAATATTCTCCTCTTTCTTCACCGGCTACCGCATTACTTAGCTTGGCAGTCTTGCAAGAAATGAAGCAAAGGAACAGACACAAGAAAAAGGCAATGGATTTACTCATTTTTGTACATTTGTATTTTAAACTGAAAATTGAGTTAAATATTGTATTTTCGCTGACTTATCTTACATTTCTCATCCCTCAGAACAGCATTTTTCGACAGTTTGTATAACATGATGTTTGATAGAGAGATACAGATGCAGTACATAAGCTTGGTATAGGGATGGTATAAGGATGGTATAAAGATGGTGCGGGGATAATATATGGCTGGTACGTTTTTCATATAAAAAAATACCCTCCAGTCGTCAGACAAGAGGGTATTTAATTCTTATTCTTCGCCTTCGGCGAGGGTACAGATAGCTTGCGCCCACTTCACATATTTCAGTTTAGCAAGGTCGCCAATTGTTTTCACTTTAAAGGCTTTTTTGAGTAATTCCTCATCGCCTTCACTCACGCCCTGCAGGGCGCTCACAGGAGCATTTACAAGCTCTTTAAGCGTCTTTTTTTCAAACGCCTTGTCGATACATTTGTTAATGTTCATTGTTATAAAAATAAAATTAAAAAATATTTTGTTATAAACTTTTAATAAGTAATTTTTTATTTTTCGAATTTGAAATCCTGAAAAGCGCTTGGCGCCCAGATGAGAGCCCTGCTATGAAAAGCGCTGTCGGCTTCCGCAAATTGAATGTTTTCGGGGTTACAAAAATCAGCAAAGCTGTTTAAGCTTTGCTTTTGCTGTAATCTGTAGTCGAAAATGTAAGGAACCGCCTCCATTTTTTCATCATTTTTTTCAAAGGCGTTGCTCACGACTGATGAAGGAGCCAAGAAATTACTGCACAAAAAGAGGATAAGCGCAATAATAATAATATACTGTTTAAAATTCTTTTCTCTCATAATCTGATTAATTAGTTTCGTAACTATTATTTTCGGTTACAAATATAATGCTGAAATACAGTAAATAAAAGTATTTTTCCAATTATTTATATCAAATAAAGACAATTTACCTATTTTGTTTGGTCATATTATTGACGGGTAAAATAGAAAAATATCAATAAATGATATGATTGAGTAGTTCGATTGGCGAAGCATCAAACTTGTGTATATTCGATTGCTTTATGACACGAAACGACATTTTTCAGAATGATGTGAAAATGAAAAGATTCAGGCAGTTTTCAGCCGCCAGCGGTTGTGAGTCCAGAGATAAAGTGAAGGATTTTTGAGGATGGTTTGTTCAAAACTGCGAAAATATTTTTCAGTTAAATCGAAGTCTGCCATTTCGGCGGCATTGTTGGCAATTTGGTGGATGCAGCCTTCGTAGTATCCTCTTTTTAAACAAGTTATATCTAAATAAAAAACTGCCGCTTTCGTATGTTGGGCAATTTTTTCTGTACCGGTCAGCACGGGGGTTTTCTGATTTAGAAATTGCATTATATAAGGGGTTTGATTGCCGGAAGGTTTTTGGTCGGACATGAATCCGATAATCCAGTTGGTGTTTGATTTTCGCAGATTAACGATATCACGGTAAATGTTGTGTTTTGTAAATCCGATTGAATGAAAACGTTTTCTCAGATTCAGGAAAAAGCGGTCGGCAGATTTATTATTCAAAGGGCGGTAAACCTGACCTGAAATTGTATTTTCGGCGGTATTCAGGTGTAGCATGATGGAAGGTACCCATTCCCAATTGGCATAATGACCGAGGAGTAAAACAACCGGTTTACGTTCATCTAAGCGGCGCTGAATTGGTTCGAGATTCTTAAATGTGAAATGCGCTTTCATCTCAGCGTCTGAAATATGCAGCAATTTGACAGTTTCGACGAAGTAGTCGGCGAAATGGCGATAAAAGTCTTTTTCGATTTTTCGGATTTGTGCCGGCGTTTTTTCAGGGAAAGCGTTTTTCAGATTTTTCCGGACTAATTTTTTGCGGTAACCTACGATATAATAAATGATAAAATAGCAGCCATCGGAAATAAAATATAAAATGGGAAAAGGGAGGAGCGCTAATAAAAACGCGGGAATATAGAGGAATGGATACAGGAAAAGATTCATATTGTCATTATCATTTTTTCTTCGTTAAAACTGCCCAAAGTTACCGGTTTCAATTTATTTATCCAAAAATAATCGTACTCGGTTTCGACTTTGATGTAATTTTCAGTGAATCCGTGCATTTTATGACCTCGCGGCGTATGTTCAAACAAGACTTTGTGAGCGCTTCCGATTTGTGATTGATAAAACTCGCGGAGCTTGCGGTTTGACAATTCCAGTAAACGGCGGCTTCGTTCGTGTTTTGTTTTCGGGGCAACCACATAATCGATGTTCAGCGCCTGTGTGCCAGGGCGTTCGGAGTAGGTAAAGACATGCAACTGGGAAACCGGCAGCGACTCGATTAACTGTTCGGTTGCATTGAAGTATTGTTCTGTTTCGCCTCTTACGCCAACGATTACGTCAACGCCGATGAATGCGTCAGGCAGAGATTCTTTTATTTTTTTTATTTTGGAAATAAACAGCGCAGCGTCGTATTTCCTGCGCATAAGGCGGAGCACTTCGTCGGAGCCTGATTGCAGGGGAATGTGAAAGTGAGGGGCGAACCGTTGGGATTGAGCGATAAATTCGATAATTTCAGCGCTCAGCAAATTCGGTTCGATGGAAGAGATGCGGAAACGTTCGATGGATTCCACTTTGTCGAGCGCCCGGATCAGGTCGAAAAACGTTTCGCCTGTTGATTTTCCGAAATCGCCGATATTGACGCCTGTTAATACAATTTCCTTGCCCCCTTCGTTACCGGCGTCTTCCGCCATTTTTACCAAATCGGCAATTTTTCCGTTGCGGCTTTTTCCACGGGCAAAGGGAATGGTACAATAGGAACAAAAGTAATCGCAACCGTCCTGAACTTTCAGGAAATGGCGTGTACGGTCGTCTTTTGAGCAGGAAGGAACGAACTCGCGGGCTTCTTTTACCGGGGAGACGGCTATTTTAGAATCGTTTTCACGATGAATCAGGCGGCTTAATATATCGGCTTTTTCACCGGTTCCGAGAACCAAATCGACTCCTTCGATGCGGCTCACTTCTTCGGGTTTTAATTGCGCATAGCAGCCCACAGCGACAACGAAAGCGCCGGGGTGCCGGCGGCTGATTTTTCTGATTGCCTGACGGCATTTTTTATCGGCTAATTCTGTGACAGAGCAAGTGTTGATGATACATATATCGGCAGTTTCTCCGGGCAGTATTTTCCGGATACCCTGTTGTGCCAACTGTTTTCCAATAGCGGATGTTTCAGCAAAATTCAGCTTGCAGCCCAGCGTGAAATAAGCAGCTTTTTTGTTCTCAAAAAACGATTTGTCAATCATTTAAGTAAATTTCGTACAAAAGTAAGATGTTTTGGGGACTTATACAAGTGTTTTGGGAGAAAAGGGCAAATTGTAGAAAAGCCTGTAATCCGGAAAAAAATTTCGTTATTATTTTGCCTATTCAAAAAATACTATTACTTTTGCAACACTTTTTCGGGGCGTTTAGCTCAGCTGGTTCAGAGCATCTGCCTTACAAGCTAAAAGAGACAGTAGTTAATACACAATATAAAGG
>JGI20166J26741_11642474_pt1 | contig 11315 bp, 10 predicted proteins | sample TergutCu122P5_FD_26741 | JGI IMG/M metagenome (IMG submission 26741) | reverse complement strand
GGCATGTAAAAGATCCCTAAATGGCGTGGAAGTCGTCATTTCGGCAAAATTACCGGACAACATTCTCGCCCACAGATCCCACTTCCGCCGCTGGGATCTCTCGCGTCGTGGCGGACGTGGAGGCACCTGGTGGTGAAAAGTGGGAACATCTAAAAAGCGGGGGAAAGCAATGGCAAGCTAGCCCTAAGAAAACTTGCCCAGGATGCAGCGTACCAGTCGCCTGACTGAACTCTGGTCTCTGCCCAGACCGGCCCAAGGGCTGAATACCAATAATAATAATGTACTTACAGCACGCACACACACATACACACACACAAATGTATATATACATAACTTCTGAGATATTATTCTTCCTTGAAATAGAACCAAAACGTTTCACCCAATATGAGCAAAAAAGAACCACTTTAAAGCACATAAACTGCTTGCCGCTATAAAGGCAGAAAAGCGTACGTTGCTCCAGGCGCAACAGGCGAAAGTCTCGAATGCGGCCTGCTTCGTCACTGCCTTTGGTGGTGTTCCGTTGCAGCCAACAGCAGAAATATTACACTAAGCACTGTAGATGTAGCAAAACAACAGCAGAAATAAAGACTGCATTCTTCTGGGACATGCCGTGGTGTAATATGATGGATAAGCCCAAAGTTTCAGAGCAGTCAGCTGCTTCCATTTTCAGCGTAGAAGGAGACCGTAAGAAGCTCAAATATGAAAAAGCAAAGACAAAATTCGTATATTGCTTGGGTGAACCGGGGGGGTGGGGGTGTTGCCGGGCTGCAGGCCCCCCAGATCCAAAATTTAAAAAACATAGATTCTGTAGCTCCAATGACATCAGACGTTTCACGTGATTTACTTTTCAGCCGCTCTAGTACATTAAAATTTTGAAAAATAAATCTAAAAATTAATAAAAACCAAGAAGAAATGACACTGTGATTGAGTCATAGAACGTGTAGTTATATCTGTAGGTATATAAATGAGGTTGCAAACAGTGTTATGTTACAGTTATACTTACGACATGGTTTTTGTAACAAAATTTTTAAAGTCAAACGTAAATTATATACAGCCTCAGTATCAGCTGTCCCCAGCGAAATACTCGTATTTTTTATATATTGCGATACACAGACACACTACGTATTTCTTTACAGACAGGCCTACGCAACATCGACTATTGTATAAATGGAACTTGGAGAGTCTAATGAGAATCACAGTAGATTTCATGTTACTTTTAAGTTCTACAATAAACTTTCTTTTCGGAGCAAATTGGTACGCTTATGTTGAAATGAAACGTAAAGCAGTAGTTAGAGTAAAGTGATAAGAACCAAAATTAAATCCACTCAACGATATCCAATGGAAACTTCTTACACCAAATTCCGTCCATATCCGTAATGTGGCCTTGGAGACGATGAATGGTATGTACGGTATAACATCTTGCTTTCACTTTGCTGAAAGAAAGCGAAACAACAAACGACATTGGTGACAAAGTAAAGCTCTACTCATATTCGGTCTCTTCGTCTCAAATTTGTGGCTGAAAGTGCTGCTGTCTGCCGGTAGATTAATTCGGGTTTCTCATGTGTAACTTGCAAATCTTCTTAGCATATCTCACATCAATGACCGTCGTTGTGTTCCTTAGAGCGGGACAGCTCAGTCGCCGTAACCTGGACTTTAAGCAGAATCTTTTCCAACTGATCAATTAACATAAGTATAGGATTTACATGTAGCAAAACATTTCTGAGATGCTGGTAAAGAGGACAGTATGTCGTTGTCGGTTTAGTTACTCGCCAGTGTATGGATAGTTGGGGATTCGAACCCTGGTCGGGTCGAAAGATGGTCTTATTTTCACATCCGTCCAGACCTGCTCTGGGGTCCACCCAGTATCCATCGTGATGAATACCGGGCCTTTTATGCGGACGGGGGGAGGTTTTGACCACCTGTCATCTGTCGCTGAGGTTATGAGTGAGTCCTGGTACACCCCTCCGTGAGCCTTCATGGCTTGTATATGCTGCAGCGTGCACAAATGTGCATTGACGTACAAGGAGATCATTTTCAGCACCTTCTCTAACCAGTAAGTACTTTGCATTTGCATTCGTTTAATTTCCTATACAGAGTCCGAGACATACGCCCGCGTTGTTCTACGAGACGGCGGGCCGGTTTTTCGCGCGCCATTCTGTATAACACAATTACTGCTTATGATTATGCGGACTATAAAATTTGTATGCACCTGATTAGACTGTGGGCGTATACTATGACGTATAACTTTACCTTTATGGAAGATGTTGAAAAGAAACAAGATGGTAAATGGTGTACTCTGTGACGTAGTTCATACACTTTGCCAAGGCGTTATTTACTTTATAAATGTCACAGACTTCACGGTAAACATGTACATCTCATTTCATCCATACAGACACGGAATGTATGTTGTTCTGTGTGTCCATTTTTACGGAAGTCCCATCTGTTTAACAGCACTGAATTGAGACTTCCTATAAGAAATTTCACTTAAATCGGACAATACATAGAGAAAGCACGGATAGAAATTCTTATAAGTCCCTAAGAAAAAAATTAATTTCTTTGTGCCAATTGTCACGCAATCGCCCTACCATACCTCCATGCCCCCATACGCTAAAATGTTGTTCTATGGCTGACCACATACTACTCCTCAATAAATTTCATTTACCCCATTTAAGTAAAATATCCCGTCAATTAAAACGATTTTCATTAAACTCACAACTGTTCAACGACACTGTATGGAGGCCTGTCATACCAAATTCTTACTAAAGGATAGAAAGAATGTATAAAATACGATAAAATGACATTTACTCAATCTCGTGAAATATGGTTTTCACTGCACCGATTTTGACGGAACTCATAAATTCTGAACTGCATCGGGTAAAGATCATCTGTGTCAAGCTCCACGTAAATCCGTCGTGTAATATGAAAATTACGGCTGAACATTTATTTACACCCTTACCTAAAGGACGACCGTCACTGCCGTGATTTTCACGAAACTCATAGTGGCCCTAAAAACTGTCTGTAAAAACTTCTATACTGGACTTTATGAAAATCTGACAAACCGTTTCGTCACTGACACTAGTTCAAGAACAGAGAGGCGAACGGATGAACACAGTCTCTACATAAGGCCTTCTTTTTTACGTCGGAAAGAACATCTAATAATAAAACGATTGAGATTATTTAGGAATTCACTTCGGGTGGGGAAGGGGCTGTTTTGGTGTATAGGCCTAGTGACAAAGTATCAAGCATTCACAGATGTTAACATTACTGACAAAAACATTGTAAACCTACGCTGTGAAATATTTTATTTGGAAAAACAATACTTTCATAATGCTAATTTTTATATTCCAAAAATAATACCGGAAGACGCGACTAAAAAAAAAACAAATATCCCAGAAGTATGGCGACTGATGCAGTTCGTGGAACATACAAACGGAAATTTTATAATGATAAGCTTACAAACTGTGATAATCGTGCAAACAACGAAAATTTGCCTTCGTCGGCAGGTAAAAAATTTAAATTCCATTTTGTATATAACTTTGCACAACCCCAGAATTCTATGAACATTTTGCGGCCAACTACCCAGTCCAGCACTTTCCACTTAACACAAAATATATCTGACGCAGAATCACCTGCGGTTAGAACAGCATCGCTAAGTACTCGTACTTTACGACACAGTCTATAAATAATATGTAATGCCACGTCACGATTTAAGAATATGATGGACATCAGTTTCATTGCCTGCGCAGGTGAATTGGCTTCAGTATATATTTAAAATCTACATCGCCTTTCTGTCCGAAATTGTTTTCTTGTGTTGTATAACGACGCTGTACCAACTGCAACAAAGTGTGATGGAAAAGATAATTACGCACAGAAAAGTGGCAAGTATGGTGGAGGACATATTACAAAATCAAAACGCACCTTCATACGACCATAACACGAAGCAGCGGTGCCAACAACAACATAGGAATTTTCATCTTTTATCCTGCTTGTTCCTTCTGGCATGAAAAGTTATTGTCAAAAGGAAGAAACTCAATGACATGTAAACTGCTATTGGAAAACGTTTTAAATATTCAGATTCGGCCTTTATTATAGGACTCCGACCAATTCCAAAGATTCCAGTGTACCTGCTTTCTAGGAAGAAAATAAAAGTGGGAATATCTCTTACATCAAAAATTTTCGCTGAGAAAATTGTTGTTTGGAATAACCTGTACAGAGCAATCAATGAAACTGGGATTAAGGTTTTATCCAGTTGTCCCAGATAATAATGTAACTGCAGTGTTACATTATTATCATTTATTAATTTCACACTTGCTCTTAGTTAGCATGAATAATCTTAAACATGAAATTAATATATATATATGGGTAAGGCTCCAACATATTTCACATCAGCAAAAGCTGAATGTTAGTGATTATCCTGGTGCTCTGGCTGCCTCTACCCGCCATGAAATTGTCTCCTGTAAACCCACCTACTGTATTCTACATCTCGGTGCTCTGGCTCCTTCTACACGCCCTAGACTTGTCTCCCGTGTAACTACTTACAACATTCCGTGTTCTGGTCCAGCACAACCGTCCTAAGCGTGATGCAGTACCGTCGTGATCGTCCAGTCCAGATGCCGCCACTTTCCAGCTCTCTCAGTAAAATTTCACGACGGAAGTACTAAGTCGAATCCGAAGAAGTCTATACTCGTACGTACACTGCAACCCATTTCGAAAGAGTTTTTAACCAAACACGTTTTTCTGTTGGCAGACACTTATGTGTGGCCTAACGGTGGCCCTCGCAATTTTCGTGACATCGCTGTGCGTAGATGCTTATCCTATTTACGAGGCATCGGATATGAGGGAAATAACAGAAGAAGACATGAATATGCCCACGCAGTGTCAATTACACGTGAGTAATATATGTAAGTAACTATACTCTTACTGTAGTGGTGTGGTAAATTGTGGTCTTAACAGTTTACAAAAATGTGCTCAATCAAAACTGTTTTAAGGTTTCCGTACACATATCTTAACTGATAAGTCTGAACTACAAAATAATTGAAGAGATTTCGACAAATTCGTTATATTTTCAGTGCATTGGAATCATGATGAGAAGTCACTGATTCTGTGAAGCAAAATGAAGAATAATGCTAAATGTACAAAATAGCTAGCATAAATCAAAATGAAAAATGACTAACCAATCAACCAACTTCATGTATCAGAGCCCTTCTTGAGAGGCTAATATTTCCTCAGCTTGTCAAGAAATTCTCAGCATTTTATGGAAAGCGAATGTGTCTTATAGTGTTAACAAGAGCTCGCCACGTGTCTCTAACCTGAACCAGACCAATTCAGTCCACACCCCTTCCATATTATTTTTTTAACATTCATTTTAAAATTACCCTCCCACCCATGTCTTCCCTCAGGTTCCCCAACCAAAACCCTATTTGCACCTCTCCTCTATCCCATCCGTAACACATACCCTACCAATTATATTCGTTTTTATTTGATCATCTGAATAATAAATAAAAAATGGGTAGGCAGGAAAATTTCCTTTCAGTTTGGCTTCCAAATGACGCGTAGAAATGTTGTTGATGGATACACATATGTTCAGAATTCATTCTTATAATTCGATTCCATACTGGACAAAAAAAATTAAAATAATTATCCATTTCATTCAGATGCGAAGTAAGGTATTCTTGACCAGAGATATATAGTGATCAGCATCGGCTTCCGTTTTTGGTCAGTCTGGTTACATTTATCAATAAAAACTTAAAAAAAAATGAAAGGTTAAATTTTGTACTAAAATGAACAACTGAATGCCGTATGTTCAAATTTTGTGTCTAATTTTAAAACTTGCCGGTAATATAGGGCCTAAATGGGCGGCGAGAGGGGGGAGATGGATTTCCGAGATTCAAACTCTGATTTAAAGACATGCCGTAAGTGCAAGGACATTGAACTAATTTAATTAAATAAGACGAAAATCTGTAACGCGTGCATATCACAGTCTTCACTCGGGGTAGTATTCAAGAATCAAACACAAATTTGAAGGTATCGGACAGTTATGATCTCAGTTCAAATTATGCCACTGTAGTCTGCTGTACGCTACTGATGCTGAAACAAAGGTTGTCTGCAAGGAAGTAAGGGGATTGAACCCATAATTACATCGTCGTTACTCATCGCAACAAATTTATAATACTATCATTGCATGAAACCCGCAAATATTAAGAGGATCCTGTAGGCTTTCCCAAAGATTTCCGAGGTTATTTGTTATTTATTCTGTATGTTATAACTTTAAGTAAATATATACCTGGCTTTGGAATGAACGACAGCGTTCTGACCCTGTAGTAAGCATACCCAGACCGCCTCTGAAGCGCACCCTTCTTCTTATTTTTGGATATCGGGCGTTATTTCGTTGGTGGTAAATTTGCTGAAGCTTGAGTCTGGTTATTCATTTCTAACTAGTACCAAAGCTAAAAGTACGAGGAGCTTGACCTCCATTCCATTTACGTCCTTTATGTCGTCTTCAGACACAGGAACATGCAGAACTTACGATTTAATGGCAGTGTGAGGAAAAATTTACTGCCATTTAACCAAAACAGTTACCAAAACTTTTACTTGCAAAGTATCTGCAGAGAAAAAAGATTCAGTCCTCATACTTTGTATGGTAAAGTGTATTAGCGTAACAGAAATTTTTTCACTAGATGTCTGGTTGGAAACTCAGTTGGGTTGTCGCATCGAGATTCTTAGTGTCTCCAGGCAACTTTACTAATATCTCCTTCCGAATCCTTACCTATTCTCCCTTTATGGTCATTTTTTGTTCCTTCCAGTTACACGCAGCTGAAACAGTGCTCAAAAGCTTTATGTTATTGTGGGTATTGAACTACACACACCAGATCCTCTTACACTTAATTAGAGGCATCATATTACATATACAAATTTAATAGTTGTCCGGTTATCACTTCAACGTTTTAAAAACAAACAACATATTTTCCAATTAGACTAAATACGTAAAGGAAGCTAGCAGTATTAGCAGAACATTGTTGGCACACAGCCAAATACAGTGAGTGTACAACATGCAGTTTCTTCTAGATAGCTATTGAAATAAATTCGTGTACACGAAAAGAAACACAGAAACCACCAATATTCCAAAAAAATTTTTTTTTTGGAATTCTTGGAAAAACCTTGTTACTCTGTCAGCGACAGTAATTCTTGGCATCGAACTCCACTGTGGCTTATTTATTTACTTATTTACTCGCGACCAGATCTTACTAGGAATCGAGTCTGACCACTGCATTGAATAAATTATATACTGTACATAAGTACTCATTTCGTACCTCACACAGAACAGCGTGTTTCTGTTTAAAAAACCCCACCAAATGTCATTGCGCCATCACCATATACCTCTGCCCACTGGAGGTGGAATTCAATGGGGAATATATGTTTCGCCCAAAAGAGTCCAATCACTACGAACTTCTGCGCGATACGCAGTGCCCATTGCCATTGCCACTGCACGTCAACTTATCCCATGAACAGAATCTGACTAACCGACTTTTGCTCAGTCTGTTACATGTTACTCGTACTGCATAATAATATGCTTGATTAACATAAAAGTTACAGCCTGGGGAATCGTCTTTTTTGAACATGTTGTTAGGGTGTGGAATGGCTCCGAATCGTGTCCAGTGGCGAGCTTTGGCTTTAGAAGAACTGAACCTATGGTTAATGCTACAGGATAGGTACTAGTATTATTTTTACCACGTTTTAGCGTCATAACGGACGAAATCTAATTACAGAATTGGAGGTGAAGAAGCCCTGTTTCACAAAAACTCAAACTGTTAAATCTTTACAGATGTCAGGTTTGTTTGTGCAAGGCATTTAGCCAGTGTTTTAGCAACATAAACACACACTATCGCTGACATAATACATGAGCCCGAAACGTGATACGATGACGTCATATAAATTAATTATTATACTATATTAATGTTTTCTGGGCTGCACTTTGAAGCCTTGCATGGCCTATGATCCATGCGACCTCTGTAATTACAGAATTCTAGAGTGAAATATAACTTCATGCAAACTAAGTCACAGCAGTCCCAAAATACCTGCAGTCTGCGGAATCAGCCGTGACAGTACAAAATTTAAGTCGTTACGCCTGTTTAAATACTGCCTCAAATACTGTGCGAAATTTGCTTTTAAAAAAGTTATTAAAGCAAAACTTGCAGGACATAAAGTGATCCATGCTTTAAATTGTGTATAATTATTTTATACCGTACAATCCTCCAGTTTTGAGAAATCGATTTGTTTCACGTAAATTATCGGTTATAGGCCTAAAAAATCGATCTGAATAACAACGAAATTTCAATAAATGGCTTTTGGTACAGACATACTAAAACCAGTTTTCACAAATTCCGTCAAGCAGTTTCGTAGATTCTAGGTTTTTGTCAATGCACCATAGAACACAAACTCAAAATACTTTGTTTGATTATCCCCTTACTGGCCCGCAACTTTCTCAGGCTGATTAAATAAAACACAGCACGTAACAGATACATTTTATTAAACATTATCCCTTTCAGAATTGCCCCTCCTGCACTAATATGAAGGTCCCAATGAAGTTTCCATTTTTCCCAGCATTCAATATGAGATTTTGAAGAAGACTGGGTTAGTTGCCCTAGCGCTTTTTGTGGTACTTACTTTAATAACTGAAATCGAGGTATTTTTAAACGGACTTTCAATGTCGGACACAGTAAAATATCTACTGGAGCAAGATCAGGGCTGTAGGGTAGCTGTGGAACCAATGAGTATCATTTTCCGCCAGAAGGTTCCGGACAGGGCACGCCGTGCGTGCGTTAGCTTTCTCGTGTTACAGAAACCAGGTGTTCCTGCCAAACTTCCAGTAATTCCTTTCGCACTACTTCTCGTAGACGCCGTAAAATGGCCAGGTAGATTTACAAAGAATCAATACCAACTTGTTGCACTGTACTATTTATTTGTTGGTTAGTTGCATGTAACATGTGAAATTTGGTCAGGTAGATTTGATTCACTCCCTGACCTCTTCGAAAAACATATAATGCATAAAACCCAGAGAGATGAAAGAAATAAAAAGCAGTCTTCACATTTGATCCGCTCCGCCGAGCTTTTTCCGGTCTTCAGAATGATTTCGACTTTCGCTGTAGCGACTGACACTTCGCTTCGGAATCGTGTTCCCGTATACCCTCGTCCCATTATTCGTAATACTTCATTTCATGAAGTTCGTGTCCACTTCAGCTGGTTTCAAAAGGTTTGCGCAAATGTGCAGTCGGTCGGTTCACTTTTTGTTCAAATGTGGTGGAATGAATTGTGCGGAGAGACGACTCCGCACGCGAAAAATTTCAGTCAAGATTATGAAACACAATCCTACGGATACTCTTACGTTTTCCGCTATTTCTGGCATTCTTTTTCATCGACCTGACAGCATCAACGCATGATGTTGATTTTTTCAACCATCAGCGTAGCTGACAGGCGGCCGGAGTGATGGTCTTCCTGCGGTTCTCGACGACTTATAAAAGTCTTTACCATTCAAACGCCGTTTATCGACTAAACACATCGCCTAGTGCCATTACTAAAAAACCGTGAGTTTCTTTAGCAGTTTTCTCCGCCCAGTGACAGAAGTCCAAGCAAATGTGCTATTCCATTAACATTAAAAACCGCCGATGCACACCTCCTCGACTTCAAATAATGTTTAGTCGACAACAAACAATTTAGGAAAACGGCAGCAGGTTACAGACAGCTTAGTAAACCCACGCCCAATCATCAAGAGGTCGTCACGTGACTTTAAAAGGGAGGTGGCGCAAGTAGGCCGAGAATTTTCTCGACATTGTATATGGTTTCGAACCACATGTGAATTTTAAAAAAGTGGGCAACATGCACAGCTACTAATCAAGAAACACGCACAGTTAATTAACGTTCATTGTGAGTATGCACCTATGATGTGAGGTAAAGATACGTTCAGGGGTGCGATGGAGCCGGTTCGAAGAAACAAGGTACCGTGGTACCATACAGCCGACTGGACCACCCGAATGGGTGACCCTGCCCCCCGCCAAATAAAAAAGACAGTCCCCTGGAAGCAAACGCGATCCGGTCAGCCACTACGAAGCAAGTGTAGAGTCCAGCTGAAATTTGATGGTACACGGTGACGCGCGGGAGGGGAAGTGAAGGGGAAACAGGCGAATGGAGTGGATAGCCAGTACTCTTCCACTCTGCCTCGGAACATGGTCTATCCAGCATTACTACCAACAATAAAAACAAACGACAAGCTGCCTAGCAGCATGGTAAGTCGTGAATTAAGCAGTAAAATTAGACAGTTTCAACATCACTGTTTCCACATAACACTTAACTTACTGTTGACACAGTGAGTTCAGTTGTTTCCAGTATTATGATATATTTGTCAACTGCAATTGGGTTGACACCCGGTGGCAGGAGTACAGTACACATGTACATACAAATAATACATCGAACACAAATAACAACTAATTGAGAAGAGTGCGGGACGTGTCCCGTCTTTACCACTCGCGGAAGTACCCGTGGAAATGTCACACACAGAAAGAAACTGCAACTGTGCAAAACTGCGTGGATTCTAGAAGTTTTCAGCGTATCTGGACAGACTATTTGGCCGACTGAACAAACTGTTCCATGGCGTCGAGCCACTCTGTCGGTGTCAAAACAATGCTGAGAGTTTTCAAACTGCAAACAGTTGTCGCCGAAGTCGGGTTCACGAAATTTAACTACCAATCATAACACGCCAAAAATTTAGCAACTGCCATTGCAATGTGCAGCATGAGAGCCTAAAACATGGTTAGCCTTACGAGCAATTGCCACCGAGAGAAATGAATTTCTTGCACCACGTTGCACGACATCTGGGTGGAGGGGTGGATACCATTCTGGAATGCTAAATAAGTGGCTCCGAAGTCATCAGTCAGCAATGGATACTCTGGTCGGTCATACAAATAGTGGTTCAAATTCTATGGAAAAATTAAAAAGGCGTTTGAAACGTCTACTGATAAAACAAAGCGATTTCACTAGAGGTTCAGTATTTTTCTTTTATTCCGCGTTACTTTTGTTTCAACTTTGGCCTGGGGTAGCGTAATGGTTAAGGCACTGCGCTACTAGTCGGACGGTCCCGGTGGTGTCACTGGGGAATTTTTCCGTGGTACCTCCGCAAGAACCATGTGCCCTGAGGTTGACTCAGCTTCTGAGAGTGAGTACCAGGGATTTCTCCTGGGGTAAAGGCGGCCGGTGCGTTTGGCTGACGACCTACCACCCTTGTAGTCCCGAAACGTCAAGAAAATCCGGGGCCTTAACCTACC
>JGI20166J26741_11642363_pt1 | contig 11315 bp, 9 predicted proteins | sample TergutCu122P5_FD_26741 | JGI IMG/M metagenome (IMG submission 26741) | reverse complement strand
TTGGCCACCGCTTGACGCAGCCCGACCCGGTCAAAGGGCGATCGATCAGTGTAAAAGCCCAGGTAGCAAATATCCAGGCCGGTAGCGCTATAAACCGGGAAACCTTGTGCCCGCGCCCTGGCCGCCTCGTCAAAGTTCAGCTCCAGAGCCACATCGGACTGGCCTTGCAAAAGCATTTGCGTAGCGGCGGCAGGGTCCTTGACCGTTAAAAAAACAATCTCTTTCATCACCGGGGCCGTTGACCAGTAATGGGGATTAGCGCGCAGCAGGATACCGCCCTTGATCTTTTGCACGGGGATATAGGGGCCGGTGCCTGAGGGCGCGGCGACGCCGTCCGGCGCCTGATCCACGGCGGACGGACCCATTACCGGCGCGCTCATCGGCACAGCCAGGTTATTGATAAAAGGGGCAAAGGGGTATTTAAGATCAAAACGGATGGTGTAATGATCCAAAACTTCGATTTTTTGTACCGGAGCATATACAAAATCGGCATAACCGGTTTGATTTTTTTGGGCCTCCGTTTGTCTTTTGACGCTCTTTTCCACCAATTGAGCGCTCAGCGGCGTTCCGTCCTGAAACAAAACATCATGGCGTAAATGAAAGGTCCATACTTTGGCGTCTGTAGATACTTCCCAGCCGGTAGCCAGGCATGGCTCCACCTGAACGGTTCCCGGTTTAAACCGCACCAGTCCTTCGTAGATATTGGCAATTACCCGCAGTGAACCCGGGTCAGTGGCCAGAGCCGGATCCAGGCTGCCAACGTCATCTGGCTGGGTGACTATAAGTCGCTCGGGCGCCGGCAAAGTGCTAATCTCATGATCAGCGCCGGTTTCCCACTCCTGCTGGGGCTGGCTCAAAACCAATAACGCCGTTAGACCCAGAATGACCAGCATAAATAAATTATATTTTTTGTTCATTGCTCCAACCTCCGCCAATAATTTGCTTCTATTATCCATATTAAGATAACATTGTAAATATAAGCTATTTATCTAAATAACCGCAAATTATTTTAGAACAAAAAAAGTGAGCGCTTTCATGGGTCCAATCACCCACACACTCACTTTTTGCTCACTTTTTTGTTGTCTGCTGTTATTCCTATTTAACGATTACGCAAATTTTAACGATTACGCAAATTGCTTCGCTTGGCCAAATTGAAGTGCCCATGTCCGGTGGCCATGTCCGGTAACATTGGTTTAAGTACTTGCTTTAGTGGATTTCCACATCCTGGCCGCCCAACCGTTTCAGGGTTTCTTCGGCGTCCTTGATTTTTTTATCGTCGGCCTGCACGGAAACCAACACGCGGCCTTCTTTGATCTTGTCTTCATAATATTTGCCCCGGTCGGCGGGAATACCCCAGTCGATCAGACCGCCGGCAATGCCACCGGTAGCGGCGCCGGACAGAGCGCCCGCAATCGGCCCCGCCGCAATCAGCGGCCCGATGCCCGGAATGGCCAGCGCTCCGGCGCCGATGGCCAATCCGGCCAGTCCGCCGATTATCCCGCCGCCCGCAATGCCGCTGGTGAGATCATTGCCCCGCCTCATGTCGTCATGATCCCGGCTTCTGCTTTCGCTATCCTTCGTCAGAATAGAGATTTCTCTCTCAAATCCTCTTCGGCGCAGCTCATCAACCGCTCTTTCCGCTTGCTGACGATCGGAAAAGGTACTGATTAAAGTTTTCATCTGCTTGTTTCCTCCCTCTTAAGGTTGATATGCTTTAATCTGTCTCAATGTCCGCTCGCCTATACGCGCTGAAATAACATTTTTTTACACAAATTAAATGTGCTTTCCTTGTCGTCGAGCTTTTGGTATAATTATATCTGTTGTTTAACAGGAACACACCAAAGATCACAGCTTGGGAAGGTGCATAAAAATGTTGGCTACCCCGAAAAAGTTTTTTCTCACGGCAGCGGCAGCGGAAGGCCACAGTGAACTGACGGCCTTTGACAACGCCCTATTAGCCGGCCGGATTGGCAATATTAATTTAATCCGGGTGAGCAGTATATTGCCCCCCGGCGTTGAATATGACCCTGACCTGCAAATTCCGCCCGGTTCGCTGGTACCTACCGCCTACGGCTATATCTGCAGCGACGTCCCCGGTGAGCTCCTGTCCGCCGCGGTGGGCGTGGGGCTCTCCGCCGATACTTTCGGCGTGATCATGGAATTTGCCGGCTACTGCGGTAAGGCGGAAGCCACCGCTAAAATTGAAGCGATGCTCCGGGAAGCTTTCGCCTCGCGGGGCATGGAATTAAAGGAAATTAAAACGGCGGCGGTGGAGCACCGGGTGGAAAAAGTGGGCTGCGCTCTGGCGGCCGTGCCCCTGTTCTATTAATACCCCTGTTCGATTAAAAGGAGGGTTCATCCATGATGGAAGTGTGGTTTACCGAAGACCAGACCAAGGACCTGCGCATCAGCGTCCGGGTTAAAGAAGTGTTGTTTAGCGGCCAGTCGCCTTTTCAAAAGGTGCTGGTAATGGATACTTTTGAGTTTGGGCGTATGCTGGCCCTGGATAATGTCATCCAAACCACGGTTAAGGATGAGTTTGTCTACCATGAGATGATTACCCATGTGGGGTTGAACACCCACCCCGATCCCAAAAAGGTTCTCATTATCGGCGGCGGGGACGGCGGCGCGGTGCGGGAAATTGTCAAGCACCAAGGCGTGGAAAAGATCGTGCACGTGGAAATCGACCAGATGGTCATTGATGTGGCCAAAAAATATTTCCCCGAATTGAGCTGCGGTTTTACCGATCCCCGGGTGGAAATCCTGGTGGCGGACGGCATTAAGCATGTGAAGGAACACAAAAATACCTATGATATGATTATCGTTGATTCCACCGACCCGGTCGGACCGGCGGTCGGATTATTCGGCAAGGATTTTTACCGGGATGTTTTTGCGGCGCTGACCGAGGACGGGTTGTTCGTGGCCCAAACCGAAACCCCGTTTTTCTTCGCCGAGGTGATCAAAGAGGTGACTGCTTCCGTAAGCGGTATTTTCCCCATTATGCGCCTTTTCCAGGCGGTGGTGCCCACCTACCCCGGTGGCTACTGGGCCTTTACCATGGGATCCAAAAAGCATGACCCGCTGGCGGTGGACACGGATAAACTGCCCGGCCTGGATACCAAATGGTACTCGCCGGAAATCCACAAAAGCGCCTTTGTGCTGCAGCCATTTGTCCAGGCCTTGCTGAAAGGCTAAAAAAAACCCTAAAAAATCTACTGAAAACCAGGCTATAATACAGAAATTTCATTTGACATGAACACTGAAATTTTGTATACTAGAGATTGTCAGCGGCTGGCGAGACGCTTAAATCACCCAACGCTGGATATAGTTACAGTAGGGATCCAGTTGCAGTAGGTTTGTGTTTGCGGAGCTGTGGTGTAGCGGTCTAACATGCCGGCCTGTCAAGCCGGAGATCGCGGGTTCGATTCCCGTCAGCTCCGCCAATATGCCACGGTAGCTCAGTCGGTAGAGCAGAGGACTGAAAATCCTCGTGTCGGCGGTTCGATTCCGTCCCGTGGCACCAAAAACAGCATGATGTGCGGAAGTAGCTCAGTGGTAGAGCATCGCCTTGCCAAGGCGAGGGTCGCGGGTTCGAATCCCGTCTTCCGCTCCATTTTATGTGGCGACATAGCCAAGTGGTAAGGCAGAGGACTGCAAATCCTTTATCCCCAGTTCGAATCTGGGTGTCGCCTCCACAATCGAATCTTAATGTTTACACCAATAACAGAGATAAGCGAGCCAAACGGCTCGCTTATCTCTGTTATTCTCTGTTTTAAGTGAATTTGAGTTTCAACAAACACTGAACTGGCCGCAGCGCCAGAACCTGACCTGGCCTACCGGTTACAGGCCCTTGGCAATGGAAAAATGATCGACGGTTTTGCCACTGCCAGTTTCATAGGTCGTAATGGACAGCTTAGCGGCAGTGACCTTAATAATCGTGTATTCCGGTATATTGCTCTGGTATTCCACTTTAGAAGTGAACTTCGGAGTGTGCCGCGGCGCATAGAACTTACTGCCGCTGGCAGAGTCCAGAACCATGTACACCGTGCCATTGGGGTTGACCAACTCATCGCCTTTGTTCTGCCAATCAATGGTCACGCCATTGTTTACCAACGGACCTCCGCTACTCTTCAGCGGGTAGGTACGGACGTAACTGTGGTCGTGGCCGGTCAAAACCAAATCCACCTGATACTTGGTCATCAGATCTTCAAAGCCGCCCAGCGAGTAAGCGTTGATGTCTTTAGCGTTCCAGTGGTTCGCGTTGCTCATCCGGCTCTTGTGCGTCTGGACAACCAGCCAATTGAATTGCCCCGCGCAATCCTTAGCAGCCGCCGCCAGCTCCCTGTCAAAAGCGGCGATGTAAGGCTTCGCGCCGGCGGCGTCAGCCAGGTTGGGGGCGGTGTCCAGCACCACAAACAGCACATTGTTCTGCCGGTAATAGTAATCGTTAAGCTGAAAACCGTTTACCGGCTGGCCGGCATCGTTTGGTACATTGTAATGCCAGCCGTAGAGTTCCCGCCCTGGTCCGGCGGGACCGGAGCCGCCCCCTTCGTGGTTGCCCATCGCCGGAGCAAAAGCCATATGCTTCCCGCTCCGGTTCAGACCGGCAAAAAGACCGGCGTATTGGTTCTCCTTCCTGGTAACGCTGTTGGCGCCCTGGGAGGAGTCATTGATCTGATCCCCCGTGCCGGCAATAAAGCTCGCCCCTTGGTCCATAATTTCTTTGACTGTGGCAGTCCAGCCAGCAATATCATTGTCCAGAGAACCGGAAGCGCCCAGCTGCGGGTCGCCTACCGCCGCAAAGGTGAAGTCGCCGCCGCCGGTAGCGGTAAAGCGCTCAGTTTGGCTGTAATTTGTTCCGTTGCCGGAAACTTGGAAATTGTAAGTAGCGCCGGGGGCTAAATCGGTCACAGTGACTTTGTTCCAGTTCTTGCCGCCGGCCGCCGCGCCCCGGGCGCCTTTGAAAGTACCCAAGCCCTTGACTGTCACCGCCGGAGCGCCATTGGCGGTATCGGCGGCGTCCGAATACCAATTGAAGTTCATCTGCGCCGTGTTCGCGCCCACATTCACCACTAAGTCCGCGGGCATAGCTGACGGAGCGCTGACCGGCTTGGCGGCGCAGGAGGCCAGGCCCAGCAGCGTCAACATCCCGAAGGCCATCACTAACGTCAAGGTCAGCAACCGGATCTTCCTGAGCAGGAACGGTTTCTTTCGCTCACCTTTCAAAAGCTTACCCGGCATAAAACCATCTCCTTTATCCTGCCGCGCACCTGCCGCGCAAAAAACAAGCGGGAAGATGCTCCGCCGTTGAAAAGAGGAACTTTCCCGCCGCCCGGAAGAAACCGGGAAGCAACAAACAAAAAACCAACAAGGAAAGCGCGCTCATGCAGATCCCTAAAGCGCGCTTGGCAGTAGTTGACCGGTCTTCAGCTTAATATCTTAGTAGTTGATCACCCGTAATTCAAAGTAGGCTTGCGGATGGTCGCACACAGGGCATTTTAGCGGCGCTTTGTCATTGTCCACAATATGGCCGCAGTTACGGCAAATCCAAACGGTCTTTTCCTGCTTGGCAAAGACGGCGCCTGACTCGACGTTTTGCAGCAGTTTCAGATAGCGCTCTTCATGGGCTTTCTCGATTTTAGCCACCGAGTCAAACAAATAGGCGATATCTTTGAAACCTTCCTCCCGCGCTTCGTCGGCCATGCGTTTGTACATCTCAGTCCACTCATAGTGTTCGCCGCCGGCAGCCTCTTTCAGGTTGTCGAGCGTCGAAGGAACATCGCCGCCATTTAACAGTTTGAACCATATTTTCGCGTGTTCTTTTTCGTTGCCGGCTGTCTCCTCGAAAATGCCGGCAATTTGCTCATAGCCCTCATTTTTTGCTTTGGAGGCAAAGTATGTATACTTATTCCGGGCTTGGCTCTCGCCGGAAAACGCCTCCAGCAGGTTTTTCTCAGTCTTGCTGCCTTTCAAATTCGCCATGGGAATCTCTCCTTTTCTTAGATGGTAAATTAAATTATTGATACCGGTTATTAGTAAAGTTATACGACAATTTTAACCAAATGTCAATTTTGAGGTTCTGAACGGCGCTTTTATTTATCTTTTTGGTTACTGTTCGCAGTCCGACCGGAAACCGGTTCGGCAAATGCGGCAGCTCCTAAATAAAAACCTATTCCAGAATACCCAGCCGATATGATTTAAGCACCGCTTCAGTCGCGCTGTTGACCTCAAGTTTTTCATACAGTTTAAATAAATGCGCTTTGACCGTGTTCAGATTCAATCCGGTTTCCTCGCTAATCTGGCGGTTGTTTTTTCCGGCAGCCAGAAACAGCAACATGCGCATCTGCTGCTTGGACAGCCTGACCGGTTTTCCACCGGGCCTGTCGGCAAGTCCGCCGGTAAGCCCCGGATATGTTTTGGCGCTTTCATTTGCCGCCAGCAGAATAGTACGCACAAAGACCGAAGTATCCGACTGTTCCTGTTTGCGCGACAAGCGGTTGGACAGCTTTTGCAGTATGGGAAGCACAGCCGCGCCCTCGTCGGCGAATATCCTTGTGAAACCGTAAGGCTGAGCCAAAAACACCGCCTTTTCCATACTTGCGACAGCGTCCTCCCGATGGTGATCATGCCAGAAAACAAGCGCCCGGAGAATGTGTATTTCCATCCGGTCAAGGGGCCTGCGGTAGTCGGTGACCAGTTTTTCAAGCTTCGCCAGCAGGACTAAGGCGGCGGTAAACTGACCAAGGGCGATTCTGGCGCGGATGGTGGCAAGTATCTGATAAAGCTGATAGAATTTCACCTGGCCGCTTTCGCCTGCCGCGTAACGGGAAAGCCATTCCCTGGCAGCGTCACAGTCACCTTTACAAAGCCGGTATTTGGTGATCAAGGCGTTGAAGTTTTTCAGGAGATATAAGCCTCTGCACTCGATAAGGGACCGCGCCTCATCCACGATGCTCCATGCGCTTTCTTCGTCAGCTTCCGCAAAGGCGACGGCCGCAAGGTGCATCTGCGCGGCAAACCAAAGCTCCGGGTGCGAGCTTTCGTCCAGCCGGTTTAACAGCTCAATAGCCTTCTCCTTTGCCTGGGGCAGCTTGTTCTGTTCATAGAACAGACCGCTCACCACCCCGTCCATATTAAGGGCTATGGCGCCATTCGTCATCCCTTTGAACGCGGTTATATACTTAGGCACGAGCTCTTCCCATTCGTCCGTAAAGTCGGAGTAGTCCCGGTGCCCCCGGTGAAAAAAAGGAAAGTTATAGGTGATGCTCGGCGAAGGGAGATTTTCATAAATCGCCGGATCCAGCTTAACGGAAGCATATTCCAGAATACCGCGGAGGCTGATGAACGGGTTGGGAAATTGTAAAAGCATGATCGCTGCCAGAATCTTAGGGTCAATGCCTTTCTTATCATCATCAAAATATGCCAGCAGTTTGGCCAGCCAATATTGGAAGCGTTCGATGTTGCCGTTCATCAAACTGGCCCAAGCGTACGGCGCCAACACCTGAGGGCTATTCTCAAGGATTTCGGCCGGCAGCTTATTGATTAGGGAATTTGTTATGGAATTAATATATTCCTCGACGCCACCCGCAGTTGCCCCATAATCCACAATTAGCGTTAAGAAACGGATAATAGCGTCGTTATCCTCGCTTTTCATATAATAATCCAAGGCCGCATGAAACTTGCCTATCGCAAGCATATAGTCCGCCGACGCAATGTAGCAGCCGGACAGGTCGAGTGCCTGTTCCTGAACCATCTGCCGCAGGAAGTCACGCAAAATGTGGTGGTAGCGGAAAGAACCGTCGGGCATCCGGACAGTCAAACCGCTGTCCCGCATCAATCGGCTCAGAAGATTTTCACTGTCACAGTTGCATAACCGGTCGCATAGTGCGGGTGTTAAATCTTCCAAGATGGAGGTCCGCAGCAAAAACTCCTGCGTGCCGGCGTCCCATTTGTCCCAAACCTCTCTTCTTAAATAGCCGTTGATATACTTTTCTCCCGCGGCATGACTGAAAAAGCTTTCGGTTCCGCCGACTTTTACGGAGAGTAGTTCAGCGCCCAGACCCAACGCCCAGCCGGCGGTTTTTGCCTCAATCTCGGCCGCTTCATTCCGGCTCAGAGCAATACCAAATTTTTTATAAAGTTTCACGATCTGTTTTTCGGTAAACCGTAAGATGTTTTCGCTGAGCCCGCCAATCTGGTCTTTCAGCACCAGATCGGCAAAAGACTCGGGCGGGTTCAGCCGGCTGAGCAGGACCAGCTTATAGTCCTGCGACAGTTTTCTGACCGCCAAAGGCAGGGTTTCTAATATGGCGGGGTTTTGGATCAGGTGGAAATCATCCATGACAATGATTCCGCCGCTGTTTTCGCCGGAAAGGGACGAAAGGGCCCGGAAGAAATACTCAAAGGGCGCGGCGGAAAATTGGGGGTTGTCGAGGGCCGCTTTGGCGGCTTCAGCCGCGCCGCTGTCAAACCCGGCCAAGGCAATCAGGAGGTAACGGTAAAAAACAGCGGACTCGTCGTCATAGACGGTCAAGGGAATCCAGGCGGCGGGCAACTTCCTTGCCGACAGCCACATGCTCATGGCAATGGTCTTCCCGAATCCCGCGGGCGCGTGCATAAATACAACGTTCTTTTTCATCGCATCGTCGATCGCCCTGTTTACCTCCGGCCGTTCCACCACCGAATCAGGAAACGCCGGAGGGCTTAAACGGTTCGTTGTTTTACTCATTCATCACAGCCTCCGGAGCTTGACGCATTTATGCAAATTATACCATGACCGCAAAAAACGATCTGCTTTCATAGACCTTCCTTAAAATCTTTGGTTGCATAAATTTCTATTTCGATCCTGTTTTTTAAGAAACCGGACTGACCCAGGGTCACAAAGAACATGGCCGCTTCCGAGTCATTTTCTTCCAGATGAAGTTCCCGGACCATTTCGGCAATGCTTAATGTTCCGTCAGCCAAACTTAACAGCTGCCGGCCTGTTTCATTGACCGAGAACACTTTGGTCCCCTGATAGAACACATCCGCTCCTGATGAGTAAATTGACATTGTCGCCAAATCAACGGTGAACTGCGGTCTGATTATTAAACCGTCCTGTAAAACAGGACCGGCAACGCCAATATTATTTGCCACCAACGCTGCGGCCATATTTTCGCTCCTTATTGAGATCGTTAAAAACAAACCGTCATTGCAAAGGCCCAATCTGCCGCACTACATACGGAGGAATGATCAGGTTATCGTTTCCCTTTAACACATCTGCTAATTTATAATAGCAGGCGTTTCTCTTGCGGTAGATCGGTATATTTGTCCGCACCCGCCCCAATAGCATTTCCTCTTGCGGACAATCAGCACAAGAGCGGCAGGGCAAAACGGTAACCAGAATATTATCCGTGTTTAACATTACCCGGTATTGCCGAGGGATCTCCGCCGGCAATCCCTGAGGCAATTGATCCATCATCACCGTTATTTCCTCCCGGTCTGCCAAAAACAAAGCGGAAGCTTCCGGTGAAAACACAGGCGAATTCTGTAAATGAACGGTTAACGCCTGGGACGGCTTAGAATGCTTTAAACGCACATAATCAGCACCGTCATAAACATCGCGGTCAGGCTGACTTTGAAAAAACGAGGGGATCACCGGGTCGGTATTTTGGCGCATTAACAAACGGCCCGGAATGGGGATATGCTTGCTTTTTTGTACCAGCCTAAAGGCCCCGACATCATTCACTACAATTTCTGTCCTGTTGCTTAGATTTTCCAGCCAGGTGATAAAGCTAATTTCCCGTTTCGGAGTCAGATAAGGAGCAATAATCCCCACTTGATGTCCCGCCCAAATGTAGGCGTTGAAGGCATTAAGAAAATCTCCGGACGACAGAAAATTACCGCAAACTTCGCTGCCCATAAATATTCTGTCCCACCTTTTGCCGAACCTATTTACAGGTACTTCCTCTCCCGGCTCTATCCAACAACAGCGTTCCATACCAAAACTCCTCTAACCGTAATAACAGATTTCAGCATTACAGGGAGCGCCAAATGATTGGCGGTATAACTCCCTGATTTCTGTTCCGTTGGTTTTGCCCTTTGCCGCCGTTAAAAAGCGGACGCCGGATAAACGTATCTCCATCTCGCGTCCTCGACCACCCAATTTGAAAATTTTTACCCCGGCTTGCTCTAACGCTTCCAGATGACAGGCGGCGCAAGCCGGCAAAGGCGGCGGTTCCCCCAGCAACTCAAAGCAAGCGGGCAGTCCGTATTGGGTGTCGTAGACATATAAACAGCCTTGCGGCGGTTCGTTTTTTAGCCCGGTGCAGTCCCGGTAACCAACAGGATGCAAAAAACGGCAATAGCCGTCAATAAACCGGCATTTATCCAGCCAAACGATCGCCTCCGCTTCAATATGCGGATAGCGCTTCATTATTAAGCCCATTTGCGCCGGGGACATAAACCGTGGGAATACCACCCGCTCTATTCCTAAATCCAGATAAAACTCCAATGCGGAACAGCTGCTTACCGCCGCCAGCAGGGATAACGCCCGCTTTAGTTTGCTATGCCTTTTTTGCAGTAAAATAAGCAGGGCAATGTCGGTAATCATCACCCCGGCGCCGCCCATTTCCTGATATATTTCCGCCGTTTCCAGCACCAGGGGCAACTGTTCTTGAGTATAACTGCCGTTTAAGGTAAGAAATAACGGCGCGCCCAAGGAAGCAGTTTCTAAAAGCAGTTTATGCAATTCGTCATAAGTGGACAAGTTTGCCCGGCCTTGACGGCGGGAGATACTGTCATGGTTCCCGAAACCGGCCTGCCATTCATCTGTCTGCAAACCGCAGTAAAATTCCGCCGCTCCCGCTGCAAAAAGCAGCCGCCCTTCACCGGGAGCGGACAAAGGCACAGCTAATCTCATGGAATCGCTCCTTCACGGCGGCTGCTGTTTGCTCAATTTCGGCGGCGGCAATGCTTTGCTGATCCAGCAGTACTTGAAAAGCAAGTTCGTTGATCCGTTCCAATCCTTGTTCAATTTTTAAGATCCTGGCTGAAGCATTGCTGCCCGGCTCAAGATGCGCCAAACAATACAGCAGTGGAATATCCAGAGCGCCCGCCAGCCAAGCGTCATACAGCGGCGCAACGGCAGCTTCGACTGCTTCATAATAGTGTTCCAGCGGCATGGAAAAATGTTTGTTTCCCGCTTCTTTTTGCAATGCGCACCCCGGGAACAGGATCAGTTTCGATAAGCAGATTTTGGCATTGAAAAAACCAGCCTGGCGTAGCATGACAGCTTCCTTTCGAATACTTTCCAGCGTAGCTAGGGGATGCCAAAG
>JGI20166J26741_11642252_pt1 | contig 11316 bp, 3 predicted proteins | sample TergutCu122P5_FD_26741 | JGI IMG/M metagenome (IMG submission 26741) | reverse complement strand
CCCCACCGGCCTCCACCTAAAAAACCTGGAAGCCGCCCGCATCCCCAGCCGCAGCTCCACCCGCTCCAAACTCCCCTTCACCCTCCCCGTCTACCGCATAACCCCGCAAACCCAGTAACCCGCCCCCCTGTCCCTGCGTCCCCATAACCCGTCCACTCTCAAGTCCCAAGTCCCAAATCCACTCACACACCATGCGCACCACCACCTACTCGCTCCTCCCCCTGGCCCTTCTTCTTTTAGCCCTTCAGCCCTTTAGCCCTTCAGCCCTTTCCGCCGCCGCCCCCGCCCCCGATCCTGCCGCCGCCGCCATCGCCGCCGGCGTCGCCCAAATGGGACCCCAACCCAAAGCCGCCACCCGCCCAAAATCCGAAAAATGGCGCCTCAACCTCCTCCCCACCGGCCTCCAAAAAAACCCACAAATCGACTACGTCATCGTCACCGACCTCACCGACGCCGGACGCAAACTCCCCGCCCCCACCTTCAACAAACCCGTCTATTACCTCTCCCACTCCATGAACCAAAAAGACGCCGGCGACGCCGACGGCGGCACCAAAGACATCCAATTCAAAGCCCTCCAAAAAGCCCTCAACACCGCCCTCGTCTCCAACGGCTACCGCCCCTACGACCCCGCCAACCCCAAAAACGCCCCCACACAAGTCTTCTTCTTCACCTGGGGCCGCCACAACCGCAAGAACATGGCCACCCCCGACTCCGACCCCGAAAACACCACCGGCTACAACGTCCTCGCCGGCGGCGTCATCCTCGGCGGCGACGCCGACCCCAACGACGACTTCACCCCCGAAACCGACCCCAACGCCGACCCCAGCGCCGACCCCGCCGCCGACGCCGACACCGGCTACGACCCCGACGCCGGCTCCCCCGTCTCCCTCGCCACCGACGAACTCAAAAACCTCCTCGACCGCGCCAAAATCGTCGGCGGCCAGAAATTCGCCGCCGGTTTTACCGCCGCCGTCATGCGCCAGCTCGACCTCACCCCCGGCACCCTCGACTACAACCAACCCGGCCCCCTCGCCGACTTCGTCGACCGCGCCGACAACAACCGCTCCCTGATCTACACCACCTTCAACGACTGCTATTGGCTGATGGTCTACTCCTACGATTTGGAATCGATCAAACCGGGACACCAAAAAAAGCTCCTCTGGGTTACGCGCATAGCGACCACCTCGCGCGGCATCTCCTTTGAGCAGACGCTCCCCATCATGATCAACAACGGCGCCTATTTCTTCGGACGCGAAACCGACGGCCCTGAAATCGTCCGCAAACGCGCCTACCAAAGCGCCAACGTTGAAATCGGCGAAGCCCAAGTGGTCGAATACGTGAGTGGCACCACCGCCACGACCGGCACCACCAAACCCGCCACTCCAAAACCCACCGCCACCGGCACCACAACGCCCGCGCCCAAGAAATAGTGGACGTGTTGGGATATTAACCCGAAAGTCGACTGGCTGGATTGCGTGGCATGGGCGTCCCGCCCATGTGGGTCGGGTGGCACGGGTGTGCCGCCCGTGATTGGCGCGCACAAACCAGTGCATAGCGACAACCACATGGGCGGGACGCCCATGCCACGCAATCCCACGGGCGGGACGCCCGTGCCACCCGACCCAAACTTGTTCTAGAACTTCCTGCCGAGGGTGAGGGTGTAGGTGTTGGTGTTCATGCCGGCCCAGGCTTTGATGGCGTTCCAAGGGGAGCCGTTGGCGGTGTCGAGCTTGGCAGTGGTTTTGTCGGACCAGAGCCAGCGGTAGCCGATGTCGGCATACCAAGTGTCGGAGATGTGATAGGAGAGGCCAAAGCCGGCGCCGAGGGCGAAGACGGTTTTGACGCCGCGGCCACTGAAGTTTTCGGTGGCGTTGATTCTGTTGAGGTGGTCGGGGCGGGTGTCGGGGGTGTAGGCGTTGCCACCGGGGAGGGGGCCGCCAGAGAGGGAGCGGGGGGTTTCGACCAGCCAGAGGTCGGTGGCGTCGTCGAAAAAGCCTGTGGCGTCCCTGACTTTCCAGGAGTGGAACATGGTGAGGAAGCCGCAGACGGGGGAGACGCGGGCTTCCCAGCGTTCGGCAGGGCCGAGGTGGACGCTGTAGGTGTAGGTGACGAGGAGGGGGACCATGAGGGCGCGGGCCTGGGTTTTTCCGGTGAGGGGCATGGTGCCGCGGATGTCTTTTTGGGTGGCGGAGTCGGGGGTGCCGTTGAGCCAGCGGTTGTAGAGGAAGTCGCGGGTGTAGGAGATGGCGCCGTTGTAGGTATTGGAGTTATAGGCGCCGATTTCGATTTGGAATTTGTCGTTGTAGGAGACTTTGTAGCCGAGGGAGATGGAGGCGCCGAAATATTTGTCGATGTTGGTGTTGCCGGACTTGATGTAGGCGGCGGTGTATTCGAGATACCAGTTTCCGTCGATGTTGGCGATGGGGCCGTCGACGCCTTTTTGGTTTTGGCGGGCGCTTTGTTTTGCGGAGTTGTTCATGGAGGAGCGGCTGAGGCTCTGGGAGCGCGTCAGGTTTGCAGCGCCGCTGCCGCCGCCGCCGCTTTTGGCGGCTTGGGCGGGGGTGGCGCCAAAAATCCCAAATCCCAAAATTCCAAATCCCAAAAAAATTCCCAATTTCAAAATCCCAAATCCCAAAGAAGACCTTTGCGTGCGCGGGCGGCGGGCGGGGAGTGCGCGGTGAAGGCTGGGAACGGCGTGGAGTGGGCGGCAGGTGGTGGTGTTGGTTTTCATGGTGCGTGCTGGGAGCGGTTTGGTTTTGGAATTTGTGATTTGAGATTTGTGATTTTTTTGGGATTTGGGATTTTGGGATTTGGGATTTGCCCGCGCGGAGCGCGGGCTAGAAGTCGAAGGTGGCGGTGAGGCGGATGTTGCGGGGTTCGTTGATGTAGACGCGGCGGAGGAAGACGATGCTCTGGCCGTTGACGGTGGTGGCGCGGCGCTGGCCTTCGGTGACGACGTAATTGTTGAAGAGGTTTTTGATGTTGAGCTGGAGGGTCATGGTGGTGCGGCCTCCCATGAGTTTGTAGCGGTAGTTGAACATGAGTTCGTAAAAGAGCAGGGAGGTGCCTTTGTTGGCGCCGGCGAAGTCGGTGTAGGCTTTGGAGTCGAACATGAGGGAGGTGGGGTGGTCCTCGGGGAGGACGGGTTGGGCGCTCATGTAGAGGCGGAGCGGGTCGGGCATGTAGTTGGGGCCTTGGTAGCGGGCGCTGGCCATCGCGGACAGGCCTTTGAGGATGCCTTGCTGGAAGTTATACTTGGCGGTGACGCCGAGTTTGAGGGGGCGGGAGCCGAGGCTGCCGCCTTGCTGGAGGTATTGGGTGGCGAGGTTGTCGCGGATGCTGCGGCTGGCGGCGGCGGTGTTGGCGTCGCCGACGGCGTAGAGCTGGCCGAGGAGGTAGTCGTAGAGGGTGCCGCCTTGGTAGAAGTATTGTTTGTAGCCGTTGCGGGCGGGGTCGGCTTGTTGCATCCATTTGTTCACGCTGGAGTCGTAGTAGTCGATGATTTCCTGGAAGAGGTTGATGCGCTGGCGGTCGGTGTAGGAGAAGGTGAAGCGCATGGTGAAGGCGCGTGTGAGGTTGCAGGAGACCTCGGCTTCGTAGCCGCGGGCGTAGACGTCGGCCTGGCCGGCGTTGTAGTTGGGGGCTTGTTCGTCGGTGAAGAGTTTGCAGGCGTGGAGGGCGTCGTAGATGCGGACGAGGCCGTTGTAGGTGTTGTTGATGTTGGCGTTGTTGACGGCGGCGCCCATGTTGAGCTGGCGTGTGTCGAAGTGGGCGATGCGGATGTAGGTGTTGAATTTGCCGGGGATGAAGAACATGGTGCCGTAGTCCTGGGTTATGCCTTCGGAGGCCGGGGGTGACTGGCCGTTGGGGAGGATTCTGCGCTGGTTGAAGGCGTCGTCGGCGCGGTTGGTGGAGGAGTTGAAGTAGAAGGTGATGCGGTCCGTGGCGTGGTAGACGGCGCCGTAGGAGTAGGTGAAGGGGGTTTTGCTTCGTTGCTCGCCCCAGTCGCCGATGTAGACGGGTTCGTGCCAGACCATGTTGCCGCCGTTGGCCATGAGGCGGGGGTCGGCGGTGTTGTCGATGCGGTAGAGCGGGGCGCCGGTGGCGGCGTTGTAGCCGTTTTGCTCGCGGGTGGAGAAGTTTCGGTCGAGGCGGGCGCCGGCGGTGGCGACGACGGTGTCGTTGAAGAGGTAGCTTTGGAGGGTGAAGGAGGCGGTGTCGCTGCGGCGCTTGGAGTGCTGGTTGTCGGAGTAGTTGGTGGAGGTGCGGGTGACGTAGTGGGAGGTGTAGGGTTTGCCGTTGATGTAGGTGATGCCGGTGGGGATGCCCCAGTCGGAGTTGTAGTAGGTGCGGAAGTCGCCCTCGATGAGGTAGTGGCGGCGGGTGATGAAGTTGGCGGCGGCGGCGGGGTTGTCGATGTTGGAGACGGCGTAGCCGTTGGCGTCGACTAGGATTTCGTCGTAGCGGTGGGAGTTGGACTCGCCTTCGGAGTGTTCCAACATGCCGATGAGGCGGTGGCGCCCGTATTTTTTGAGGTTGAGGGAGTATTCGGCGGTGAGGCGGTAGACGTTGTTGGTGGCGACGTTGGCGCGTTTCTGCCAGTTGCCCTCCATGTAGAGCTGGCCGGCGTATCGGTTGAAGAGGGTGCCCATGGTGGTGTTGTTGTAATTGGCGGGGGAGGTGAGGCGGTTGGGGTCGGCGTGGAGGGTGGCGTCGTCGCTTTGGGTGAAGTAGGAGTAGGCGTTGTTTTTGTTGTAGAAGTAGCCGAACTGGAGGTTGAGGTCGCCGATGCGCTGTTCGACGGTGAGCTGGGCGCGTTGGAATTGCTGGACGCGGAAGGATCCCGGGCCGGAGGCGCTGTAGTAATAGGAGGCGAGTTCGGCGGGGAGGCGGACTTGCCCGGCGTTGCCATACCTGTTGATGGACTGGCGGGTGCCTTTGACGTTGAGCATGGTTTGGTTGTTGTCGACAAAGACGTAGTTGTCGGTGCCGGCGGCGATGACGTTGGTGCCGGCGGCGGCGCCGCCGAAGGTTTCGGCGATGGGTCTGCCGGCGTCGAACCAGGCGGTGACGTTGTCCTGGGGGTTCCAAGTGTAGGCGGTGTTGTTTTTGGCGCGGCCGTTTTCGTAGGAGAGGCTGACGGTGGTGTTGTTCCAGGGTTTGAAGGTGAGGGCCGGGTTGATGCGTTTGTCGATGCCTTTGACCCAGTAGCGCCAGGAGGTGTTGGTGCCGTCCTGATACACGCCCATGACGCGGAGGGCGAGGATGCGTGGCATGAGGGCGAGGTTGTAGTCGAGTGTGGCGCGGTAGTAGTTCCAGGGTTGGCCGAGGTTTTGCCAGACGCCGAGGATGTTGGAGACGCGGAGGGTGTTGCGCTGGAGGTTGGCTTTCTTGGAGGTGAGGGTGACCATGCCGCCGGGGTTGCCGGTGCCGAAGAGGATGGAGTTGGGGCCGGAGGAGATTTCGGCGCGGTCGACGTTGTAGGTGTCCATGTTGAAGGAGTTGCCGACGCCGTCGAGGGCGGTGGTCATGCCCATGCCGCGGATGCGGAAGTTGTTGTCGCCGCCGGTGGGGTTGCCGACGCCGTTGGAGTTGAAGCCGTAGGAGGCGTCGTCGGAGTCGGAGCCGAATTCGACGTTGGCGCCGTAGGCGAGCATGTCGCTGATGGTGGTGGCGCCGACGTCGTTGAGGAATTCGGGTGTGAAGACGGAGATGGCGGCGGGGGTGTCCTTGAGCGGGGTGGCGACGCGGGAGCCGGCGGTGGTGTCGCCGGCGACGTAGCCTTGGTCTTTGGAGGCGTTGACTTCGAAGGGGGAGAGTTGGACGATGTCATCGCCGGCGCCCGTGCCGGTGGTGGTGGGGGTGACGGTGGGGGAGGGGGTGGTGCCGGTGGTGATGGGGGCGAGTTGCTGCGCCGCTGCGCGGCTAATGAAGAATGGAGAATGGAGAATGAAGAATGCGGCAGTCAGGCGGAGGATGGAGTGGGTTTTCATGGTGAAATGGGAATGGGAGTTATAGGAGTTATAGGAGTGATGGGAGCGATGGGAGATGGTTTGTTTTTGGAATCTGGAATTTTATTGGAATTTGGATTCTGGATTTTGGAATTTCCGCCGAAGGCGGTCTCACCAGATGTGCCTTAGGCCGAGGTTTAGGCCGTAGGGTTTTATGTAGTAGTCGGTGGTGGTGAGTTCGTAATCGAAGTAGAGTTGGGTGGCCTTGGTGAACTGCCAGGCGAAGCCGGCGCCGGCGGTGAGGGAGCCGCCTTTGACTTTGTTGGGGAAGCGCACGGGGGCGGCGCCGGGGAGGGTGATGTCGAGGTAGCCGTTTTGTGTCCACTGCCAGCCGTAATAGGCTTTGAGGTAGGTGGAGATGGTGCCGTGGTTGGTGGTGTCGATGTCGCGGCCAAAGGTGAAGCCGGCGCGGGCGCGGGTGGCGGCGGCGGAGGATTGGGCGACGGTGATGCCGTTGGTGGTGGTGTAGGTTTTGCCGTCGATGTTGGTGCGGGCGACTTGGAGGGCGGGGGTTACCTGCCAGTCGTAGGGGAGGAGCTGGCGTTTGCCGATTTCGAGGGAGGCGCCGAGGGCGAGGTTGTGGTAGTCGCCGATGGTGTTGCGGCCTGTGACGGTGTCGAGGGCGGCGTAGCGGTTGCGGAAGCGGTTGAGTTTGAGAACGGCGTCGGCATACCAGCCGTCGGGGGAGATGAGGGTGGCGTAGGCGCCGCCGTGGATGCTTTCGTTGGAGGCGTCGGTGGCGTCGGTGTAATTGCGCTGGGTTTGCGCGTAGCCCATGAAGGCGCCGGCGCAGGCGTTCCATTTGCCGGCGAATTTGTAATCGACGCCGGCTTCGGCGCCTGTGTGGCGTTCGTTGAATTTGCGGCCGGTGAGGGTGGTGTTGAAGTCGAGTTTTTCGGCGTAGCCGCGTGTCCAGGCGGCGAGGCCGGCTTTTTCGGGGCGGTTTTCGAGGTGGAGGTCGCCGAGGCGCTGGGTGAGGGAGTCGAGTTCGGAGAACCAGTTTATGGGGAGCATGGCTGCGGTGGCGTTGATGGCGGCGGCGGCTTTGGACTGGGTGCCGTTGCCTGTGATGCGGACGGTGTAGGTGGAGGCGGGGGTGGCGGTGGCGACGTCGTAGTAGCCGGCGATGATGTTGGTGCCGGTGATGTCGTATTCGTAGAGGCCGATGTCGATGACGGGGGTGTTGATGATGAAGGTGGTGGCGCCGGGGGCGGCGGAGGCGGCGGGGGCGTTGATGAGTTCGAGGTCGACGTAGGTGTTGGGCAGTTTGGTGGCGGGGGTGTTGGTGGGGTTGACGTTGATGGCGAAGGTGCCGGTCATGCGGTTGGTGACGGTGAGGTGGTCGGCGGTTTGGTTGGGGATGTCGGCGTTGAACCAGAGGTTGGGGGTGCCGGTGTCGGCGGTGAGGGAGGCGAGGGTGGCTTGTTTGGCGGGTGTGGCGCCGGTGTTGAAGGTGAAGGCGAGGGTGGCGTTGCCGTGGAGGAGGACGTTGCCGAGGGTCTGGCGGCCGTTGGCGAGGAGGAGTGTGGCGCGGTCGATGGAGAGTGTGGAGGCGGGGGCGAAGGTTTCTGTGAGGATGGCGATGGCGGTTTCGGCGCCGGCGACGTAGATGTTTTTGACGGTGGTGTTTGGGGAGAGGAGGACGAGGTTGCCGTTGTTGATTTCGAGGGTGCCGTCGCCAGTGAAGGAGGAGGTGATGGCGCCGCCGGGTGTGGGGGTGTAGACGAGGGAGCCGGAGTAGGTGCCGAGGGTTTCGATGGTGGCGCCGGAGGGGTTGCCGCTCATTTCGAAGATGGCGCCGGGGCGGATGTCGACGTTGCCGCCGCCGGGGGGAGTGCCGTCGGCGGAGGCGAGTGCGATCCAGCGGCCTTGGTCGACGGTGATGGAGCGGGCTTGCATGGGGCCTGTGACTGTGAGGGTGCCGGGGCCTGTTTTGGTGAGGGTGGCGGTGCCGTAGGGGAGTGTGGCGGCTTGGGTGATGCCGGAGACTTCGAGGGTGTTGAGGTCGTCGATGGCGAGGATGCTGTTGCCGGCGCGGATGTCGATGTTGCCGCTGAGGGTGATGTCGGTGCTGAAGCGGACGGCGCCGCCGTTGAGGGCGATTTTGGTGGCGCCGGAGGAGCCGTAGCCGGCGATTTGGGGGAGGTCGGTGATTTGGAGTGTGCCGGAGCGTGCGAGGAGGATGCCGGTGAAGGTGTTTTCGTTGTCGAGGATGACGGTGGTGGTGCCGGTGTCGATGGTGACGTTGAGGCTGTTGATGAGTTTGGGGAGGAAGTAGGAGGCGGTGGTGGAGGCTGGGTAGGTGGCGGGGTCGAAGGGAGTGGGGGAGGTGTCGGGGGCGTGGATGGTGAAGGTGTCGTTGGTGGCGCCGGAGATGGCGGAGTCGTGGGCGAGGGGGCCGTTGGCGATGTGGATGTTTTGCCAGTTGCCGCCGCCGGTGAGGGCGAGGGTGCCGGCGTTGAGGAGGAAGGTGCTGGTGAGGTTGGTGAGGGCGGTGCCGGTGACGCCCGCGAGGCGGATGGTGCCTTCGTCGATTTGGGAGACGCCTGTGTTGGAGAAGGCGCCGGGGCCGGAGAGGGTGAGCGTGCCTGTGCCGGTTTTGAGGAATGCGCCCGGGCCGGTGATGGTGCCGGTGAGCACAATCGAGGTGTCGGGCCCCGGGGTGTTGACGAGCACGGTGCCGTCGAGCGTGGCGGCATTGGTGATGTTGAGTCGGCCGATTCCGGTGCTTGTGCGCGGGCCGGCGAGTATGGAGTTGTCGGCGAATATGAGGGTGCCGGCGTTGAGTGTGGCGGCGCCGCGTATTTCGAGGGTGGCGTCGGTGGCGATGTTCATTGTGGTGGCGTTGGTGACTTTGTTGCCGGAACCGTCGCCGATGGAGAGGATGCCTTGGAGGAGGTCGATGCCGCCGAGGAAGTTGTTGGTGCCGGTGTTGGCGAGGGTGAGGATGCCGGGGCCGAGTTTGGTGAGTTTGCCGGTGGCGGAGTTTTCGGGGAGGTCGGTGCCGGCGTAGGCGTAGAGGCTGGAGGCGTCGGTGGTGATGCCCTGGCCGGTGAAGGTGAAGCCGGCGGTGGTGTTGACGATCATGTCGGAGGGGACGACGCCGGAGGCGACGTCGATGGTGGAGGTGACGGCGGGGGAGTCGGTGAAGGTGACTTTGTCGCCGACGCCGAAGACGGTGGCGGCGTTGCCCTGCCAGTTGGCGCCGGTGAGCGCCCAGGTGCCGGAGGTGGAGCCGGTCCAGGTCATGGCGCGGGATTGGTCGCGGAAGGTGACGAGGAGGAGGTCGGGGCCGTTGGTTTGGAGTTTGGCGCTTTTGCGTGCGTCGGGGTAGGCGATGAAGTTGGCGACGTAGAGTGTGGTGGAGAGGGGGGCGAGGTTGCCGAGGTTGAAGGTGCCGGAGACCCAGAAGTCGTCGATGCGGATGTTGGCGGCGCCGGCGACGGGGCCGGAGACGTGGAGGGTGTTGGTGAGGGCGGTGTAGTAGAGTGTGGAGTTGGGGGCGGCGGTGAGGGAGGAGAAGGTGATGGTTTCGGAGCCGGTGGAGAGGGGGGCGCCGATTTGGATGGTGGAGTTGGCGGCGGTGGTGACGGCGCCGGCGGAGGCGTTGTTGAGGGCGATGAGGGTGGTGGTGGGGGAGAGGATGAGGGCGCCGCCGAGGGAGGCGTTTTCGGCGAGGGTGAGGGTGCCGGCGCGGAGGTTGGTGGTGCCGGTGAAGGAGGAGGAGTCGGCGGTGAGGGTGAGGGCGGCGGAGCCGGTTTTGTTGATGGCGCCGTCGCCGGTGAGGGCGGCGTTGAGGGAGCCGGGGGTGGTTTGGTTGATGGTGAGGGCGGCGCCGGAGGCGATGTGGACGGGGGCGAAGACGGGGGGCGGGGGGTTGCGGCCAATGAAGCCGGTGAAGGCGGTGTAGAGGGTGTCGGCGTTGCCGACGAGGTGGCCGGAGAGGATGTCGATGCCGTTGACGAAGGAGTTGGTGCCTGTGTTGTTGAGTGTGAGGGTGCCGGTGAAGGGGGTGGTGGCGTAGGAGTTGTTTGCTGGTGTGGTGCCGGAGTAGGTGGCGGCGGCGCCGAGGGTGAGTTTGCCGGTGGCGGCGGGGGTGCCGGCGAGGGTGCCGGCGGTGGAGGTGGTGGTGATGGCGCCGCCGGTGAGGGTGAAGTTGGAGGAGCCGGAGACGAAGAGGCCGGCGGAGGTGACGGGGCCGGGGAGGGTGATGGCGGAGACGTTGGCGGGGGAGTCGATGATGTTGACGATGTCGTTTTGGGCGAAGGCGGTGGGGGAGCCGGTGGCGTCTTTCCAGTTGGGGAAGGTCCAGGCGCTGGCGTTGGTGCCTGTGGCGCCGGAGGCGCCGGCGGAGGCCCAGTTGATGACGTAGTTGCCGGTGAAATACATGAGCTGGAGGAGGTGGCCGCTGTCGGCGACCTGGAGGTTGAAGTATGGGGAGACGGGGGTGGCGAGGGTGAGGTTGTTGAAGGAGGTTTCGGTGAAGCGGTTGTCGTAGGTGGCGTTGGTGAGTTTGATGAGGTTGTAGGTGTAGCCGTTGTAGGGGGTGATTTTGTCGAGGTTGAGGAGGTCGAGGGTTTGGGTCCAGTTGTTGACGGTGAGGTTGTTGGCGGGGGCGGTGAGTGTGAGGATGATGGAGGCGGGGTCGCTGGGGATGGCGCCGAGCATGTCGACGGCGAGGGTGGCGCCGCCGGCGAGGTTGATGCCGAGGACGTCGATGGTGTTGCCGCCGCCTGCGGAGAGTGTGGCGCCTGCGGCGAGGACGAAGTCGCCTGTGACGCCTGCGTGGCTGGTGGCGGTGAGGGCGTAGCTGTAGGAGATGGAGCCTGCGCGGACGGGGACGCCGTTGTAGGAGGTTTCGCCGGCGCGGTAGAGGTGGAGGGTGCCCTCGCCGACGGTGAAGGACATGGTGACGGCGCTGGGGCCTGTGGTGTTGTTGGGTGCGAAGGAGGAGGCGCCGCCGAGGTTCATGAGGCCGGGGCCGAGTTTGATGATTTTGGCGGAGGCGGAGTTGGCGGGGTTGCCGGTGATGGGGTCGAGCATGTCGAGGTTGGCGCCGGGGCCGATGTCGAAGATCATGTATGGGGAGCCGGAGCTTGTGGTGCGGATGGCGTTGGGGTTTTTGGCGGCGCCGATGGTGTTGCCGGCGATGGTGGCGGAGGTGGTGACTTTGTAGTCGAGGACGCCTGAGCCGTAGAGGGAGATGGCGCCGCCCTGGTTGCCGGAGTTGCCGAGGAAGTTGACGTTTTCGCAGTTGAGGGTGTAGCTGAAGTTGCCGGAGACGCCGATGGCGCCGCCGACGCCG
>JGI20166J26741_11642140_pt1 | contig 11316 bp, 9 predicted proteins | sample TergutCu122P5_FD_26741 | JGI IMG/M metagenome (IMG submission 26741) | reverse complement strand
TATGATTATGATGACAACGGCGATGATGGTGGTGGTGGTGGTGGTGGTGGTGGTGGTGGTGGTGGTGGTGGTGCTGGTGCTGGGGCTGGTGCTGGTGCTGGTGCTGGTGATGATGATGATGATGATGATGATGATGATGATGATGATGATGATGATGATGACAAGGTAAAAATGACAACAGTCCTCAAGATGGAACTGTACTGAAGCTTTCACAGTGATATTCTATTGTTCAGCGGGTCTGATATTCAAATGTAGTGGACAAGGCCAATCTTGGAAACCAAGGTTTAGTTCGATGTCACACTAAACCTTGGGGGAAGTATTGTAGATTGGAAGGAAACTGACTTACTATGAAGTTTGTGTGGAGTTCTGTGCCAGTGGTGATAATACATTAGTCCGTTTATTGTGCACCTGAGCATGGCAGCTGTCATGGGATTGATTATTAGGTGCAGGATTTCTGTGTGATAAAGCACCAAAACAATGAAATTGACAATACTATTAATTGCGGTACCATCATCCCGTTGTGTTCATCAAAGCAATATCGATTATAGAGTCTGAATAATGCAACACTATTTTTATATTATATATTCATTATATTCTGCTTGGTGCAGCCATCATCAGGTAGTCTTACAAACACATAAAAATGAAATGTGTTTAATAGGAAGAGGTCTCCCCTTTACTAAGAGTGAATATAGATTTTAGTAAGTTGGTTGTTGCTTTTATATAGTGGAATAATAATAGTAATCATGAAATATGGATTAAAATTAAATAAAATCAGAATGTGCTGCTGAGATACTTTGTTATGTTGGTACATGTCATATGTTCTTCAAAACACCCTGTTTTGTTGATAGAGGAGGATCTTCCTTGACCATACAATACCTGGAACAGTAAGGAACTTGCTCTTGAACATCAGGTTCAGACCTGGATGGCAGTGTGAAAATGTTTGTTGAATGTAATTTTGTTGGAGCAGGCTGTCTCAAAGTTTCTTCCATTTTGCCCCACTAAACTTCCCTTCACCCTGGATCTAAATTCCTTAGTTGCAGCCATGTGAGCTATTCTGTAGGCCTGACCAGGCAGCACAGTATCTCTTCCTCAGTATTTTAGCAGGGGGCTTTTTTCTGACCCAGCTTGGCTGGTTACAAGTGTTCATGTGAAGTAATAAAAGACTTAATATAGGGCAGGTGTTTAATGTAAATTCTGTACAAGTAATTTAGCGTGATTCATGTATTTTTTGTTAGATATTGATGAATGTGTACTGAATGTTGCCAACTGTGGAAGCAACAGTGCTTGTCAGAATACCATTGGTTCATTCATATGTGTCAGAGCTCCAGTAGAAACCTGTCCTCCTGGATATAGATTCAATGAATTTCAGCAGATTTGTTCAGGTGAGTTAACTTGATATTCTTAACACAGTCTGTACTTGTAACATAATCTGTATATTAGCCACCATTGTGTGCAGCCTGTAAAGTGTATGGTTAGTCTCAAAAGAAAAGTGACTGATTACGCAAAAGAAAATTGTGGGACCATTAATTTTAAATGAATGTACCAAGTTCAACAATGCCTTGTGGTGCCCTGCAGAAACTTATATCACATACTTCTAGCAGTTAAAGATGAATAAATGTTGAAAATAGAGTTTGATGAGTTACAAATTATAGTTTTACTAAATGTCAGTGTCTCTTCAGTCACATGAGCATAATACTGGTTTCAGTTCTTTTACCCTCCCTTATAGAACGGTGTTGTTTTATGTAGATATTGATGAATGTTCTGAAGGACTGGACAACTGCCAAAGAGACAAACATTTCTGTTTGAATACTGAAGGTAACTACACCTGTCAGCCACGACATGATTCAAAGTGTCCGGCAGGTTACAAATACAACAGAGCTTCAGGAACTTGTGAAGGTAATGTCATTGTTCCTTAGAACCTTTTGTAGAACAACTTATCTATCCATCAAATAACCACGAGGAGAATATACTGTGTGTTTCTTGGGGGTGAAGTGCCCTCAATAGCCAATACTAGTGGTTTACAACCCATTTGACATTCCACCAAGCAAGATGGGTAAAGTGGCAGCACTTCAAACTCACATTCAGGAGATGTCTGTTTTGAATCCGGGCCAGAACACTGTCCTGACAGAAATCTTTCACACTTTTTGACAATCTATAACATTACCTCAAATCAGACTTTGACTTCCTTCCTCCACATTTGTTCCAATGTATTCAGGAATCATCCCACCATTTTATGCTATGTAGTTTGCGATACTGACCACCAGTATGCACACCACAAATGCCATATTTATCCGAATGTAATTCAAATCTACATGTAAGACTACACCCTTCACCATCTTAAGTTTCCAGGAAAAGTATGTATATAGAATGTGGTTAACTTTGTGCAGTCCTCCCATGATTCAGATGATGAATTAAGAAAATATTTTTGTCATGTATTCAGTTAATTATGGTCTAGATGTAATTAAATCAACTACTCTCAGTCCTCATGTGCAGGTGTTTTCAAAAGAAAGGAAAGGAAGTTTATGGGTGTTTACACTTTTATCCATTGAGGAACCTTATTTATTAATGAATTCAGCTGTACAACTGAATCACTGATTTCTGTATTTACAATTCATAAGACTACGATCATGATAATACATGTTTATTTGATTTGTGGAATATGTAACAATGATAATATTTTGTTTCTAATTTCATTGCTAGATCAGTTTAATGAATGTTTCTAAACCTTCACACTGTTGTGTATAATGGTGCTGGTTAGCCAAGATTTGATTTGTCTCTCCCTTCCAAGTATTTGACTTATTCTGTAAATTGTGCTTGAGTAGTGTAGTGAGTTAGAGGAGGAGTGAAGGCAAAACAACCAATTTTATAAAAACTTATTATTTATGACAGATTTATGCTTACTTGTTTAATGCTTTCACTTTCACAACAAACATCAGTGTTCACTCTCGTGTGATCTAATATTCCAACACTCCATTGCCATGTGCAAAACAATCTTCATGTGCATCTCAGGGCCAGCAGTCTGTAGATAGATGTATCAGAAAAGATTCCTCCATTTCTCAATTGATTGATTAATACTGTGATTACTTAATGATACTCTCTCAACTGTGTTACATAGTGTCAAATGAAAAAACTGCTCTAAATGTGAAATTTGGAAGCTATGGAATGAAGTTGTTGGGGGCTGTTCAAAGTACCATTTCAGAATTTTTCAGGAGATACTGATGAAAACTGTGAACATCCACAGTATGACTAGCCAGTCTCCTGATCAGAATTCAAGTGCAGGATATCATGAATACAAAACAGTGTAATGTGTATTACACCCAGTTAAGTGTGTGTGCTGTTAGCAGTCATGTTACAATGTAGAAGAGAAACAGAATAATAGTGAGCACAAAACAGTATCATTGTTTACAATGGTGAGGTTAATGTTCTTCAACAGATACTGCAATAAACATGTTAGTGCCTTGGTATATGTAGTGGAACTTTCTTGACCAAAAATGTAAAATCCTGTTCCAAAGTTGACAGTATTATGACGTATTACTGAGAAATAAACTTATCACCCTTTAAGTCTACACAATAAAACAAACAAATGCATGTATGTGAATTGTATTTATCACATTATTCATTACCAACATGTTTCAAGCACTGTTGCCGTCATCATCAGGGCAGTTTACAAGATTACAAGAAGTCAAAACTGACTGTTAAAATGCACTCATTGTTACAAAGCCTATCTCAAACTTCCCACCTAGTTGTGGAATATCTGCTTATTAGCTATTAAAACTTGATGAAATTCAATTTATTTAAAAAACTGTGTGTACTGGTTTTTGTAGTTAATATGCACCCTGTAATAAAATTAACACAGCTAGAGTCCCTGTCTGGAGCTCCACATGCTCCTCCAACTACCTCAGACTCCAAGTTATCCAGTTAAAATGTCTCCGAGTCATCGGTAATCATCCCATGAGAGGGAGGAAAGTGTAGTCAATCAACACAACTTGTTTAGGAAGATGTATTCTAATAATGAAACTACATGTTTCGGCCTGTAATCGCCATCATCAGGTTTCTACAATGATTAAGAAGAGTCTGTATATCTTCTTAATCATTGCAGAAACTGATGATGGCCATTACATGCTGAAACATGTAGTTTCATTATTAGAATACAACATCTTTCTAAACAAGTTGTGTTGATTGACTACACTTTCCTCCCTCTCATTAGTTACACACACAAAACGGGGATGACACGCCTTAAAGGTAATCATCCCAGCCATACCCCCACTTCCCACCTGCACTACACTCTAAACATTGAGCCCATCCACGTTATCAGCCAAATATTTTGCTCACTGCCCCTCACACCCAAATCCAATAGTCCAACAAATAGGGAATTATACTCTAGCCAACTTGACAAACATGTACAGGAAATATAAACATAAAGGACTGAAGCATATACTGCTATAATTAGCTTACTGAAAGTAGCAGTTTTTTTTAAAGAATTTTTCACTGCCATTATTTACATGTATATTTATATTCACTTCTGTTTCACCTGTGTCATAGTGTAAATATTTATTCAAATTGGTTAAGGGAACAATTTTGTAACTTGTCCTTGAACATGCTTTACATACTTTCTGTGTAATACGTCTAAAAAAAAACACATCTATAATTTTATCTCTATATACAAAACAAATGTTTGTATAATGAACCAACAAATGCACAACTGATCAACAATTTATTGTACTGTTTTTTATTACACTGCCCCTACATGTTTTGATGCTATTGCGTCATCTTCAGGGAGCTTGTGGTCAGTACGTGCTAAGTTACATAAGTATTTGAATGCAGTATTGGTGCTACATTTGAAAACTTTACATATGTTTTGTTGTTAATATTTAAAATCACTAAAAATGTTGAAATTGTTCTAGATATAATAAAATTATTTTGTCTTAGAATTTTTAGGAAGTACTGTGTTGTGGCCGTATATAAAATCTGTTGTTATTTCGGCCCGATATGTGTATATATATATATATATATATATAATGTTATTTTTAATTTTATTACAGGTTTCACATTAAATTCGTAAATCAATATACCCAATTTGTTTATAGAAATTGAAGTTCATCTGGTTTTAATAGCTAATCAGCTGATATTCAATGACCATTTGGGAAGTTTGAGACATGCTTTGTAACAGTGAGTGTATTTTAAAAGTCTGTTTGGACTGTTTGTAATCTTGTAAATTACCGTGATTTTGGTAGTGACAGCAGTTGAAACATGTTGGTGATGAATAACATGTGATAGATACAATTCACGTATGTACATTGTTTGTTTTATTGTGTAGATTGTATTATTGTTTAATGCATGGATATGGAACATATTAAATTTATAATCCCTGTTTATTTTCTTTTTGGGAGGGTCTACTTTTAGGTTTCTTGGGCTTTTGCTTTCTTGGTGTCAGTGTTTTGGATGTGCACATGCATGACCCTTTGGTTATTGTTGGTTGTATTATTCTGCTATTATGTGATTTGTACACAAGCATGATGTTGAATTTGTAGTGGGGCTCTACTTATTGGTGAGTATTTCACTTTTGATTGCAAACTTTCAGTGTATTTTTTAAACACTCACAGTTCTGACATAATAACTCTTTCATGGTCCTGACATAAAAATTTTAACATCCATCTGGCCTTCTTGACAGGCCATGGATTAATTACTTGTGTATTGTATTGTATTGTCCTGAGTGATAATAAAAGTACAACAGGATGTAAGTCATCAGAATAATTTCTAAAATATACCTCCATGTACTCTTATATGACTGAGTGGTATACATGGAAACCTAGTGCCATTTGTTGGGTGTGTTGTAGAAGTACTTACACTGAAGTACACCAGATCTTTTAAAAAATCTTCCAGTACTCTGGAAACACCTGATCATACAATGTCTTTGCACAACATAAATGCTTGCCTGTGAAAGAGTTAATACCACCACAGAGTTTAATATTATTTTAGATCCTGTATTGCTGTTATGTTTTAAATTTGTAAGGTGTTCTGTTAATGTCTGTGGGCCATGAAATCAAATTTTTTGTCTTTTATCCTTGTACTAAAGTGCATGTTCCATTTAGAACATGAATCTTATTTTTTCAGGGTTTTTTTTATGCTGAGATCTTCCTTATGCTGAAGTACAGGTCCCACCTAATGTTGAAAGCAGTGTATGTTTGTGTTGACATGCATATTGAAGTCATAAGTGAGATTAATTTGAAATATTTTATCTGTAGACTGTGTCATGGATTTCTGCCAGAAATGGATTGTTGCTGTGTAAACAACTGGTTAAATGAGGGATTACCTAGCATTTATGCTTTGTGTTTGTAATTTGTTCTATTTGTTTGTTTTGAAAGAAGTGTGGTGTTTTTTACTTGTTTTCTAGTTTTAAAGTTAAATGTCATTGAATATGTACATTAATTTTGTAATCAACGTGATGTATGCACCAGACGTGGATGAATGTGGGGAAAATCTCCATGGCTGTACGCCTGATACAGAGATCTGTCGCAACACAGTGGGAGCCTATGAATGTGACATGACATGTGACTTGGGTTACCAGTATAGCCTCGCTCTTAGGACATGTGTTGGTAATGTCTCTCAAATGGAATATGTAAAACCATCAGCTTTTCTGATTTAATGTAACATTTGTTCATTCTCATTTGGTTTGAATTACACTAACTGGATATGCATGACTACTGTTTTTGATTGAAACTGACTAGTAAAGCTTGTCTCTTGTTGTTATGATTTACACTGCTTAAGCATTTCATATAGCATGCTTTGCAATTTTCTGAAAGCAATTGTCTTTTTTTTTTACAAATATTGAATAGTTTGATGCAGTGTGAAAAGAAATTCATGCACAAGCTCTCCATAGTGTGATTTCTTATTAGAGACAAAAGTAGAGTTGTCTTTGTCCATGCCATGAAGGCAGAGAGGGGAAGCAGAAGTATAGCCTCACCCATCCTTAACATTAGCACTAGATGGAGATGAATGGTCGATTGAACACCTCAGGTGCAGCTGCTTTACCCCTGGGAACGAACTGTGATACCCTTTAAATGGGGGGCTGGCTGGGTCCCAGAGCTGGTCTGAATATTATGGAGAAAAGAAAGATCTCTGGCCCCATGACTGTGAGTAAGACAGCAACCTTATGCAACAAATGTTATTAGACATTTAGTGTTCAAGATATCGGTTACCGTGAAATTGCACAAGATGTTAAGATCAAAGCATTCATTAGGAATGCAGGACAGTCTTCTGGCAACAGTTGTGCATTCCATAAATCATGGTATGGATGCAGTTGAACATTGGGTAGTATTTTGAGGACCCTTTGTTTGGATAGTCCCATTCGTCATGCGATTGCACATGTGCTTCTCCATGCCTCTTGTTTTACAGCCGCAATGATGCCTCCTTCATTGGTTAATGTTCATACAGTCTGTTGGCAACATGTATTCACAATTGCCATGAATGTTACACTTCATGTCTCTTGGAGATGTTGCCATTATTGAACATGTCAATGTCTGGGTGATGTTGACCAGAATAATGCAAAGTGAATTCCTGTGCCTCTGTTTTCTCTCCACTGTTACAGGCACTGAAGGTGAAGAGCATGTCGCAGTATCTGTTGTGTGTGTATTCCTTGATGAATTAGTCACAACTGAGCCTTGCTGTGCACTGTGTGTGTTGTGTATACCTAACAGTATGTTTACTGTTATGGTAAATAGTACTGCTGAGAAATGTGTTACCCCATTTGATGGTGACACGTAGCTCTAAAAACAAATGTCTTAGGACATATTGTGAGTGTACCACAGTGTGGGCAGAACAGGAAATTACTATGCGCTTGCACTTGACACTGTCAGTAAACATTGTTTGTGTCTCACAGACATCATTTTTGTCTGATTTCAGCCCTTGTGGTACAGGTAAGTGAAGTGATGTTTTTAGGATATAATATAGTATGAACTTCGTCCCATCTCATGTGTCCAGCTCCACTGACCTCATAGCATGCCCATGGTGTTAACTGTATAACAATTTTAATTCACTTCTTATCAAGGAATCATGGTATGGAGAGCTTGTGAGCAAATTTCTTTTCACCCTGTGTTGTTGTCTTCTTGGTAATGACACCATGTAGTCTGGAAGGTAGTTACCAACATTTTGGAAGGAAATACTGCCTCCAACTTCAAGAAAGAAGGTTCTCAGAAGTCCCTTCTACTTTGAAGATGGTGACAATATGTTCGTGCAGAGTTGCAATCCATTAGACTAAAACATGGTTGTTTATTGTGTTTAAACACACAGATGATAATTAACAGCTTGAATTGTATATCACACTTATGACTTACTAGATAGATCACATGTAATGAAGAGAACTGTAACTTATAATTTTAATACACAGTATTTTTTCTTGCACACTTATTGTGTAGTGTTAGCTTGCGAAATTTGAGGTTTTCACAGCATTGTTCTTGAAGATGCAGGTTGTTTGGGTTGTTGCATTATGTTGAGTGGTAAATAGTTATCAAGGTTTAGCAGGATTGTACTGCCTTCATCTGTAAAATCATCCGTAACCATTTACCAATATACGAACAGTATAACATTCCAAAGAATTGAATCTTAGAGCATTTGCTTCCTCACAACATCAGTCATTGTGTTCCTGTAACCGTATCATCATATGCAAAGTGATCCAAATAATTGAAGGTAAAGATTTGGCACTGCATCCCACTATGAGTCTTTCCATTCTTGTGGACACATGTAGGATGTCCAACAATGAACTTCCTGGGCTGGTGCTTTTGGGAGGGTACAGTATGGTACATAAACCAGTTATAGTGATTTCTGTTAGTTCATGTTTTGATCACCAGGGATTAGATGAAACAAAGTTTTAGCCCAGTTATTTCAGTGAGTGGCCATGGGCTTCCTGAAATCTGGAAACAGTGAACAAAATCCATGAACTGGTGGCCAGAGATCATTAAATGATCCTAAAATTGATAGAGGGTCAAGTGCATGTTAAACTTGAAATTTTTGGAGAATGGCACTTGGTTCCTTTGCGTGAAAATGGCCCTTCTTATTCTGCCATGATAGTGAAGTGCTTCCTGGCATCACAGTGTGGTGTTCTGCTGCTGATCTTACTCACCTGATGTTCCATTCTTCAAGGAAGAGGTTTTCCTGACATCACAGAAATCAAGAATAACATATTTCTAAATTGTTCCTTTGTACACCTCTAATGACGGTTTTGTGCAAGTTTTAGAAAGCTATAAGGAGAGCATTCCAGTCAAGGCATTTTACTTTGAAGGGAAATGAAACAGGTTTCTTTCTTATGGCATGTGTATCTGTTCTTGTAGACCAAATTCTGGATTTCTTGTTTGACCATATAACTGCAGTCTTTGTTAACCTTTGGCACTAGATGGAGGTGTATTGTGAGTTTCAGCCCACCCACTCCCAGGGATGGATCCCTTGTTACCCCTTTAATTGGAACTGAGTAGCTCCCAGAACTTGTCTGGACATGGTGGAAAAGAAACCAATCCCATCTCCCAACAGGGATCTAATCTCCAAACATCTGACCCATAGTGTGGTCAATATACTGAGTTACCCTCTTCTCACCTGGAGTAATGTAGCAGGCAAAATGATCAAAACAGATCCCCACCCCCACTGCACAGATATTAGCAATCCCTGGCAAGATATCATAGCATATTACACTTTGTGACATTTTGATAGCAGTATCAACATGACTTGGCCTTCTGAACTTCTGTCAGAGTGCAAGCAGATGAAGCACTGTGCTTTTAGAGTCCTGTAGCCTAAGTAAACAAGTTTAAGATAATTTTTCTGGGGTGTTAAACCATGTCAACTGCAGTGCTCCTGCTCAATGCTAGTAACTGTTCACCACAACAACGCATAGTATCCCAGAATTCATTCATCACCACTACTGCAAGAACCTCAAATCTCACAATAAATAATTATTAATATGTTCATAAAGATCATCTCTTCGCTTAGATGATTAAATGTTTCAAACTTTCTCGTTTATGATCTATACAGAAGTCTTTGTCACAGATTTCCTCATTTGCACCTTCTTGAAGTCTTTTGATTGTGCATAACTAATATTTTTAGAAAAAAAAAAATTGTTAAATTTATTTTCAAGGAAGTCACTAATTATTACAGAATTCACAGGTTTCAGAAAAAATGGGAATCAGAAGTGCATATTTATACCTTCTTTCTTTGGTAGTAGTAATTAACTTTGAGTTCCACAGTATAAGAGTTTCTCACAAAGTTCAGTAAGGTTGGCTGCTGAGAAACTAATAAAAATCGGTACTTATGTTAAGAAAATCTGATCTGTTACCTTTTAATTACATATGTGGAGGAAGCCAAGTTGTTTGTTATTGTTTATTTGCTAAATTTTAATAATGTGCACAACACTTGGCATATTTGTTTCTGCATATTCTCTTTCTTTCAACATATACAGTTAAGAAAATTTTTCTCTGCCATAGCACCCCTGTTATGTCTTTCAGTGTCATTAAACTTCATTTTAATATTCCTGTTTACCCTACTCACCCAGTCCTCTTTTTCTGTCTAAGTTTTGCTGAACCTTTTTCCTCAATTTATCTTTAGTCTCATTTATGTAATTGTGATCTTCTGCTTTATTAGTCTGGAATTATTAACATTTATTAATTATGTCTTCTTTATCTAAAACCGCTCTACATTTCCAGTAGCTAGATATTAACACTGCAACATATAATTCATTCTCTTGTATTCTTTGTTTAGCAGTAAGCTGTATTAACTCTGATACCTGTACATACATCAGCACAGTCTTTGTGACGTGTTACAGTTTCCTAGATTATGTGTAGCTAACATATTATCTGTATCTGTGGAAAATACCTCAAGTACTTTCTCCACTAACAGCAAGTGATGCAAGGTGAGTGTAATTAAATAACAACAAATTTAATTTGTCTCTGTAAGAGAACTATTTCTCATTTTATGCACCTCTTTATATAAGGACTACATAAGAGAACTGAAAAGCCTTCTGTTTGGAATCATAACTTACATCACATACAGTCTAGTTACATAATGTCTGTGAAAGATTTCCTGATAAAATTGTCTCAAAATCTGAATTACCAGGATTTCAATTTTGTGGGTTATTAACACATTTTAAGGACAATGAATATGTTAAATCCCCTGAAACATGCTGGTATATATTTTTGAATAAATGAATAAATGACCATATCTAACCCAAGAATTATTCTGTCTCATTGCTTTTGCAGACAGAGTACGCTGTGTGGAGTTCATTATTGCATTGGATTGAATAGAGAATACATTAAATATATAATGATCAATTTAATC
>JGI20166J26741_11642029_pt1 | contig 11318 bp, 6 predicted proteins | sample TergutCu122P5_FD_26741 | JGI IMG/M metagenome (IMG submission 26741) | reverse complement strand
GCAGCGTACCAGAGCCATACCAGTCGCCTGACTGAACTCTGGTCTCTGCCCAGACCGGCCCAAGGGCTGAATACCAATAATAATAATAATAATAATATTGTGTATATCAGTGATCCTTGTGGATGGCTATAGGAAATAGCCGAAACACGTGAGATTTGTCTCTTCTATATGTGTATAAGAGATGTTATTATTAAATTTATTGGTAACAAAAACTTATTTAAGTGTACCTTTTGTACGAAAATGCATAATATCAAAGCTTTCAATGTTTGCAAGCGAGATTATTCAGTAGAAACGCTGAAGTGTTAATAAGTTATAAATACAGAGAATTTTTGTTATGTTCTTTGCAGGAAGAGTTGAAGCAAATTCAGACACACAAGGAAACTTCATCTTAATGATCTGAGTCATTACATCTAGGCTGAACGCCTGGTTATTTGATTCCACTACAGAAACACCTACAGTTTGGTGACAGTATATTCTTGTTACGATATTCCATACAGACTATCTCGTAACAATCCCAAGACGGGCCATAATATTATAGATATGAGGTTGATGATGATGATGATGCCAAAGTAGTAAGAACATGATTGTGAGGCTGAAGACAAACACGTCATTAGCTACGGCTCATGCTATTTCGACTCCAAAATCATTTAAATCTTCAACACTGTTTTCTACGGCTGTGTTTTTTATCAAATATTAAGATCTTATATCGTCGGTGATAAATGAATAAATAAGTACGGCGTACTGGTGGAATGATACTGAGCAGGGGTGCCAAAATATTGGAAGAAAATCATGTTCCAGTGTCATAATATTACCATAAATTCTGCCTGTAATTGCTTGGGATCGAACCCAGGCTTCTGGGGTGAGACACCAATGACTGTCTGAGCCACGGCACACCCTCTCCTTCTATAAATATTTTAAAATATTTAAGGTTTTATAAAAAAGAATGTTAATGGGGGAAATTATTAATAAGATCACTTTTGCTGTAACTAGCTTAATGTTAACGAATTTATTATTAATGTTATGGTTTTTGAGTAACTAAATTAAGTAAACACTGCTCCTTGTCACTTGTACACTTTGAATATGAGGACTGAAATGTTGGCCAAAAGATTTGGAGGTCTTGAGAAAAATACTGCTTCAAACCTGGAAAAGAAAGACTGAGGAATGTAAGAAATAGTATAGACAGGACAGCCGTAACCTTATGCAAAATGTTAACTATGGATGTTCTGTGTATACGCCAGCCCCATTACCGTGCAACTAAACTGGCGGACGTCTGATTTTAGGTGAACAACACAAAAACGTACCGAAACAGTTTTTCTAAATTAACTTTTTATCTAAATTTGTTAAGTAGATATGACAATGGTAGGTTTGAACAGGCATAAATCCCGACTCATATTTTCACTTCATTGACTTTGCAAGAGTTGCGCACAAAAATAAGAAACTTTTATTGGAATTGTAGGAATGTTTAGCGAGAATAAAAGTATCTTAAAATGTTACCTTACTCTCCAACGTGTTATCATCAAGCCAGCAAGGTTTATGAGGACAGAATATTTATATTTGACCTAGTAATAATTTAGGACAATTTGTTTTAAATTGCGCGCAAGAGATTTTGCGCCGAAATTTTAAGGAAACCCCGAACTTTTAACCACATTGAGCCATAATGATGTCCACTTTACTTAGAGCCATAAATGAACGCCATATGCAAATCTAAAATATTTTATCAAATTCATTAAAGAGATCGCAAATATGCTTAATAAACTACAAAGGGAAGTGTCTGGGGATTGTGCGTACTGCAGTATGGATTATGGTGTTTTCATATCAAGTTACACATCCGTGAGTCTGACTAATATATGAAGGAAAAACAGGTTTATGTGCTCTGCGCTGAGTTAGACCACACCAGAAGCGAAGTTTATGTAAGGAACTAGAGGAATGGTTCCATTACATTACAATTTTCGGAACTTAATGGAAATAAGTATTTGGCTTGCGCAGTCTGTCAGCTTTATCCGTGGGTAATAATCCCCTGGTACACGTTGCACTGTCAGCAGGCTTAGCCCCACAACAGACCGGAAACATTGGCGAGAAAGAAAAATTCCCCCATGCCGGGAATCAAACCCAGAGTTTGTGATTTTCCCTTTACAGTACCGGTTACCTAACAGAATCACAGGCTACCCTACAGTGGACGGCAAATATTAATAAAAAATTTTGATCGGCAGGTATCCTAGATGCAAGAGGAGTCTATGTTGTTCGTCTTCCGGTCCAGCAGTGCATCGCCTCTTTCTTGTTGACTGAGTTATTTGGCTCGATTTTCTCTCTGCTCCTGTTGTAATCAGTGTTTGATTCCAGGGACTATCCATCTTTATCAATTTTCGATGAACTCAAGGCTTGTTATTCCACGTGGCTATTCTGAACCTTCTTCTCGGAAGCCGCGTATAAAAGAGACAATATTTGAGGTCCTGAAATTCACTTGTTTAGTTCTTAGGATCCATATTTATTCCTCATCGCCCCGAAACCTATCTATATCCGCCCTCTCCGACATACCTAATTCAATCATGAAACCATCATCATGCAACTTCAACCGAAATCTTATCTATAGCTTATTTCTCCGACAAAGAATTAATTCTATGGCCCATGTTTAACCAACACAGCCCGAAAGCGTAAGTAGAGTATTTTCAGTTCAATCGATAACCCAGATTCATCCAACACCGGCCGAAAGCCAATCTATAGCGTCACCCTCCGACAAAAAAAAATAGTGGGTCCATATTTATGTAACGCTGAAATAACGGCCGCCTATAGATTCAATAAATCCTCTCTGGCGGACAGCCGCTCCAGGTAATTTAAATACACCAAAGTTTCCGAGACTGGCTACGACTTCATCTTCAGGCTGTACTGAGATATGACCCAGCACTCAATCCGCCTTGTTTGTTTACTATAAAATACTTGATTTGTAGCTGGATAAGAACCAATAGGCGTCAGTGCGCTGAGAAGAATATTGCTGTTTGAGTTCTTGATTCTCATTTGATGCGTTCCGCAACTTTTGGCACACGGGCTGCCAGGTTCGGCAGACATTACACACCATCTCTGCTGTAGCTGAGCAGCCAAATTTTCGATGAAGATTTTAAGTCCTCATTTCGTAGTGCATTAATATAAGAGCTTTGTTCCATATGACTCTGTTAAATTTTGGTAGACGTTTAGGATTAACGAATTGCCATTATTTTGACGACAGAATACTGTACTCCGAAGACTGTGACAGGAAATGGTAATTCTTACTGCCTAATTAGAAACCAAATTCACCTTTAAACTTCAAGAATCCACGACGTAAATCATCCCCTTCACCCACCCAACCCTCAACCACTCAACACTCACTCACCCACGCTTCGCCTACATTGCGTTTCACGCATGGCTGACATATTCAGCCTACACTACGGCACTGAACCCCAAGCGGTCACGTGGGACCCTGTGAAATAACGGTCGCACTGGTGGAAAGCATGACACAGAAAGGTAGACAGACAGACACCCGTGTGTGACACACGTTAACTTCTACGCATTTCACTGGCACATGAGGTTTTATGTTTGTAGTCCATCTGGGCTTAGAGGGAGACACAAAATTAGCACTACTATTTGAAGTAAGGCCATTAATTGCCAAACAAGTGGTTTTCACTTTGTTTGAGACGTTTGAGTTTGGGAAAGCAGTGATTTGGTTTTCGGGTGAAGGTCGTAAACTGCGTGTCCTGTGTGGTGGTTATCTATTTGAACAGTTCCTTAACAGACGCAGCATAAACTAGTACGTAGCTAGTGTCACTGGCTACCCAGCCTTCTGCACAATGGCTACCGATTCTCTTTCCCAGGTATAAGGGGGGAGGGGCGTGGCTTTGACCACCCACCAGCATCTAGGGTAGGTTACAGAAAGAGCAAAGCTAGGCATCCACTTCCCCTTTGGACTTTCATGGCCTGTTCTAGGGTAGAATTTACCTTACATTCACCGTTTAGTCTGAATGACTAGGGACACCAAAGAAATTATTGATCGGCTGATGATAAGAGGGATTGTTTTATTTTTTCTAGAAAACGTTTAGATCGACTCCGGCCGTACACATCCACCAATACAACTGGTACAGAGAGTTCTCTTCCTGTAGTAAAGAAGCCGGAGCCTGAACCTGGCTACTCACCCAATCTAGTAAGGTTCATAAAGCGTCAAACAGTAACTGTTCTCGTCCATGTGCCTTCATAGCGCATTCAGGGACAAATATAATGCAGTGGAGCAGAACCTGCCAAAATAAAGATTAGCTTTAACTAGGCTGTTGCCTTCTAGGTAGGTTTCACTCTTTCATAGGCCGCGAAGGCCCTTAGGGAGAGTAGAGGTATAACTCTACTCTATTTTTGACCTCGGCAACGGAAGGGGGTGAGGGGTCAGCATCACGCCCCGGCCGCACCTTACTCCCGAGAAAGACCCGGTACCCACTGCACAGGAGGCTGCGTGGGCCTCAGGGCCGGTCTGGACAAGTGCGGAAAATCTCGTCCCCACCGGGATTCTATTCCCGGACCGCCCAGCCCGTAGGCAGTCGTTATACCGACTACGCTACCCGGCCCAAGGCTATTGCTTTCTGAAAGGATTATGTCTCCAAAGTGAAGATCTTGCAAGAAACAGCTGTTGGTGCGTTAAGACCATGCTTGCACAAATGAAAGTACAGCTATATGGAACTATAATCAGTCCCAGCCACGGCGCTAGATGGTGTTGCGTGATGAAAAGGAATTTCTGGCTGCTTTACCCACGCAAAAAGAGCCCCGGTACCCATTGGAGGAGGCCGATTGGACTCCACGATTGGTCTGGACAGCTTTTGGAGAAAATGAAATCTATTTCCTCAACCGAGAACCGAACTCCGGACAGTTCACTCCGTAGCAAGTTGAAAGATTAATGTTTACATAGATCACAATCAGATGTTCCAGTCTAAATTAGGCTACAGATTTACATCTAGTTAGGTGACTACAACCTGATACAGCAGGAAGAACACATAAATATGCCCAAAGAATTAATGTATGGTGGATTCTTATCGTCGCGTTTGAAGGGCGCCTAGGTGACACGGTCATCCCTTCTAGAAACATGACAAACCGCCGTAATAGTTTCCGCCTTCGTCTTCATCTTCCTACTCGACACCAGGACTGAAGATAAGACCTGAACACTGCTGCAACCTGCAGTGTGTTTCGTGACAGACTATTATTTTGGGATCTGCCCGTTCTGAGAGAGGGATTAGCCGACACACGTATGAGAGACTAGGACAGGATAGGATTACAGAACATTGCAGACAATGATTGACTGTATACAGTGAAATATTTTTATACAGGAAATTGTGAGTGTGAGCCGGTATAGCGTAGTCGGTATAGTGACTCGCCGAGATCTGGACGGTCAGGGGATTGAATCCCGGTTCGGGGCAAGATTTTCCGCACTTGTCCAGACCGGCCATGTGGCCTATCAAACATCCAGCACGATGGGTAACGGTTTTATTCCCCGGGGAGTAAAGCGGTCGGGGCTTGGTGCAGACCAACGTCCCACATCTAGCGCCGAGGTTAGAGAAAGAGTAGAGTTATACTTCTAATCACCCTGTTGACCTCAATGGCTTGTTCTACGGTGAACTTTTGTATGGGAAATTGTGAGTTTCTTTGTTAGAAGCAGGAAAAACCTCCTTTCCCTTCTCAAGCCAACGAGTTACAAAGGAACCATTATCCTTAAACCGTACGGTAGTTACCATCGGCGACCTTATCAGTATTGGACTGTGGTGTTTTTTGCTACTGGAGATAGGTTTTCTAGTAACTACTGGTTGGTGCCTTCAATCTGAAACCCCATTATATGTACGTTTAAATTAACTTCTTTATTATTGTTATAAAACTCATTTTTATGACAGACAGACACACGGATGCAAGAGTGAAAGTGCGGATTATTTGTAGACAAGAAGACAGGAGAGCGAACGGATGTAGAAAAGGGAGAAGAAAATAAGAAATAGAAATAAAGAATGGGAAAATGAACAGGAAAAGAAAAATGAAGAAGACAGCCCTGACGTTCCCACGATAAAAGTTCTGCGTAGCTGGGAGCAGTTCTAAAACTTGGAGTCATTAGTTAAGGCTTACGTACGCGCGTCCTACTGGGAAAGCTGAGCAGCAAATTCTGATGCCGCCGTCGATTCACCCGACGTCTCTAAGTACTGCTGTGTGGTGCAATTTTAGTCTGCTGCCATGTCAGTAGAGTAACGGAGTAATTATTTTAAAATTATACATCCTGATCTGCTTTTATGAGATCAGTTAGTAAAAACAAACCATTGAAACAACTAACTCTGGTACTATTTATTGTAGCAGCAAATTTAGACCCTAATGGTTCTAAGTGGTAGCCTGATAAAGATCCATTAGAGTCGAAACATGTTGCTACAATAAAAAGTAATGAAATTAGTTGCGTCAACGGTTTTTATGTGTTTATTGATTGACCACAGAGCAACATTTATATCATTCTTGCCCTAAAAACACTGAAGACTACGAAGACTCAAGATTCAAGAATTTACGCAGGAAGTTCACACTAGAACAGGCCACGAAGGCCCAGAAGGGGAGCAGATGTATAGCTCTACTCTTTCTTCAACCTCGGCGCTAGATGGGGGTGGGTGGTCAACGCCACGCCCTGACCTCTTTACCCCCGGGAAAGACCCGGTACTCATTGTATAGGAGGCTGGGTGGGCCCCAGAACCGATCTGGACGGGTGCGGAAAATCTCGCCCCCTTCGGGATTCGATCCCCGGACCGTCCAGCCCATAGCGAGTCGCTATACCGATGGAGATATTCCGGCTTCCAATTTACGCGGCATGAATATGTAAACACTAATCGGAGTTTCGAAGGCTTTGTTCCCTTCAGTTTCACGTTCAAGCAGGTTTTGGTCAACCAGCCTCAGGACCGCTTGCCCTTGAAGCTAAATGTACTACGATTATTTAGGAACGTCCATAGCTAGGTAACTGCTTACCAGTCGACACGATGCAACAACCCAGAAGACTTGAATCCTTACCAACGCCAGTGTGAAAATCTCACTTCACAATAAAGTATATTTTTAGTTGGCACACCATCTTAGTGAGTAATTTACATGAAATATGTAACTTAAATTACAGAAGTGAATGTATGCATCCCATCCTTTACTATTAAAAGATAGAAATTTGTCCATATACAAGCCATAAAAGCATATAAGGAGGAGTGAGAATATAACTGCAAAAATTTTTATTCCCTACCCTACGGGAAGGGCCTCTGTTTCTTATAGAATAGGAGACTGCGTGAGCTCCACAGAAAGTCCGAGTTGTCAAAGATGTTGGGATTAGAACCCGGATCGCCTAGGCGCTACCATATTCACTAAACTGACTGCGCTGCACTTGTTGTTAAAGAAATGTGAATTTTGCTCACACAGTGAAAGTATGTACCACATATGGTTCTCAGAAAAAACAGAGTTTTTTTTTCTCTCTGAATTTCATTTTCGGGTTCCTCTTTCCAATGGACACAGAATACGTTTCTGTTAACGTAGACACTAAAAGGGCAGATGTCTGCGGCAGATAAATTTTTGGGTTTGGGGTTTGATTCTCTCCGGGAGCATGGAGTTTTTTCTCTTGTGAATGTTGTGTGTTGTTCAGGTAGATGTCCCTCCGACGGGCCGATACCTTTTCCAGAGGATTCCTACCGATCGTTGTGTCATTCAGTGTGACCAAACGCAACATCAACACTCTTCACTTACAAAGAGTAGGCAAAAGACTTCAGAATAAAAGAAATTAGATGCACTGCAGGCTTCAGATGTTTGCAGACAAGATATGTGGAGGAAAATGCGTGTCAAGTGTGTAAACCACCGGTTTCTCGTAAATTAAAACGTGTTTCATCAGCTAACATATTCTTCACTAGAGATATACTTCACTTCTTATATCTAGCCAAAATCTCACTTTGTCTGGAAACTCTTTATAATGACATTCGTCAGAAATCTGTCGATTTAGAAGCAAGTTTATCCCTTTTTCTTCTATTTTAGGCACGTATATGGTAGAGACCAGGTTACTTGCCGGTTCTGGCACGATGTAAGAATGAAAGAAGTATGCGTGCACCACGAAGAATTTTATATCAAAAACTCGCAGAGTGACTGAAGCTGTGAATGTACTCCAAATACAGTAAACGTTTCTGATGCTGCCTGGTGTTCCCGCAGGAATCCTAGAAGCGACCACGCCAAACAGATTGCAGCTATGTGTAGTGTTTCGGAACTCAAGGCAGCAGGTTTCCGGTCCCTGCTACACCAAGGGAAGCCACTAAAATGCAATTGGTAGAAAGTACAAGTAAATCAGTAATGTAAGAAGGTTATCGTATATGTAAGAACAGGTGTAGTGTAAAATACAGGATGAGGCCGAAGAGTAGAATTTCATATACTGGTGTCTGAGAGTTGTCAGCATGAAACTTTATGTTGGAGTTAAGGAACGGGAAATAAGGTCAATACTTAAGTATTCACTGTGGAGACTGTGAATACTATAGCACTGAGGGGTGTCGTTATGAAGGCTTTATGTAAATTCAGCAATAGGGCCTAATAATGTCTCCATATTCTTTAACACCCAAGTAAAGATTACTACTTGAGGAAATAGAATCGGTCTTCTGGCTGGGAATGACTTCAGGAATAACACTAATACATTAAGATAAAAATTATGTATCACCCTGTATATACGCATATAGAAGCACAGTTTATGAGAATGCTGTACAAACAAGATACGGTACATAAAGTAACTAAACACAAGTTTACTTTAAGTTTAAAGCTATAAACCTGCACGAAGAAAGTAACACGAGGATCGAAGTGACGTTCGACAAAAGAAACTTATGCCCGTATAGGCATCTGATTCCCTAATATGGGAAGGCAAAAAGAAGGTAAGGAAATAAAAGTGAAAGAGCTTAACTCTTACGTTACCGGTGCATCAATTAACGTCGTTACGTAGACACAGACATCACGACAGTTAGGTTTGGAGGGGAGGGGGTGGTGATTAATGAAGGCTGAAAGGCTTACTTTGGGACATGTCCTAAATTGCGGTCTTAGAACTGAGAGAGATCATGTTATAAGAAATGTGTTCTGGCCGTGATCTGGGTACAGCTGTGTGCACGGGAACTGAAACACAGAAGGCAAGTCTTCCGACATGCCGCTGCTTCAAGCCTTCGCCACGGCTCTGTTTTCAGTTACACTTGCGCTTCATTGTCTTCGCTAAAAGCAAATATCGCTGTGTGATTCGCATTTGCCGTGTTACGGGATCATGACTGATTCCAAAGACAGATTTTCGTGTCGTTTTAAGAGATGTTACTCAACATGGTTTGGCACATGACAGCTCAGAATCTTAAAGAAGAATGAGGTCACATCCTCTCACATTTCGACCAATTTGTTGGTAAGCTTTTGAAGTGTAAATCTAATCTAAATACGACAATACACAACAATTCCAATTTTACGTCTCATAAATCACATTGATTCTCCATTAAAACTAGGGAAATATTTACTGTTACTTCGTAGGATCATGTAAAACACATAAATAAATGTCTGGCCTGCATACAGAGCTCATAAATGTTACTTTAACTCTTACCTATAGATATCAGTGTGCATATTTAAAGCACAGTAGTGTCCGTCCACGCACGAAGGCATAAGTGAGAGTACAATTATGGCATGGAACATTTTTAACTTTGGTCCTGAATGGATACATATAAGGTTTTCTTTCTTTAATTTGGTACTGTGTACTTTGCATAGCTATTGTCGTAAGAAGTTAGGTGATGGTCCACATTTCTGCCTTTCTGCTTCATATTTTGAGGGTCACAAGTACAAACTGCCTGTTAAGAAGCTTACATTTGGAAGTTTAGATCTTTCGAGACGTATTGTAGTTCTTCGAAAATTCAGTAATTACTTATCTATTGACAAAGAGAAAATCCCAGAAGACTTGAATTTTCATTAACACTACTCTGAGGGGTTTAGACTCTTTCATACTACTGTTAATTTTTAATGTGACTTGCTGTAGATTGCGAAGCATAAATCAGATTTGTGTACTTTATACCTTCAACAACACATCGTGCCATTTATCATACAGTGCAACGTTCTCATTCTTCTTTTTTACATAAATTGGAGCCTCAGATTAATGTGTTTTTATGATAGCAAGGTCACTCATATATCACTGTCTGCATTTCCTAATCGGAGTCGAATATCTTTACACTTAACATTCCTTCATGTGGCACAAAGAGGTGACAGTTTCCGGCGCCAAGACAGGGCATTAAGTAGAGGCGATTGACAATCCTTCAAAACTTTGGTATTCAGGGTTCGCAATGTTTGTAACTTGATTTTGGACGGCGTTACTCTTTCTTAAATTTATTTGATCATTATTTCTTCGAATTTGATGTGTAACCTTTGTTTTTTACACACACGAGCCATGTTTGAAATAACGCCGTCAGTAAAATTTTAGGAATCTACAAATAATTTTTGAAAAAGTAGTACTTTGTGTTACTTTTTCATAAAAGTGTATTTTTCCTGTGGTGTCGTTTGTCCAATGGGGGCATTGACCTCCTCATTCTTGAGGTTTCTAGAACACACACAACGACGCACCACAGTTGGTAGGACTCTCCTGGACGAGTGATACTCTCATCGCAGAGACGTATACTTGACAACACAAAACAATCCAACAGACAGACATTCATTCCTCCGGCGGGCTTCGAAACCACATTCTCAGCAGACGAGTGGCTGAAAACCCAGGCCTTTGACCGCGCGGCCCCTGGAAACGGCTCATAAAAATATTAGCACCGGAAACTTAAACGTTAAAAGGCACAACGCATTTTGTCCACACATTGCACTTAAGTATTTCATACGATTCCAACACGAACCAGCGATGATTTTTGTGAACATCATAAACGGGCTCATCTTTGCGACTGAGTTGTGCGTTTCTTGTGGGACAGGAATTTATTTTTGTGCACGTAGTCAAGTTTCAAGAGGATATATATATATATATATATATATATATATATATGATTCGTCTTTCACCAGTAGGCACGAAATCTTTTAAGGGCCCTCATTACTTATAAGCCCTTCACATAACGTAGGTTTTAAATGTAGTGCTCGTACTTATTACAGGTCTGAATATCCGCACGGAAATCGGTTGCGTTGACAAAGATATTTGTGTTCTCTAGTTCCCCGCATGCAGGTGATTGAATAATCTTTAACATAGGTCAGTGTGATGTGATTTTGACCGTGCATCGTCGTTAATATGTGGAAATAAAATGCCAACTAGATGCAACAGAGGTTTTTATTGCAGATCTTATTGCTTGCTC
>JGI20166J26741_11641918_pt1 | contig 11319 bp, 5 predicted proteins | sample TergutCu122P5_FD_26741 | JGI IMG/M metagenome (IMG submission 26741) | reverse complement strand
AGATCAAGTTAACGTGTTTCAGTGGTTGTTGTATATAAAAATATGGTGGGCTTGGGTGGGTTGGCACGCTGAGTGACTTTGCAACATTACTTCGGCACAAAACTACTAAAAGGTTGCCGACCCCCTGCCTTAGAGTATGCGCCAGCTAAGTAAGTGACGCAAACGGTTTACTAAACTTTAGGTTATTCATTAGCTAGCTCCACCATCTCTATATAGATCCCTACGAAAAGGCGAACGTCCTCACTCGATTTAATTCGATTACCGACGGCTACGTGCCCACTCTGTTGGAAGAAACTTTGATTGTGAAGTTTATAAAGTACTGACATTGTGTTATTTTACGATGAACTTTAAGACTGGCTGTCTGCTGATTTTTCAAGGTAAGGCGTGCTGATTGTTTTCGAATATTTAATTTTTCTTTCGGCCGCGAGTTGAGCAAGTTTCGGTAAACTAACAAACTGATAATAATAATAATAATAATAATTTTTTATCAAATTCTAAATTCACGCGAACGTATTGGACTATACATGAGGCGAGGCAATCATTTTTGTTTTAGCAAATTTTTACATGCAACTAAGATCAGATAACCTTCTTTTATAATGTAAATTATTAACAGTTTTCCTTTTTTATATTTTGTTTATTACTTAATATTATATAGATAATTAGTGAACAGAACGTTAATTTATATACTAGAAACCTGTTATCTGACTGCACTATATTATCCTTAAATCCCTTAAAGATGTGCTGATTGGTAATACGACAATTCTATTGTCTGGTGGCAGTAAATTTTAGACGTTTTATGTTATTTAGAAAAGCCGAGATCACTTTGACCTTATCCTTAGTTAATGTCTGATAAGTGGTAATTCGCCAGACGCTACCTTATCGCTTTGACAGGCATTACAATATTGTCATCTGTGGCCTTCTCCACTCTACATCATTTTTCCACACAATCGCATAAACGGCTTTATTTTCGAAAAAAAAATTACTGAATAAAAAATTTGTTTTGATTTTCTCTACAAATTTTGTCTGAAACATTTCTTATTCTAAGAAGAAATGAGCGAGATGGGATAAAAAATTATATTGCTCTTCAAGTAAAATACTCTTTATTCTTGCCCGATTTTAATTAAATTTGTATCATCTCTACAGATTTTCGAAAAACCTTCAAATACAAAATTTCATGAAAACCCTTTTAGTAGGAGGCGTGTTTTTCCATGCGAACGGACAGACAGACGGACAGACATGATGAAGCTAATAGTCGCTTTTCTCAATTTTGCGAACGCGCATAAAAATTGTAACGTTTTAAATACCATCTTAAATATTAAGGCGTCATTTTTAGGGGGGTTATCAAAATTGAGAATATCGACAATTAGCCTCGTTCTGTCCGTCCGAATGGAACAGTTCAGCTTCAACTGGACGGATTTTTATGAAATTTGATATCTGAGTATTTGTAGAAAATCTGTCGGGGAAAACCAATTTTAATTAATATCTGGCAAGAATAAAGGATATTTTACATGAAGACCAATATGAATTTTTTATCTTATCTCGCTGATTTCTTCTTAGAATGAGAAATATTTCGGACAAAAGTTGTACAGAGAATCACAACACACTTTTATGTCCAACAACTTCTTTCGAAAATCGTGCCATTTATAAGATTATGTTGAAAAAATTTTGTAGAGACGGAGAGGGCACAGATGACAATATGGCGCATGCGCATTGCATGCTGGATAATTAAGGTTACAGACACACACTCAGAACATGTAATACTTATTGCTTTTCCACTTCAACAATGGTTACACAAAAGCGCCTCAATATACAGTTACACTTATACGGTATTTCTCGTTTTTTTTTTCAGTGTCTCGATTTGGTCGAACGTAGGAAAAGTGCGTACGGACTAAAGGTGTAGTGATGTCTGCAGAATTCTGGTGCCTTTCAAGAAAATTTCGAAATTCTCTTCAAATATTTATATGGAAATAAAGACTATTTGGTGGTTGGGTTAAGTCTGTCTGGTAAAGATTCTTATTTACCTTTGGTTCGTATTGTTTTATGTATTTTCATCCCATGTGTGCTAATATTCCCTGCGGTTTTGATGTTTGCCACAAATTTTCAAGGAAAGATTGAGGGCGCTGATGTATTTCATGGATAGAATAAAATTTTTTTCCCCCCCAGAACCTGTTATTTTTCACTCGATGGCGACTTCTGCTGTTCTGGGGATGCTATAACCATATTGCTATATTTAACGAACGAAACTCCTGTGAGGGTTTTAATTCGGGTTACTATTGGAAATTTTATTATTTTTCTGAAAATTTTATTTTGAAAATATTTTTAATCTATTGCTAAGATTCCTGCAGCATACCCCCAGGGGGAGGGGGGCGAGGAGTATGCAAGGATGTCCTGCCGGAGGGGTTTATTCGTGTTTAAAGCCAAATTAGTATCAGTGGCGAATTTATTCAATACGGGATAAATTAACTGTTTGCTGAACGCAGAAGGCCAGAAATACTTGTCGTGTAGTGAGTTTTGGATCTAATTTAACCTTAAGGTATTTTGTGTCGTTGGTCCATTCTGTGTTTGCAGTACAACTATTGCTGTTTGAATACTTCGAAGGTAGTCACACAGTAGTCTGAAGAATGAAGTACTACTGAGTTTGCTAGTAGTAAACATAGTTTTCCATTTTTGGAACCAGGGCTCTAACAAATTAATTTCTTTACAGTCACTCCCCGACTTGCACAAAAACTACGTTCCAGAAGGTACGGCACAATTCGAATTATGCGCAAGGCGGAATTGAGTATACTGGATATGTATGTTGGTTGAGGCACTGTGCTACAAGCCCGAAGGTCGCGGGTTCGATTTCCTTTGGTGGTATTAGATTCTTTGATTGACATATTCCTTCTGGCTGCACTATGACCCTGGGGACAACTCAGCCTCTAACAGAAGTGAGTACCAGGAATATTTCCTGGGGAGTAAAGACGGCCGACGCGTAGGGCTGACAATCTTACCAACTTCGTTGGCCGACTGTTTCGAAATCTGGGAGCCTCAAACTTCTGGAACCCTCAGGGCCTGTCCAGGCTTGTACAGGGATTGATTTGTACTGCATATGTATGTACAAGGGAGTGCAGTTGAAACAAGAAACTACAGTATAATCGGCCGCAGCATGACCGCCCCGCAGCTGGTTATTATCGCCCAGCAGTATTCGCCTTGCCACCTTCGCCTCATTTCGGTATCATTCCAGGAAGGAAAAATTCGCAGCGCATTTTTTTTGACGTTTTAAACATCGCGTACGACTGAAATTGTGTAATTTTAAATCGCACAAGTCGGCGTCGCTACAGTCGCTACATCCAGCCACCCGACCAAACACCGACATAGATGCCATCAGCATCTTCGGTCTTACAAAATTTTTTGTTTCCGTGAACACACACACACCGACCCACACAAGCACGCACGCACACAAACACACACACAAACCACATACACACAAGACAGAGACACAAACGATGCACACGATTTCCTTGAAAAAGAGGGTAAGGAAAGCGATTATTGAGGTGAGTTAAAGAAACATAAAGTGTGCGAAAAATCATTGAAAAGTGTAGTGAAAGGAAGTGAAGTGAAGTGAAAATCATCTAAAATTGTAAAAAAAGTGTAGTGAAGTGAAGTGAAGTGAATGGAAGTGTAGTGAAGTGCAGCGTAGGGAATGGGTGAAAGCGGGGTGTAATGGGAAGCATATATGTGGGTGGTAAAGTGGTGAGAAGCGAAAGAATGGGTTAAAAACGTGTGTGCAATATGGTGGGAAAAATATTAGAAACTATATAGAGTACTTAGTTTGTTTTCTCATTTTTGTTAACTGTATTTGTCTTGCGTGTATTGTCGTCATCTTATGTGTGTTTGTTTTATCTTATGTGTATTTGTTGTACCTTATATGTATTTGTTGTACCTTATGTGTATTTGTTGTACTATGTGTGTATTGCTGTTATTACTTAAATGCCGGACTGCTGGCTAGAAGTCATTATCTGGAAGGTCCTGCGACCGGCCACCTCGACACAGGTTTTTCTTGGTTTCCCTGTGTCTACAAGCGAATCCTGAGATGGTTCCCAAGTTTTCCAAGTTGTTACTACACGCTTCTCATGTAGCCCTCCCGACTTAAATTTCCTAGTTACTTTTTTTTATATCTGTGTACATGTAAAATAACCACTGCCACCGGGTGACAACCCAATTGCAGTTAATAAATATTATTATTATTATTATAAACACACAAAAGAAACACACACACACACACACACACACACACAAACACGTCTCCCTGCTTTCGGTTTAATTCGTGATTTAATTCAAACCACTTGTGCGCTGAGCCCCTGTCACCCTATGTAGGTATGATCAGTCACCCTCATCAAACTTCTCCTTTCAATCTTGCCTTTGCCGTCCGTCCAGTTTTTATGCTGAAGCCTGTCATTAAGTACAACGCCCCTGACTGCGCCTCAAGTGCCGTGCTGGGTAAGTCTACTGGCGACCTTGCCACTCTCTGTCTCTAGACATGCCACGCACGGCGTCTCTCTTCTTTTGACGCCTACTCTTTGACCTGCCCTAGCAGTAGCAACGCTATCAGTGCTATAGCTCTCCGTGTTATTAATGTACGCAAACCCCCTCAATACAATAAAGGGCAGACAAAATCGGGGAGTTTTAGCGAGCTTTCTGATCTGTGACTTAACAGGGAAAGCTTCGTCATCAGCCGGTTTGAGGATCAGAATAACTTTAGGTCCTGTGCATTGAGTGGGGCTACAGTTTGATGTCATGCACTTGAAAAGTGCTGTGGCAATAAATTTATATTTGCGGTGGGTTTTGGTGAAGCGTAGAACGATAGCACGCATATGTGTTCTCTACAAAGCGTACTTCGGAGAACCAGCTTGGAAGGCTATAGATGACAGATTACAAAAGCCATACTATCTGAGCAGGGTCGATCAGGAAGGATATCGAGAAATATTCTTCCGTATATAGGATCATCCAGCTCTGGAACAAACTACCTATGAATGATTTAGGGACTTTCTCCTCCAAACTGAGCAATTTTAGGAAGAGGGTTAGGAAAGTGATAAGTGAAGTGAAGTGAAGTGAAGTGAAGGGAATTCGAAGTGAGGAGGAAATCGAGTATTTCTAGGAAAAGTAGTAGGAAGGTGATGAGTGAAGTGAAGGGAATTTGAAGAGCGGAAAAATCAAGTATGTACAGGGAGAAGGTTAGGAAAGTGTCAAGTGAAGTGACGGGAATTTAACGTACACAGGAAATCGAGAATTTCCAAGAACAGAGGTTGGAAAGTGATAAGTGAAGAGAAGTGACGTGAATATGAAGTGGGGTGAAGATCAGCTAAAGGCGGTGAAGGGAAAGAATTAAGGCGGGGTGGGATCTGAAGTGTATATAAGGATAGTGAGGTGTAAGTCTTGGTGAAATGTGTGTAATTGAGTGCTGTATAATGTGGTTTACTGACTGTTTAGTATACTTAGTGGTTTTTAATACTCATTCAGCTACTTAGGTTCTACTCGTTACTGTGTGTGATGTGTGTTATTGTATTGTATTGTATTGTATGGTCCTGTCTTGCATTGTAGTACACTGCCACCGGCTATAAACTCTTTTGCAATTAATAATAATAATAATAATAATAATAATAATAATGATAATAAGGGGCGCGCGGCGGCGTAGTAGTTAAGGCACTAGGCTACAAACCGGCAGGTTGCGGGTTCGATTCCCGATGGTGTCATTGGAATTTTTCCGTGACATAATCCTTCCGGTCCCCCTATGGCCCTGGGGTCGACTCAGCCTCTAACAGAAATGAGTACCAGGTGTATTTCCTGGGAGTAAAGGCGGCCGGTGCGTAAGACAGACAACCTTACCACCATCCTGTGCCGTTGTCATGAAATCTGGGAACCTTAATTCCAGGAACCCTCTGGGCCACTCCAGGCCTATAAAGGGACTGCTTTGCCCTTTTTAATAATAATAATAATCTTTTTCATGGCCTAATCAATTACGCAGTTCGAGTTGACGGATAACGAGTTCAGTTTCGGAGGAACTTGTACTGCTTACCGACTGCATCAGATTTCATTTATGAAAAATATTCAGACGTTTCGGTGCTGAGAATAAAGTGACGATCAGCATTACATGTAAATTTTCTTCCAAATTACGTACGAAAAAAGAAATATTTATTTTCTATTGATATATCACTGTTCTTTTCGAAGTGTGTTCTAAGTTTAGAACTTTAGAACTGGTGTTTATTAAGCTGTACGTCGTTTTCCAAGCAGCTTTCAAAGTACATTTACCTAAACTTTAAAGATATTGTTACCAAGTATGTGAGATGCTGTTTTTGACAGCTAAGCGTGTTTTCTTTTTTAAGACTTTAAATAACGGGACTAATAATTAAATCGTAATTTCTGTGCCTCCGTGAATAATGTATCTTCCTGTTCAGGTCACCAGTATGTAGCAACATACACGTATTAGCGACTAAAGCTTTTGTCGGATTTTCATGAAATATGGTAGAGAACAAATGTTAACCAAACTGCATTCGGCCCGCCACAGTTATGTCTGAGGCCCACGAGTGTCTTCTTACACATTTAACCTCTGCTCCACCATCAGAACAAAGTAGAAATTTATTGAGACTTCCTTGGCGAACTTTGCGATCGTAGATAAATTTTTGTAAACAAACGTTTAAATCGTAATGAGATTCGTGCAATTTGCGAGGAAAGTGTCATATGGTGGAAAATTTAACTTGGGGGGGGGGGGGGGGGGGGAGCAGTAAGAAAAATACGACCTGTAGGCTCCACCACCCTTTAATTCTTGCAGCTTCAAGTGTATTCTAATCATAATAACTATTAAAAGCAGATTTCAGCCATAAATTTACAGATAAGAATGCTGTGTATTTCTTTACAAATATCAGTGACAAATACAGCAGTCACGCTGCTCCCTGACGTCTTTACATTTATAAAAAGTGTCTTGTGAATTTGAACTACAATTAGCCCTTTAAAGACAAAGCGCAGACCGCTCTATTTAAAGACCCAGTCCGTACCGCGCTGTAAACACTTTTCATCTCGGTTATAAAAACCAACCAGTTTATGGTGTAAGTGGCACAAGTCGCTGTTTGTTCTCAGATAAATAAACATATATATATACAGTGGGCAGGGTAGCGTAGTCGGTATAGCGACTGCCTACGGGCTGGACGGTCCGGGAATCTAATCCCGGTGGAGGCGAGGTTTTCCGCACCTGTCCAGACCGGCCCTGAAGCCCACCCAGCCTCCTGTACAATGGATACCGGGTCTTTCCCGGTGGTAAGGTGCGGCCGGGGCGTGATGCTGACCGCTCACCCACTTCTAATGCCGAGGTCAAATATAGAGTAGAGCTATATCTCTGCTCTCCCTAAGGGCCTTCGTGGCCTGTGAAAGGGTGAAACCTACCTACATATATATACAGTGTGGGCAGAGCGCACAATTCTTGAATGTGTAACTTGTTGGTGCATCACGTAAACAGTAGGCTTTGAAAGGTTAATTACTGTATTAATTTTTACAAATAGGTCATTTAATAGAAATTTCACTCTTAATCGTTTAGAATAAAATAAATTGTCTCTGAAAAAAAAATTAGTGTTAATAAAGGGTTTGCGGCCCGCGCAAGGTCTGGAGTATTCGAAATGTCCTTTTTGCAATAAGATTTTGCTCTAGGCTTTCTAAAGCGACGGCAAAGATTTGGCCCGATATCCGATTGTCTGCAGGAAACAATCGTCCCACGCCAGTACGGACGGTGTTCATAAACGCCGCTAAGTAATACGTAAGAACATTTGTACATCAGATTTGCAGGTTTTCCTCGAACTGTTGTTATTTTCTAAACTTTTTATATGAGAAAAAATCTGCATGACTCACAGAGTACTATGACTAGGGTAAGAACTGAGTGTCAAAAGGACCGGGGTTCGACTCCCATCTTGGGACAGATGTATTTGTCTTCATCATAAGGTCCAGACCGGCTGTCGGACCCACTCAGTCACCTGTTCAATTGGTACCTTGGGTTATTTCCTTTACTAAGTGGCACAGTTGGTTGAGGCACTGCGCTACAAACCGGAAGGTCGTGAATTCGATTCCCGATGGTGTCATTGGAATTTTTATTGACATAATCCTTCCGGCCGGACTATGGTCTTCAACCTCTAACAGAAATGAGTACCAGGAATATTTCCTGGGAGGTAAAGGCGGCCGGTGCATAGGGCTGACAAACTTACTACCTTCATGTTCCGATTGTCTTGAAATCTGGGAGCCTCAACCTCCTGGAACCCTCAAGGCCTGATCAGGCCTGTAATGGGAATGCTTTACCTTTTTATTATGTCAAGGTTAAGAATGAGTAAAGCTATACTTCCATCCCCACATATGTTTTCATAACGTGACGCCCAATTAAATACTTAAAAAGGAAATTTGACTTACTGTGTTATGCTTTATATTGGTCTGATTTGACGTGAATTGTTTCGGCTTAAATTTCGACATAAAACATAAACAAATAAATGTTGTTCAAAGTAACAATTACCGGTTATTGTGAAAATAAATTTTGAATATGTTTTGGCCTGATGTTATCTCAAATGAAGGACTTTGGAGGCGTGCATAAGAGAAATCAGTGGTAATGCGGAAATTGAAGTGGGTTGGTCGTAAACTGAGGAAGGATTCGTCTGCCACAGAAAAGCAAGTTTTGATTTGGAACCACCCCAAGGACAAAGCAGAACAGGAATCCCGAGAAAGAGGTAGGGGAAGGATAGAGGGGTGAGGTGGATAGGAAGAACTAGGAGAGAGGTGAAGTCAATAGCTGGAAGCGGAGTCCACTAGAGGTGCTTCGTGGAAGTCCGGTGTTGCGAAATTGTGTAACAGGAAAATGGTCTAACTATGAGAGTCATAGACACACAAAAATGTAGACCAATTCGTTGGCGAAAAGCAGAATCTTTTAATGTTAAAATAGACGGTGTACATGTGCAGTCCAAATCGGTTATCAAGGCATGCGAGGGTAAAAGTAAAGTTAAATTTCACCCTAGAACAGGCCAGGAAACCCCAGAGGGGGAGCAGACGTATAGCTCTACTCTTTCATTAACCTCGGCGCTATATGGGGGTGAGTGGTCAAAGCCACGCCCCGACCGCTTTACCCCCGGGAAAGACCCGATACCCACTGTATAGGAGGTTGTGTGGGGCCCAGGGCCGGTCTGAACAAGTGCAGAAATGTCGCCTCTACCGATATTAGTTCTCCGGACCGTCCAGGCCGTAGCGAGTCGCTGTACCGTCTGAGCTATTCCGGCCCACATTCATGAAAGGGACCGAATAAACTACGTCTTTATAAAGGAGTGTAGGAGAACATTTAAGGAAAAATATTTTAAGACAAAAAACAGGCCTGCAGGAATATTACTTAAATGCTTACGCTATGATCCAGTTTTAATTTAAATTACCATTTAAATTTAGAAAGAATAAAAATTATTCTTGTAATTTTAAATTTTCATACAGGCTTACGCTAAACAATACATTAACTTAAAATTGAAATTTGGGAATAACAAAAGTAATCATCAGAAGGGGGCACTCACAGGAACATTGTCACTTCTCTGTTGCTAAAACCACTAAAGCAAAACCTCATCGACGTCACTTCCTTCAGGCGTTCGAAATCGTTTTACTCTCGATCCGTTCTGTTCAAACTCACTTATAATTTTGATTCTGTTTTTACTAATCTTTTGGATCGCAGAATTTACGAGACCAAATTCCAGACACAGGTCAACTATATTTTTTCCCTTTATTTATTTCCCATATCACTTCAAATTTCCCTTCGACGCTCAAAACCATTCTTCTGCGCGTCACTCTAGCCATGCAGGGGTATAAAATTAGCTGGCAACTTTAAGCATAAATTGAGTTACAGTTGGAATCTTTGCTTTACTGGGATATTACGCAGCGTAGACTGGTAGTTAGCTACGGACGTTTCGGGACAAACTATTGGTCCCATATTCAAGGGTCAAGCAGTCAAAGAAACGTCGGTAACTAACCTCCAATCTACGAAGAGTAACATTCCAGAACAGCGATCTCATTTACAGCAAGGTGAAAACCTGAAATAATGAATTACCGTTGCTACGGTCATTTTCCAGGCCTGAAATTGTTTATAGCTGCCTGAAAAATTGGAGGTCTTACCCTCTTAAGGACGAGGATATGGATGAATTCTCAAAATATTCTATTTCTTGAGAAATTAAACTGGAAGGATGACTGGTAATGTCGTTTTACTCGCGGTAGATGTATTTCGTACTAAGCTAGGCAGAAAAACACGTTCCTTATGGGGAATTAGTTGGTACCACAGTGTGTATAACATTATAAAGGAGGCGTCGCACAAATCGAGGTCGTTAACACTGTGCTTGAGAGCGTGATATGCCATACCTCAAGGTGAAGGTTAACCTGTACTTTCATATGTAATAAGAACCGACAAAATGCACACTTTTTACATTAAAGTTTTAATTTAATTATAGTGTCTTCGACATGTTTTGAACACCCAAGTGTTCATCCTCAGGAAGACTTGTACATGGAATTTTACGTGTATGTTATTTCTTTCAAGCATCCATATAAGCAATCTGGACGATAACAGGGTGTGCTTGATAAAACATGCAGGCAAAAGCAACTAACACCAAACGGCGACAACGGCCAATGTCTCAAAACAATTAAAAAAAAGAGTATCAAGCACATCCTGCCGTCGTCCAGACTGCTTATATGACTGCTTGAAAGAAATAACATAAAACTGCACGTACAAGTCTTCCTGAGGATGAAAACTTGGGTGTTCGAAACATGTCGAAGACACTATAATTACCATGTAAGGCTGGTTTCCACGAACTCGGCACCCCGTGCCGCCCTCGGACTCTTGTTCATCATCAGACAGATATTTTCTGATCATCTGATATGTATACATGTACCGTTAAGATGCTCGAGATCTCGACATCAAAGTTATGAAAGTTTGCACATTGTACTCAGTTACTCTTACTCTACTATGTACAACCTGATGATGGCCACCACAAGGGCCGAAACATGTATTTGCTAGCTACCTCCATCATATAGCTAATAAATTTAATATAGTTGTTCAACACTTTAATTTCCAACTGACGCACACAACGCTAAAAAACGTAGAGTTATTAAAATATTTTAAAATAAGTAAAACTGCTCCAAAATGTTTCGGTTTACAAGGAAACCATCATCAGGGAGCCACAATCAGTACTTATCTAAAAATTACACACTCGGTTAAAAGTAGATACGTAGAGGCCGTACAGGACGTTGTCAGTGTTATGGCTGCATATTGTGACCTGTGAGGCGTGTGTACAC
>JGI20166J26741_11641807_pt1 | contig 11319 bp, 12 predicted proteins | sample TergutCu122P5_FD_26741 | JGI IMG/M metagenome (IMG submission 26741) | reverse complement strand
GCCGGCGTCACCGACCCCGTGTCGGCGAAGCTTGTCGACTCGTTCGAAAAGCCGGGCGGCAACCTCACCGGTACGTCCGACTACCCGCCGATCACCGACCAGCTCAACCTCATCAAGGAACTGAAGCCGGCCGCGAAGACCATCGGCATCGTGTACGCGTCGTCCGAGACGAACGCCGAGACGCAGACGAAAATGGCCACCGACGCCGCGAAGTCGCTCGGCATGGAGGTGAAGACCGCGGCGGTCACCAACTCTTCGGAGGTGCAGCAGGCTGCGGTGTCCCTGGCCGGCGTGGACGCGTTCTACGTGGGCAACGACAACACGGTGGTCTCCGGCATCGCGGGCCTCGTGCAGGCGGCCGAACAGCAGAAGGTGCCGGTCGTCGCGGCCGACCCCAACTCCGTGAAGCTCGGGGCAGTCGCGGCGTACGCGATCGACCAGACCCAGATGGGTTGCGAGGCGGCGAAGATCGCCGACCAGGTGCTCAAGGGCGGCAAGCCGGCGGACATCCCGGTGGTCAAGATGGCCGATCTCAAAGATTCGCTGGCGCTGACGATCAACCCGTCCGTCGCGGCGGCTCAGGGCGTGACGATCCCAGATTCGATGAGCAAGAAGCCGGGCGTGGTCATCGCCGGGTGAGCGGCTGCGCCGAGCCCTAGCGGGTGCGCCGAGCCCTAGCGGGTGCGCCGAGAACTAGCTCCTGAGCCTAGTTCTCGGCGTAATGCCTGGTCCTCGGCATGACGCCTGGCGGTCAGTGCTGCCTTAGTAATCAGTAAGTTACTTTGTGCTAAGTTAGTCGCAGGTTAGGCGGAAGGACGGCGCGGTGGAGAGCTTGCCATTCGCGTTCGGCAGGCTGGCGGACGCGGAGCATTTCATCGACCGGGACGCGGAGCGCGCGCGGCTGGCGCGCAACTTCGCGTCCGGGGTGAACACGGCGATTGTCTCACCGCGCCGGTGGGGTAAGTCGTCCCTGGTGGCCCGGGTGGCCGCGGATGTCATGGCGTCCGACCGGGGCATCAAGGTGTGCCTGGTGGACGCGTTCAACGTCCGCGACGAGGCGGGCTTCTATGCCCAACTCGCCCAGGGCGTCGTGGCGGCGACATCGACCAAATGGGACGACGCCGCGCAGGTGATCAAGCAGTTCCTGGGGCGCTTGCGTCCGACGATTTCGGTCGGGGACGCCGTGACGTCCCACGTGACTTTCGATCTCGACTGGCAGGAGGCCGTGCGCAATCCGGACGAAGTCCTTGATTTGGCCGAAAACGTCGCCGTCGCCCGGGGCATTCGCGTCGTGGTGTGCATCGACGAGTTCCAGGCGGTCGCCGGTTTCAAGGAATCGCTCGCGTTCCAGCGGAAACTCCGCTCCCATTGGCAGGCGCATCAACACGTCACCTATTGCCTTTATGGCAGCCGGCGGCACATGCTCACCGAAATCTTTACCGACGCGTCGATGCCGTTTTACCGTTTCGGCGACGTCATGTTGCTCGGCAAAATCGACAACGCGTGCTGGGGTGATTTCATCGTGGCGCGTTTCGCGTCCACCGGGAAGACCATCACGACCGCGGACGCATGCCGGCTGGCCAGCCTTGTCGGAAACCATTCGTATTACGTGCAGCAATTGGCGCTGCAGGCGTGGTTTCGTACGCAAGACACGTGCACGCCGCAAATCGTGGACGCCGCGCTCAACGACCTCGCCGACCAACTCGGCCTGCTGTTCGTGAGCCTGGCGGAAACGCTTTCGGCCAAGCAGCTAAGCCTCTTGCGCGCCGTCTTGGACGGCGTGAGCGAGTTGAGTTCGCAGCCGGTGCTCTCCCGGTATCGCCTGGGGACGTCCGCGAACGTCGTGCGCATGAAACAAGCGCTCGCGGCTAAGGAAATCATCGACGTGACCCCGGCGGGCATCGAGTTGTTAGACCCCATGTTCGCGTTCTGGCTGCGCCGCGACCTATTCCGTTGCGGGTAGTGTGTGGACGTCCCTGACCGGAAGGAATACGAATGAACCAGAGCCAGCAGAAGTTCCACGATTTCTTCTTGGAGCGCGTGCAACCCGGCCGCGAAGCCGAAGCCGAGGCGATGATGACGGAAAGCTTCGCCCACCAAGACGATGGCACGTTCACGCCCGATTACCTGGCCACGATCACGACGAAAATGATGGCGCTGCTGCGTCCCGAATGTGTCGCCGAGTTCACTGAATCGGCGGCGCGCATGCGTGCGACGATGGCGCCGACGCAACTGCGCGTCGTCTCGGCGAGCCGGACGATCGCCGCGTCCCCGGCGGAAATCTTCGAGTTGATCGCCGACCCGGCCCGTCAGCCGGAGTGGGACGGCAACGACAACCTCGCGCAGGCGGCCCCCGGTCAGCGCGTCCGGGGCGTGGGCGACGTGTTCACGATGACACTGACCGGGGAGGGCGCCGTGCGCGAGAACCACGTGGTCGAGTTCGAGGAAGGCCGGTGCATCGCCTGGAAGCCGGCGCCCGTAGGCAAGCAGGCACCGGGACACCTCTGGCGGTGGGAGTTGGAGCCGCTCGACGACGGCACGACGCGCGTGACGCACACCTACGACTGGACCGGTTTGACCGACGAGACCCGGATGGCTCGCGCCCGAGCCACCAAGACGGAGAACCTGGAAGCGTCACTGACGCGGCTCGCCGCGCTGGCGGAGAACCGGCCTGCTGTCGCTCGTTGACGCAGGGATGTCGGCATGCCGCAGCACGAACTCACCGAAGCCGGGCATCGTGAGGCGGACCATTCCGTGGCCTGTTGCTGCGACAAGACCCTTGTCGATCAGCGACCTTCGAACGCTGCTGATTTGTTGGGCGGTCCTGCCGAGGACGCACGTGATGTCGGCTGTGCGGGCGATGCCGGTGTCGTCGGCAGCGTAGGCAATGGCGGCGAGGAGCGCTTTTTCGGCTGGGGTCGCCTTGTCCCATCTGCCGCGGAACATGCCCGTGGTCAGGCTCTCCAGAGTGCTGGCGACGGCGCTCAGCGCGTTGGCCATCGTGATGGTGTCGCCGCCAGCAGTCGGATTCGCGGCGAGCCAGGCCTCGTGTCCGAGCTTCTGGATCATGTAGGGGGATCCCGCGGCCTGCTCAAGAACTCGCTGTGCGGCGTCTGGTTCCCAGGTGACGCCTAGCTGCAGGCTTGGTTCGAGGAGTGCGCGTCCAGCGGCGATGTCGTTTAGCGGGTCGAGGTCGCGGTAGTCGAATCTCTATACTTCCCTATACATTGCGCGATGTATAGAGAAGTATAGAGGCAGTCGAGTGGGAGAGCAGAGCCAATCGAGAGGAAGTACCAAGACTCTCGGATCGGCCGCGTCTTTGCCTAATCGCGTCCAGACAACGGGATACTAACCCAGCAGTGTCCGGTCGGCGGCGCCGCCCGCACGGCGTTCGAACTCGGCGAGCAGGTCGGCGACGGTGGCCTGCGCCTTTTCGGCCTCGGCTAGTTCAAGCACGATGCGGCCTTCGTGCATCATGATGAGCCGGTTGCCGACGGCCAGGGCCTGCTCCATGTTGTGGGTCACCATGAGTGTTGTCAGTTCGTGGGCCGCGACCTCCCGGGCCGTCAGCCGCGTGATGAGCGCCGCGCGGGCCGGGTCGAGTGCGGCGGTGTGTTCGTCCAGCAGCAAAATGGACGGACGGGTGAACACGGCCATGACTAGGGACAATGCCTGGCGCTGGCCACCGGAGAGGTAGCCGGCCTTGGTCGTCAGGCGGTCTTCGAGCCCCAGCCCGAGGATCGCCAACTCCTCGCGGAACCGCTGCCGCTTGACCCGTCCGACGCCCCACCCCAGGCCGCGAGGCGTCCCCCGATGCAGCGCGATGGCGAGGTTCTCCTCGATGGTGAGCTCCGGCGCCGTGCCGGCCATCGGGTCTTGGAAGACCCGGCCGACGCGCATCGCGCGCCGGTGCTCCGGCCAGTTGGTGACGTCGGCGCCGTCGATCGAAATGGTGCCCCGCTCCGGATGGTAGAGGCCGGCGATCACCGACAGCAGCGTCGATTTTCCGGCCCCATTCGAGCCGACGATCGTCACGAAATCTCCGTCCGCGAGGGTTAGCGAAAGACCGTCGAGCGCGACACGTTCGTTCACCGAATAGGGGAAGAAGGTCTTGGTGACGGATTGCACGTCGAGTTTGGCTGTGGTCATCAGTCCACGTCAGTCACGTTGCGGGCCGCGGCGATGTCGGCGTCGAGCACCTGTTTGGCGATTTCGCGTTCGTGCCGGGCGCGCGCCATCGCCTGGAAAAACGGAAGTTTCGGCAAGAGCAACGCCGCGATGACCAGGACGGCCGAAATGATCTTCATATCGGACGGATTCAGGCCGATCTTGGCTTCCATGGCGGCTTGCAGGACGGCACGATACAAAACCGAACCGAACAGAGCCGCGAGAATGCCGCGCCACACGGGCTTTTGGCCGAGGATCGCCTGCCCCAAGATGACGGACGCGAGCCCGATGACGATCGTCCCGATGCCCATGGAAATGTCCGCGAAGCCCTGGTATTGCGCCATCAGGGCGCCGGAGATGGCGACCAGCCCATTCGACAACGACAGCCCGAGAATGATCATCCAATTGGTGTGTACGCCTTGGGCCCGGGCCATCGTGGGGTTGTTTCCGGCGGCTTGCATTCCCAGCCCGACGTTCGTGCCGAGGAACCAGACGAGCGCCGCGGCGACCGCCGCGACAAGGACGCCGAAAACTGCCACCGATCCCCACGTCCCAAGCAACCCGGCGTCGCGCATTCCCGACAAGAGCGTGTCCGAGCGTAACAAGGCGAGATTGGCTTTCCCCATGATGCGCAGGTTGATGGAATACAACGCGATTTGTGTGAGAATGCCGGCGAGTAGCGGGTCGATTTTGCCTTTGGTATTGAGCAGGCCGGTGAGAACGCCCGCGACGCAACCGGTCAGGAAGCCGAAGAAGGTCGCGAGCAGCGGCGGGACCCCAGTCAAGATGCCGGATGCCGCGATCGCCGCGCCGGTGACGAAGCTGCCGTCCACGGTCAGATCGGCGAAGTTGAGGATGCGGAATGTCATGTAGACCCCGAGCGCCATTAGGCCGTAAATAAGGCCGATGTCGAAGGCTGCGGGCTGGAAGAACCACATCAGGCGTCGCCTCGGCGGGTCGTGGTCATGATTGTCTTTCGTCCGAATGTGCGCCTAAGAGCGTACCGAACGCCGCTTGAGCCTGTCGAAACCACAGCCATGCTCGCCGTAACTCATCATCGCGGTGAATCGTCCCGCGAGACGCGGGGAAAGCTACCGCATTGACGCAATCCCGCCCTACTTTCGCTCGTCACAGCGGGGCGTCGTGGCAGCCGACGACCGGATGATCGACGCCTGCAACGCCCTCGGCATCGCCACGTTCAGTCCGCGGTGATTCCGCGGCGGCTCAGCGAATCTGCCGGATCGGGTCCGCGTTTCCCCACGCCGCGTCCGCGGTGAGGACGGTCGCACCCAGCCGGTTCCCCAGCGCGAGGCAGAGTCGGTCGGCGAGGGACAGCGTCGGGTGGGTCTGCCAAAAGGCCGCGGCCCAGTCGGCGTCCGCCTTGGTCACCGGTTCGACGACCAGATCGTAGGCTTCCAGGAGTCGGCGCGCGGCGCTCCAACCAGTTGCCGATTGCAGAGATTTCTGTGCGACCTCCGACCAATTCGCTGCGCCGCAAGCCGCACCGTCAAGCAGCGCCTGCTCGACGGTGTCGCTGCCGGGTTCGGCGCGCAGAAAAGCCAAAATTGCGGACGCGTCGAGGACGATCATAGGTCGCGCGCGGCTTCGGCGTGGCGCTCAGCGATCAACTCATCGGCCAGACTCGTCGGACAGTTCTGGTAGTCAGCGTGCACTTGGGCGGCCAGTTGGTCGCGGGTCATCAGGTGCATGCCGTGCTCGTCCTCGAAGACGATGAGCCGGTCGCCCGGCTGCAAGCGCTGCGCCTCCCGGATCGCTTGCGGAATGACGACGCGTCCGCGATCTCCCATCGTCATGACAGCGCTGGTACTCATTTACAAAGGATACCATCACAGCAGCCTTGATGGGATTGCGGCATGACAGACGACACGACCTCGATGGACGCTGCGCGATGCGGCCGGTAGTATGGACTAAGTGGTTAGCTAATTTGGAGGTCACCATGCCGACCATCGACCGCGTGGTCACGGTTCACGAGGCCAAGACCAACTTGTCCCGCATCATGGCCGATGCGGAACACGGCCAGACCATCGGGATCGCCCGTGGGTCTGGAAACGAACCGACCGTAGTGCTGTCTGCGGCGCCCGCCGCTCCCGGCCGTCGGACCGGGTGGATGGCCGGCAGCATGATTCCCGACGACTTCGACACGATGTGCCAGGACGAGATCATCGCGATGTTCGAAGGCGCAAGCGAGTGAAGTACCTTTTCGACACGCACCTGCTGATCTGGGTCGCGGACGCGAACCTCGCCGGCCTGCTGCCGCGGGCGGTGCGCGACATCGTCGAGGACGCCGCGAACGACGTCTGGTTCTCCGCGGCCAACATCTGGGAAGTCGTCATCAAGCGAGCGCTCGGACGGCCGGACTTCCAGCTCGATCCGACGATGCTGCGGCTTGGGGCGCTGGCGTCCGGCTACCAGGAGCTTCCGATCACTGCTGCGCACGCGCTACGGGTTGCCGACCTCGCGTCGATCCACAAAGACCCGTTCGACCGGCTGCTGATCGCCCAGGCTCGGTCTGAGGGCGCCGTGCTGCTCACCCACGACCCGGTGGTGGCGGCCTATGGAGCGAACATTCAATACGTGTAGGAGCGTTGGCTGCCCGGATCAGCGCTGCTCGCAGGCGACGCCGTCCTTGTCGCGATCCAGGTGCCTGTTGGCGTTGTACAGCGCTGTGTTGCGGGTGAAGTTCGTGACCGGTTTGGTCTTGCCCCGCACCTTGTCTTTCGCATTCGACTTTCCCACGCCGTGTTTGTAGACCTTGTGCAGTGCAGTGCAGTTCTTGAACTTCGATGCGGTAGGCAAGGAAATCGACGCGACATTGGTCGAAGGAACTGAAGCCTGTGCGGGCATGGGTGCGGCGATCGATGAGCCGAGCAGGGCTGTGAGGGCGAATGCTGTCGTGACGATCCTGGAGCGAGTCCTCATTGACAAGGTCTTTCTTGGTTCGGGCTAAGGAGTCCCAAGCGTAACAGTGGTGACGATTTGTCTCAACTGTCCCGGTATTAACCAGGTGGCGTGCCGACCGAGGCGTTCGCGGCGAACAGGGGGCTTCCCGCGCGGTCGCCGTGATGCGGATGTGAAAACGCCGGGCCCCGCTTGGGAACCCGGCGCTTTGCTTGTTGAACGGCCAGTCGCTCACAGCCCGGCGAGCACGTCGCCGCACAGGTGGACTTCGATGCCCATCTCCTGGAACATCGCGGCCTTGGCGATCAGGGCCTTGTCGGCCGTCTCGGCGTCCGGCGCGTAGACGACCGTCAAGTGGTTGGCCTGGTGGCGGGCCATCAGGGCGTCGCGGCCTACGCCGTGCAGGATGACGTCCATGATCGGCCACTCGGGGTTGGTGGCGTTCAGGCGTCGTTGCACCTCTTCGGCAGGCAGTTCTACGGCGGTGCCGCGGCCCAGATCGACGTGCAGTTTGTCGTCCATTATGAACACGCGCGACCAGACGATCTCGCCCGGCTTCGAGACGCCGGCGAGCGTTCCGCCGCCGAGCGGGAAGAAGTAGTACGCCTGGCGCATCGAGTACGCCTTGTCGTAGCCGCCCAGATGGGACGCCGGCACCGAGCCAGAAATCTCCATCACCCAGACGAATTCGCCGTCCCAGTCGTCGCCCCAGCGGATGTCGTGCAGCGTGGCGGCCGGGTCCAGCCCCATCGCCGTCCACACGCGGTTGGTGACGATCAGGTCGACGGCGACGCCCTGATCGACCTCGTTGAAGTGCGGCAGCGCCTTGCCTTCGTACAGGACGCGCGCGCCGTCGCGCGACTTCACCGGCGGACGGTCGACATTGTTCAGCAGTCCCTCAGCGAGGTCGGACGCTGGCACCATGTCTTTGAGGCCCTGCTGGTACTGGATGCCGATGACGTCCGCGCCGAAGTCGTCGGCCATGCGCACGGCCGCGATGTACATCTTGAACTGCTCGCGCAATTGCGCGTCCGTCAGGCATTCCTTCTCATCGCCGTCGTTGTCGACGTGGAAGGTCATGCCCTTGGCGTCCAGCCAGGCGCGGACGGCGTCCGCTTCGGCGTCGGTGACGTTGCGCATCTCGGCCACGAGCGCCGACTGCGACAGGCGCTCCTTGTAGATGCCGCACGGGTTGAGGTATTCGTCGTCGAAAAGCGCGTTGTACATGCCCATGCAGTACTCGTCGAACGTGGCCATGATGGCCTTGTCGAGCTTCAGTTGCGCGGCGAGCGCGGCGCCGAGCTGCTTCTCCTCCGAATCCGGCAGCGCCGGCAGGTCGCGCACGTGGGAGAGGTCGTGGGTCGTCTTGCCTGTGGCCAGCCATTCGGCGAGCTTGTCTTTCGCCCACTGGTCGTCGAACTCTTTGCTCCACAGCGAGCCGTACGGCTTGCCCATCTTCGTCAGCGACCCGGCCAGGTTGAGCATGCCGACCAACCCGGGGAAATCGCCCGCGAAATTGGCGACGAGCAGGATCGGGCCGGTGTGGTCGCGCAGCCCGTGCAGCAGGTGGTGGCTGTATTGCCACACCGATTCGACGACGGCCAGCGGCGCGTCCGGCGGAACGTTCTTGAAGACCTCCATGCCGTAGCGCTGGCTGTCGATGAATCCGTGCCCGGTCGCCGGGTTGACGCCGTGTGCACGCTTGACCTTCCAGCCCAGCGCTTCGACCATCGCGGCGAATTGCGCTTCGACTTCTTGCTGTTTGGCCCAGGTCGTCAGGTTCGTCGTGAGGCGCAAGTCGCCGTTCGCGACGACGTAGACGGTCTTCGGTTCGGCGGCCGGCCGGGCCGTGATCTCAGGGAAGAGATAGGTGGTCACGTCTGATGTCTCCTTGTAGCAATTTGAACCATCGACGGTCTGTGACATCGGCGTCGATGAGCACTCCCAGAGTGTCATGCAATCGATTTCACAGTCAAGAGGACGCCCTGTCGCCCACCAGATGGTCGAACGCGTATCACCTGCGCCGCTCAAGGACGCGAGGCCGGCTGGATCTCGCTTGGCAACACGACGGTGCGGGGCGGTTGCCGGTCGCCGGCGATGCGTTCGAGGAGCATCTTGGTCGCGAGCGAACCCATCGCCCGCGCGGGCAGCCGGACGACCGTCACCGCGGTCGGCGGCAAAGTGGAGAACGGTAGCGATCCGATGACGGCAACCCCGAATGGGGACGGTGCCAGGCCGTGCTCAGCCAAGACCTGCAGCGCGCCGACGCCGACGAGGTTGTTGCCCGCGACAAGGGCATCTGGGGGCTCGGGGAGCTGGAGCAGCGATTCCATCGCGGCGCGGCCGCCGTCCAACTGGTAGTTCGAGAAACGCAACAGGTCTGCGGGGTCCAGCCCGGGGAACGCGTCGGCCAGCGCGGTTCGCCACCCGGTCATGCGCTCGATCGCAGTGTCCACGTGCTCCGGACCGACGATGCAGGCGATCCGCTGGTACCCGGCGTCGATGAGGTCGCGGGTCGCCGCCGTCCCGGCTTCGCGATTCGCCATGACGACGTGGTCGATGTCGTAGCGGCTGGTGCGGTCCACCGCGACGACGGGACGGCCCGCGGCCAGCGTCTCGTCCAGCCGCGTCTGCCCGGACGTCGGCGCGATGATCACCCCGGCCATGCATTCGGCGACGGCGATCTGCAGATACGTCGTCTCCTTCGCGATTTCGGAATCGGAGTTGCACAAGACGACCGAGTAGCCGGCCTCGCTGGCGACGTCCTCGACGCCGCGGGCAAGTTCGGTGAAATATGGGTTCTCGATATCGGGGATGACCAGGGCGATGATCTCGCTCGTCTGGCGGCGCAGCGACCGGGCGGCGCGACTCGGGGTGTAGTTCAGCTCGGACATCGCGCGGCGCACGCGCCGTTCCATCGCCTCGTTGACCGGGTGCCCGTTGGACACCCTGGAGACCGTCGCGACCGAAACGCCCGCGCGAGCCGCGACTTCGGAAATCTTCGCCATCGCCCGTCCATATATTTGGCGCGCCGTAACGCGCGGTTTGTGTGCCGTGGTCACCACGGTAGCGACGCGGCCTCGTGTTGTGCCAACTTTGGGAAGACCTGGCCATGGCTGCGATTCGACGCGAATGCGGCTTGGATGAAAAATAAACAATTGATAACGATTGATTGTTAGCTCACGTTACCTCTTGACAGCGTGCCGGAGGCGTGAGATTATCTCAGTAATCGTTTTCTGAGCCGAAATGACGGGATCGGTGGTGTCTGCACGGGTTAACTCCCCGCTGCTTCAGATGCGGGATATCGGCAAGTCCTTCGCCGGCGTCCGGGCACTCGATGGGGTGTCGTTGACGGTCGACGCGGGACGCGTGGTCGCGCTGCTCGGCGAGAATGGCGCAGGGAAATCAACCCTTATCAACGTGCTATCTGGAGTCTTTGCGCATTATGAGGGAGAGATTTTCATCGACGGCGAGCCGGTGCATATCAATACCCCCGCGCAGGCGCAGGCGTTGGGCATTTCGACGATTCACCAGGAGTTGAATCTCGTCCCGGACATGTCGGTCGCCGACAACATCTGGCTGGGCCGCGAGCGCAACGCGGCCGGTTGGGTGCGGCGTGGTCAGACGGCGGCCGCCGCCCGGGAGTTGCTGTCCCGCGTCGGCCTCGATATCAGCCCCAACCGGCTGGTGCGGCAGTGCCGGCTGGCCGAGCAGCAACTCGTCGAGGTCGCCAAGGCGATGAGCCTGGACGCCCGCATCCTGATCATGGACGAACCCACGTCCGCGCTGGCCGACTCGGAGGTGCGCCGACTGTTCTCGGTAGTCAAGTCGCTGACCGCGCAGGGGATCGGCATCATCTACATCTCGCACCGGCTGGAAGAGTTGGACGAAATCGCCGACACTGTGAACGTCCTGCGCGACGGGAAGTGGATCGGCGAGCGCTCCGTCGCCCAGACGAGCCGCGACGAACTGATCCGCATGATGGTCGGACGCCCGGTCGCCGAGATGCACGCCCGTCCCACCGACCGCGACGCCGCGCCGGCCGAGCCGCGGCTCGTCGTCCAAGGGCTGACGTTGCGCGGCGAGGCGCGCGAAGCGCGGGCCGCCCTGAACGGGGTGTCGCTGACGCTGCGCGCCGGGGAGATCCTCGGCCTCGGCGGCCTCATGGGCGCCGGGCGCAGCGAGGTGCTCCAGGCGGTGTTCGGGGCGTTCCCGGCGGCCGTCATGTCCGGC
>JGI20166J26741_11641696_pt1 | contig 11320 bp, 4 predicted proteins | sample TergutCu122P5_FD_26741 | JGI IMG/M metagenome (IMG submission 26741) | reverse complement strand
TAACATTATAAAACCTTAATTGTATATTACAATATTAATAAAATAATATTACGTTGGTTTATCTGTTTTACGTATGGATATTATAGGGATTTACTTCGGAGAGATAGATAAAAAAAATCCCCCGGATTTGCCGGGGGATTTTTTAATATTTATTTTTGCTTTGCCGCGGGCACGGTTTTTTCCGGCACGTTGAAACCGCTTATGCCCAGCGCCGGCGCGCCGGCGAAGTATAATGTTTCAAGTTCCACGTCTATGATCTTGCTTTCGCCGGGGAGCAGGTTTACGTAGTTGTCGCTGTAATACGCGGGCAGTATAAGGTTGCCGTTTTTGTCGGACGCTTTTACTCTGATTTGCAGCGCGATATTCTTAGACGCGTTTTTCAAAGTTACCGCGTAACGCGCGGAGTTTTTGCCCGGCGCTAGTTTGGCGTATGAAGCCGTAATTTCCGCATTCGGAATATTCCGCAGTTCGGTATAATCCGGCACGGAATCTTTATCCGTGTCCTTTATATCTTTCCAGTAAAAATTATCCGCCAAAAGTTTGCCGCCGCCGTCGCGCAGTTCAAGTTTCAGGAAGTTAACGCGACCGCCGGCCATATCGCCGCGCGCTTCCGGCCACGGGCGGTTTGACACGACCCTCACTTCATCAACCGCCAGTTTGTCAATACTCACTTCCTCGGACGATATAAGCCCGCCTTTCGTCGTGAAATATTTGACGGCGGCTTTAAGGTTTTGCAACGGTTTGCCGGTATTGTTTACTACGGAAACCGTGCCCGGATTGGGATTATAAGAATTTGAAATGCTGCGGTCCGTGTTAGCCGGCCCGTTGGTAGGGTTCCAGATAATAGCCAGCGGCGAGCAGGCTTTTTTTATGCCGAAATACGCGGACGACGTGTCGTAGAAATAATCAAACGACCGCCAGGCGAAAGACGGCCACACGCTCATGCTCATCCACATTAAAATGCCGCTGCCCTTTTTCTCCGCGAACGCCTCAAACATGGCGCGGTGCAAATCATAGTTCGGCATCTGCGAATATTTTGAGAACGCTTTTATATTATTATCCGTTCCGCCGCCCAGCGTCGCAAGCGGCACATAAGCCGCCAGCGCTTCCATGAAATTGCCGGCCGGGCCGTTGCCGCCGAAGAAAAAGTCATGCACGCCCCAGGTGTTGGCCGCCACGACGTTAACACGCCACGGATGGCCGGCGGTGCTTTGCGCGGACATGCCGGGCCAAATGTTTTCCGGCCGGAAATAGAGTTTGAATAATTCCGGGTTCGGTATGACGTGCTGGCCGCGCTCCGTGTGCAGCTGGAAGTCCGCGCCGGCAAATCTGTTTTCAGGCTCCGCGCCGATATAATAAAGTTTTCTTTCCTGTTCCGTATAAGGCCCGTTGCCGTTTATGCCCCAGACGACGTTGTTTGACGCGCGGATATAAGCGCGTGTGCCGTCCAGCGTTTCCACCGCTTTTTGCATGCGGGAATCAAGCGGCCTGGCAACCACGCCCTCGTTGCGCGCGCAGTATAAAGCTTCCGACGGGTGGGAGCGCACTTTTAAAATTTTGTCTTTGACGTTGTCAATGAACATAGCCTGGTCCAGCGGGTCCGTGCCGTCCCAGGGATTGGAGAGCCAAAAATCGTCATAAACCAAAATGCCGTACTCGTCCGCCGCGTTCCAAAACGCTTCTTTGCCCGTCTGGCCCACCCAGTCGCGTATCATGGTGAAATTTTCAAGCGCGTGCAGTTTGAGCCTTACCCTGTAATCTTCGTCGGACAAATTGACGTTGCTGTCGTCCATGCCCCAGTTGCCGCCGCGCAAAAATATGCGCACGCCGTTGCAGTAGACGTTAAAGGCGGAGTCGCTCGGCACGGCGTTACCGGGGCCGCCGTTAAAATCGCCCGTGTAAGTGTATTCCAGTTTTCTCACGCCGAAGTGGAAAGTTTTCTGGTCCGAAACTTTGCCGTTTACGTTCACGCTGACGTTTGCCGTGTAAAGCGGCTGCGCGCCGTAAGTGTTGGGCCACCATATTTTGGGGTTATTTATAGTTACGGGGATTTCAACCGATTCCGTCGCTCCGGCGGAAACGGTAATGTCTTTGCTGAAAGCGATATTGCCGGGGTTGAAAGTGCCTTTGACCGTCACGTCTTGGTCTGAGCCGGCGGTGTTTACAACTTCGGCTTTCAGCGTGGCGGAGGCTTTGGAAAAATCATATTTATTGCCGTCCGGCCCGGGATTTTGCGCCAAATTAAAATCAGTCACCACCCACGGGTTTTCAATGTTAACGCCGCCGGTATAAGTCAGATAAACTTTGTCATAAAGCCCGGTGTTGCGCCCGCGTATGACGGGCACCCAGTCCCAGCCGATTGAGGCGTGTATGGACGGATTGTCGGCGCCCAAAAGGCCGCCGTTGTTGTTGGGCGTTCCATAACTTTTTGTGCGCGGCGCGCCGTAATGCATAGGCGCGACGGCCAGCACGGCCAGGTAATTTTTGCCGCCGATATTGGCGTATTTCGTGACGTCAAACTTGCCTCTTTTGAAAGCGCCGTCAATCTCGTCAACATAATGCCCGTTGACAAAAACTTTCGCTTTCCAGCTTACCGCGTCAAAGTTAAGATAGACGTTTTTGCCCTGCATCGTCGCGGGTATATCAAAGGAAGTCCTGTACCAGAAATCGCTGTTAAAATAAGTGTCCGACACCTGCATCATGTCCATATCAAAATTTGTGTCCGGGATAACGCCCGCGGCGATATAAGATTTTAGGGCCGTACCGGGAACCAGGGCCGGTATCCACATATTATTTGCCTGGTATGAGGAGGAGGAAAGCTGTTCGCCTGTCTCGGCCACGCCGTCGGCGCGGGCTATGTTCCAGTCACCGCCGGACAGCTGCTGCGCGCCGTCTTTTTGCGCGGCGGGGCGCGGCGGATTTTGATACGGTTTTGCGCCGGCGCCGTAAACTTCAAATTCATAAAGTTTATAATCCTTTGAATCAGCCACGCGCGTATCGGCGTACATTCTTATATAGCGCGCGGTCTGCGGGGCAAAATTTACGGTGTCCGTTCCGCCCTGCGGTTTCGTTACGGTTGCAATATCGCGCCATGTCGCGGGTTTACCGCCGCCCCCGTCGCCGTAATTGTAACTCACGTCGTCGGAAACTTGTATTTTATAATTGGTCGGATAACTGTCATTGCCCCAGTAAAGCTTGGCGGAATCATATTTGGCGCCCTTGCCCAAATCTATGTAAACCCACTGTTTTTCGTTTGCAGTGCTTTTCCAGCGGCTGATGAAAGGGTTTCTCAAAACGTTTTTGTAAGTGCCGTTGGAGCTTTCCGCAAACAGTGAAAAATCCGCCAGGGATAAAGTGAGCGTTCCCTTAGAGGTATCGTTCATCTGCGTGATATAAAGCCTGTAATATTTGTAAGGCTTTTCGGCGGTTGTGTCCCGCTGCACGCCCTTGGTACCCCAGGTGCCGTCGGAGCCAGCGTTGTAGGAATAAAAATCATAACCGTCGGAATCATAATAACTGTCGTCTTTGCCGTTGAAAGGTTTCTCGGTTTGGATAAGCGGCAGTTCGCCGGAGCCGAGTTGCTGCTGCGACGTAAAATTATCAACGTCAACATAATTTACGCCGTCTTCCGACGCCTGAAGTTTCCACGCGTACGGTTTTGTATTGTTTGAATTTTGCCCGAAGCGCGGCAGCATGCTGTATTTTGTAACTTTCGCCGGGGCCGGCAGAATTACGTTTATCAAAAGGGGATTTGCGTCGGATATGGGCGTTTTTTTGTCTTGTTCAAAAGTGATTGCGCTCTCGGTGGCGCTCTGGCCGTCAATCAGATTAAGCAGGTCTTTGTCTCCCACGGCGGAAACGCCTTTCGACGCGTTCCGCCCGCCGTTAATATTTGTGGCGCTGATAAGCGGATAGTCCGGAATATTATTAATGTCGGGGATAATCCCGTCCGTGACAAGCTGCGCGGTTTCGTCGTAACTGGGGAGAGCGCTCTGCGTGTCGCTCACGGACCAGGAAGAACTCATAGCGTCTTCTCCCATGCCGGGAATATTTTGGTACAGCGAGGCGTAAGCCTTTTTATGAAAAGCGATATTGGTTTTAGCCTGCGTCTGCGCCGCCGCGGCAACGTTTAAGACCAGCATTGCGGCAACCGCAAACCCCGAAAACAGTTTTATAATTTTCATGATTTATTCCTTATATATAATTTTAAGCCGGACGAAGTTATGCTATTACTTTAACGGCGGCCTGTCAAGTTTGCAGGGGAGCGGAAAAACGGCGCGCCGCCGTTAATTTGATATAATTTTTACACTTATAAAAGTAAACGGGGATTTTTAATGTTTTTCTATGCTGATTTGCATATCCATTCAAAATATTCGCGCGCGACAAGCAAAACCTGTAACCTGGAAGAGCTTGCCGTATGGGCACAAAAGAAAGGACTGACTCTCATTTCAACCGGCGATTTTACCCACCCCGCCTGGTTTAACGAAATCAAAGAAAAACTTGTTCCCGCCGGCCCCGGCGTTTTTAAACTCAGGGACGATATTGAACGCAATGTTCTGAAAAATAACCAAAGCGTGAGGTTTTTGTTGTCGGTTGAAATCTCCACAATATATAAAAAAGGAGAGAAAACAAGAAAGGTCCACCATGTCGTTTTTGTTCCCGATTTAAAAAGCGCGGAAAATTTCAGGCAAAAACTTGCCGCGATAGGAAACATATCTTCCGACGGCCGTCCCATACTCGGGCTGGATTCCAGAAATCTGCTTGAAACGGTTCTTGAGGCGGGCGAAGGCTCTTTTATAATTCCGGCGCATATATGGACGCCGTGGTTTTCCGTACTGGGTTCGCGCTCCGGCTTTGATTCCATAAAAGACTGCTACGGGGATTTGGCGGACCATATATTCGCGGTGGAGACGGGATTGTCGTCGGACCCGGAGATGAACTGGCGGGTTTCATTTCTTGATAAATACAGGCTGGTGTCCAATTCGGACGCGCACTCTCCTTCCAAACTGGCGCGCGAAGCCACGGTTTTTGACACGGAGCCGGACTATTTTTCCGTAACCAAAGCGCTGCAAACCGGCAAGGGTTATGTAGGCACGGTGGAATTTTTCCCGGAGGAGGGGAAATACCACGAAGACGGACACAGAAAATGCAATATCTGTCTGAGCCCGCAAGACTCGGTAAAACTTAACAATATCTGTCCTGTATGCGGCAAACCTCTGACGATAGGAGTCATGCACAGGGTTAATGAGTTGGCGGACCGCAAAGAATTGGTAGTTCCGCAAACCGCGGGAAAAGTGTTCAGCCTTGTGCCTTTGGAAGAAATTTTGTCGGAAATTATGCAGGTAGGCGCAGCCAGCAACGCGGTAACCAACGCGTATGAAAATTTAATAGAAAAGCTGGGTCCGGAGCTGGCTATATTAAGAGAGATTCCCATAGAAGAAATATCAAAACATCATTCCTCGCTTTTGGGTGAAGCAATATCGCGGCTGCGGAAGGGCAAAGTTATAAGACAAGCCGGATTTGACGGCGAATACGGAGTAATAAGATTGTTTGAGCCTAAAGAACTGGAAAGCGATAATCTGATGTTTGATATGCCGGCTGTCGCAAAACCTGCGAAAAAAGAAGTAAAACAAGCCCGTCCTAAAGTAGACATGCCGCCGACGGAAAAACGTAATCATGATATGCCCGCCGCGCCGAAAAACGGAATCCTGTCCGGGCTTGACGAGTTTCAGTTAAACGCGGTAAAAAACCCGCAAAAACAGCTTTTAATAATCGCGGGCCCCGGTTCCGGCAAGACTACCGTGCTTACAAAACGCATTGCTTATATGATTTCGGAAAATAATATTTCGCCGGAAAATTGCCTTGCCATAACTTTTACGCGCAGAGCCGCCGACGAAATGCGGAACAGGCTTAACCTGCTGCTTCCAGAAAATTCTGCAAATATCAGCGTCCATACTTTCCACTCTTTATGTTTTTCAATTTTAAAGGAAAACGCCGCCAAGGCCGGGCTGAGCAGCGGCTTCAGAGCGGCAAGCAAAGAGGAAATAAATTTGTCCGGCTCAGACAATACGCTTAGTTTTGACGATTTGATAATTCTTACCCTGAAACTTCTGGCGGATAATCCCGGCATAGCAGAATCATACCAAGACCGTTTCAAATATATTTCGGTTGACGAATATCAGGACATTGACGAAAATCAATATAAGTTAATCAGATTGTTGGCCCCGCCGGGCGGAAATTTGTGCGCGATAGGGGACCCGAATCAGGCGATTTACGGATTCCGGGGCGGCGATTCAAAATTTTTCAACAATTTTACCCAAGATTACCCCGGCGCCGAGGTAATTAACTTAAAAAATAATTACCGTTCCACCAGGACTATCGTCAACGCTTCCAACCAAATAGTTGATTCATATAACATAACCGCGGCGTTTGATAAACCGCACGAAAAAATTACCATACACGCGGCCCCGACGGACAAAGCCGAGGCGGAATTTGTTGTAAGTACCATAGAAAACCTTATCGGCGGGCACAGTTTTTTTTCTATGGACACAAACAGGTCAGCGGGGGAAGAGAGTGATTTTTCCTTCTCGGATTTTGCCGTTTTATACCGCAGCTCTTCGCAGTTGGAGCCGCTGCTTGAAGCGTTTAAAAGGTCCGGCATGCCTTACGTAAAATTGTCGGACGATTTATTGTGCGGCAAAAAGCCCGTGGTAAAATTGTTGGGCCGGCTGACGGACGGCAAGCCTGTGGGCGAACAGCTTAGCGCGCTTAATGAAGAATTTTCAGGCGAAATAGACGAAAATATTTTGCAATACTTTGCAAAACTCGCGCAGACTTATACGAATAAAAGCGAATTTATCCACGAAGCGTCCATGCTGTCCGAAATAGACACGCTTGATAAAAGGGCCGACAGAATTTCACTGCTTACCTTGCACGCTTCAAAAGGGTTGGAATTTAAATGCGTTTTTATCGTCGGGCTTGAACAGGATATTATCCCCTTTTACCGCGCCAAAGAACAAAATGAACTGGAAGAAGAAAAACGTTTATTATACGTGGGCATGACAAGGGCGGAGAGAAGATTATTCCTCACCCGCGCCGCCAAAAGAAAATGGTTCGGAGGCTATAAAAATTTGCCCCCGTCGCCGTTTCTGGAAAAAATAAAAAATGATTTGTTAAAGTCCGGCAAATCCGAAAAAGTTTTTAAAGCAAAAAAAGATTCCCGCCAGCTTGATTTGTTTTAAGATATATCTGATAGTCAGAAAAATCCCCGACGGTATTTTTACCGCCGGGGATTTTATCTAATTAATTGAGACTAAAAAACGGAGAGGGAGGGATTCGAACCCACGACGGAGTTTCCCCCGTACTTGTTTTCAAGACAAGCGCCTTAAACCGCTCGGCCACCTCTCCAAAATTTCAAAAAATTTAAGCCGCGTTTTCGGCGCGGGCCCAACACTTTATTTTATAAAAATTATCATGATTGTAAAATATAACAGCAGCAGCGCCAAACCCAGCGGCACGCCTATGCGGGCCCATTCTTTGCTTTTGATGTTAAGTTTTGAGCTGCATATTATGTTGGGTATATTGCCCGGTATCAGCATGCCGCCGCCGATGATTAAACTGACTAGCAAAAATTTTAAAGTTCTTATCGACATATCCGGCACTATTTCTATGGCGGCCAGCGTGGCGTTGTCAAGCACCGAGGAAACTATGTTAACCCAGTACAGCCCCGCGGGCTTAAGCAAATAAATAGTTTTGTAAGCCAGCGGCGTCAGGCCCGCGCCCAGCAGCACCAGCGCGGCGACGAAAATATATACCCTTACCGTACGCAGCAGTATTTCTTTAAGCGAATGTATAGACTCCTGTTTTTGCGCCACCACATGGCTTTCCTCTTTAACTATCCTGAAAGCCAGGACGGCTAAAATAAGCGTGGCGGAAAATATATACGGCCAGAGAAGTTTGAAAATAAACGCCGTGTCCGCGTTGTGCGGCGGCCCGGCGAGTTTGGACATGACTATGGTGCCCATCGGCTCGCCTATCGGCGTTAAAACCGCGCCTACGCTTATGGCAAAACAGGTGTAAATTACAAATTTGATGCGCTCCCTGTGTCTTAAATGCAGTATGGTGGCTATCTCGCTTAAAATAAGCGCGGCGATTATTGCGGTTATAAAGCTTGACGTAAGCCCCAGAATCACCACGACGGAAAACAAAGTCCACTGCAACCCTATAACTCTGACCGCGCGGGCCGCTATCCCGTCAATATGCATATGAAATTTTTTGAACAGTATGCCCACAATCAAAACGGCCAGCGTAATGCGCAGCGGCTCTTGCAGCGCTTCCAGCATGAGGTGCTTTGACCAAAGCCCTGAAATTGAGACGGCAAAAATACCGCACACAAAAAGAAAAGGTTCCAGATTCCCTTCAATCTTTCTGCTGGCGAGCGGCAAAACCAGAGCGCATAATAAAAGCGCGGAGAGTAAAATTATTTCCATATATTTAAATCGTCTGTATTATAGAAAATTACGCCGACAATTTGTCTATTTTAGAAGAGAGTTCCAGCCATCTGGCTTCCGCTTTTTCTATGTCTTTTGTCTTGTAGGCCAGTTCTTTGCTTTTTTGCTGCTCAAATTTTTTGATAAGTTCTTCTTCCAGTTTGCCGCGTTCGGCCTGCATTTCGCTTATCGCGCGTTCTAAATTTTTCAGCTCTTTTTTCAGCGGCGCAAGTTCAAGCCGTTTTTGCGCCTCGGCGCGGCGGCGGGCGTGCCTGTCGCGCTCTTCCGCCGGAAGAGACGGGTCCGGCTCATTCGCGGGGGCCTCAAAAGTGCCGTTTAAAATTTTATGGCGGTAATCTTCCACGTCGCCGTTAAAATGGCTCACCCCGCCGTTGCCGACGTACCACAGCCGGTCGCACACTAAATTTATCATGTGCAAATCATGCGTTATTAAAATTATCGCGCCTTCATATTCGTTCAGCGCTTCGACGAGCGCGGAGCGGGAAACTATGTCCAAATGGTTTGTAGGCTCGTCCAAAATTAAGACGTGCGGTTTGTCTTTTGTGATGAGCGCGAGCATTAAACGCGCCTTTTCCCCGCCGGAAAGTTTGGCTATCTTCGTGTCCGCCTTATTTTTTGTCAGGCCGAAACCGGCCAGATAAGTGTAAACTTTTACCGACGGGACAAAACCGAATTCCGCGCTCATAATTTCAAAAGCCGTCTTATTTAAATCAAACTCTTCCGTCTGGTGCTGCGCGAAATACGCCACGCGCATTTTTTTCGATTTTTTTGTTTTGCCGCGCAGCAAATGCAACCGTCCGGCAAGCACTTTCGCCAAAGTTGACTTCCCGTTTCCGTTGGCGCCGAGCAGCGCGATTTTGTCGTCCTGGCTCAGCGTGATGTTTAAATTTTTAAGAACGATTTTTTCGCCGTAATCATAATCTCCGCCTGTGACGTAACCGGCTTCCCCGTCTTCAATGGTGATTAAATACGGCGGCAACTGCTCCGGCCGCGGGAGAATAAACTGCACCTGCGCGTCGACGGGCACGGGCGGCGCGTCGCCCATTTTTTCAAGCATTTTGAGACGGCTCTGCGCCTGTTTGGCCTTGCTGGCTTTGTAGCGGAAGCGGTCCACAAAGGACTGCAAGTGTTCGCGTTTTAATTCATGCTGCGCGGCGGCGTGGACGGCGTTTTCCCTCTCAATTTCGCGCGCCTTTTCAAAGTCGTCATAATTGCCGGTGTAAGATTTCAGCTTGTGCTCGTCCATCAGGACAATGCGGTCGCACAGTTTATTCAAAATTCCGCGGTCATGGCTGATGATAATGATTGTGCGGTCAAGTTTTTCCAGGTAATTTTCCAGCCAGATGGAGGTTTCAAGGTCAAGGTGGTTGGTAGGCTCGTCCAAAAGCAAAATTTCAGACGGGGAAAACAGCGTTGCCGCCAGCGCGGCGCGCACGCGCCAGCCGCCGGAAAATTCTTTCAGCGGTTTATTATAATCCGCCTGGACGAACCCGAGGCCGCTCAAAATAGCCGCCGCGCGCGCCGTCGCGCTGTGCACGCCCAGGCGGTTAAGTTCGTCGTGGATTTCGGCTATGCGCCGCCCGTCGTGGGCGGTAAGAAGTTCGTCCTGCAGTTTTTTCACGCGAGCGTCGGCGTTTAAAATAAAATCCATCAGCGGCAAATCCACGCCCTCTATTTCCTGTTTTACGGTGGAAATTCCCGCGTCTTTTTGTATGCCGATTGAGCCGTTCTCCGGCGTAAGATTGCCTAGAATGAGATTAAAAAGAGTGGTCTTCCCGCAGCCGTTCACGCCGACAAGCCCGACCTTCTGCCCGCGCGCGATAAAAAGGTCCGCGTCTTTTAAAATAGTCCGCAGCCCAAAACTGTAAGAAAGATTTTTTATGTCAATCATGCCAAAAAACAACCTGTTTTATTATACCGCAAACTATTGATTTCCGTTAAATCATATTATATCATTTTCAGACGGAGAACCTGGTCCCGGGATACTTTTTTGACAACAAAAAGGGCTGTGAAGAAGTGAGGCTGTTCAAAATGCCGCGCAATATTGTAAATTATTATTATAGGCGGAAAACAGTCAGAACGTTTTTTTCTCTGACAAACTAAGACGGCGAAGAAATGCTAATTCCCGCGCCGGGCGGCGTTTCCGGCCCGGCGGGATTAAACGAGGTAAACCTATGAAGAAGCTATTGATGGCGGCAATTATGCTGTTCCCTCTCTGCCAGAGTTTTGCGGAGCTGCCGTGCAAAGCCGTAAAAAAAGATGATACCAATATTGCTTTCGCGGGGGATAAGAGAGTGCTGGGCCGCTGGCGCTCCGTTGATTTTGTTGACAATATAAGCGACTTTGACCCCGGCAATATGAGTTTTCAAGAGGATTTGTATTTAAAAGACCTGATTTTTTACCGCGGCGGCGGCACGTCGATGCCGGGTTCCCACTGGACTAACGGTTATCTTATTAACAAAGGGGATTCCACGGTTTCGCGTTACATAATCAAAGACTTTAACTGCAGGCAGGACGTGTGCGACAGCTATATGTTCCTGGAATGGAAAAGCGGCGATTATGTCTGCAAAGGCCTGCCGCCAAAATATTACGTGCTCAAAAAAGCCTCCGGCGTTAAAGAAGACAATATGGACATGCCTTTCGTAAACGACGCGGCGGTGCTGGGCCCGTGGAAAACCGTGGATTTTGTAGCCCAGCCCTCTCTTTTTAAGCCGGGCGTCCGCAACTGGCAGGGGGATTTGTCCCTCGGCGGCCTGGCGTTTCTGCCTGAGGGCGCCATGATACCGCAGTTTAACAAATGGACAAAAGGT
>JGI20166J26741_11641585_pt1 | contig 11321 bp, 13 predicted proteins | sample TergutCu122P5_FD_26741 | JGI IMG/M metagenome (IMG submission 26741) | reverse complement strand
GTACACACGTTGGGCGCAGGGGGCGTATTGTCGCGTCATCGTTGTTTTAACTTCTGTTGCGACTCAGAGATGGCAGCACAATCTTTGTTGGCCACCGTATGTCATTGAGTTTCTAATCTGTATATATATAATCTGTGTTAACAACCATAGCATGTGTTACAACACATAGAAATGTATAGGGTATGATGAATTGTGTGCAGTTGCCGTTGTTACATTTAGAAGTGCGATTGATTTAGTGTGTAGTACATGGACTTGTTATGAAATTGTCAGAAATCAGCAAATTGAAGTGGGATTCTTATACGTTGTATGAACGAGGACTAGACGATGGTATTCATTCAATTCGTGTAGTTAACTGCCGCATATTGTCGTTTCAAGAATGTTCGTGCGACCAAAGCGTGGAGAATCGGATGAAGATATTTTGAAACTTCAAGAAGAGTTCTTGAGAAACACGCAGCCAACACCGTCTGCTACTGTCTTGAGAAAACGAAAATCCGGGGATGATAATGAAGGCAATTCGGGTACGTATACCGCTGTTGTGCGGTAGGCTGTGCAGTGTAGAAAGCGGCACCGTGTTTAGTATTGCAAGTAGTGACAGAATTTGTCAGTCTGCTGTCACTATTATGTGAATGGCATTAAAACTAAGTACGTTTTAAAATTTCATTTCTAAGCACTCGCCAAATGACTCAGTAGGGCACCAGAAAACCTAAATCTTCAAGTACACTGCTGTGAACACCTTGCAATTCTCACATTTATGACTTAAACGAAAACTCGTACTACATATGATTATCATATTGAGTGGTCCTAGTGTTATCCTACCTTACAGTTACCTCAGCGACATTAAGGTATTTTATTCCGTTTTAATTTATTGTATTCTAGGCAAATCGCAGGATGCTTTGCGCAAGAAACATCATTCAAATTTTGCTTCCAGTCGAGCAGAAACTAGAACCTCGAAAGATGAAACGGCAAGAAATGTGGGTGAGTTCATGTACAATTATAATAGAAGCTATGTACATTCCACAGATACTGCTTGCGGCTAAACCAAAGGTTGTAAAAACATTTTATAATACCAATGCAGAACTTCTTTTACAAGTCAAGTTGTCCCAAAGGAAGATCAGTCTATACACAGATGCTGTATAATATGATGCAGATGCAGCTGTGACAGTTATTTCATGTATGAAATACACATACCAATGCTGCAACGTACATCTGTCTGTGTAATTCTAAAAAACTATTCACAAACTCCATTAAGGGTATACAGTATAAGACAACATGCATACATATTCTTATGTAGCTCTTCAAGTGAGATCAATTTATGTACAAAGTAGGAGGGAGCCATGAGATACTCTGGTAGTGGTGGCTAGAATACTTACATAGCATTATTTGAACTTCTATTAATAGTTGGACCCCCCCCAAAGGTATCCCTACTTTGGCGTAGTGCTGGGGCTTGTGTGGGCATATGATCCAGAGAACTATGCTGGCAGTAGCATATGCTACTGGTATGGTCTCACATGCCAGACAGGTCATGGGTGATGACCCAGACAAAAAGGGATCCTGGCCCTCCAGGTTGGGGGTTGGGCATGAGGCTAACAATCCCACCCCATTAAAAAAACTGTTACAAAACTGCAAGAGGAGGTCAAGGCCCACCCAGCGCTTTAGGGCCAAGTATGATGAATTATAGTTGGAAGATTGTTGAATAACTTTATACCTGTATAGTGTAGAGTTTATATCAATTATGCTCATTCTTTGCAAGAACTGAAAGACAGTTTTTGAAGAGACATTTCTAATTTCTCAAGATTAGAGTTCTTATCATGTGTCAAGAAATATTTTCAGAAGTTGCAAAGCCTGCTTAGAAGCTCTTGGAACTTCAAAGTGCACTTTGATGAAATAGGCAAAGGCAAACTGAATGGGAGAAAGGGACTCCAGGTGGATGTGAGCTTCCTATATGATAAAGCTCCCATGACAGTTGCAATGCTCAGGGCTACAATGCAATGGACATTCTATATTTGTATGTCTAATACACAGCAAAGAAAAATTGGTTTTGACTGCAGTGCTATTGGTAATGTGAATAGATTGCTCCTTTCTTTCTTCCTTTTTTGCTTTCTTTCTTTCTCTTTCTATTTCCTTTCCTCTCTCTCTCGAAGGGGATTAACTGTAGAGATGTGGATTTTGAACACATTGATGTCCATAAGAACAAATTTCACACACAGCTTGTAGTACATAATATCTTTGCCCACTAAGCTCAGAAATTCCTTCACGAGACTGACATATGTAAGTTGTTGGGAATTTATATATACTCAGAAATGTTCTTTGAACTCTGACATATGACCAGGCTTTTGAAAATGGTTTGTATTAGGCATACATATAGAGTATACAGTAATACAGAGTAATTTAATCCTCAGTCATAAGATGTGTACAGTTCTGTCAATATTTGCAACTAGCAATATTAATAACATTGTGTACTCATACTGTTAAGCATATCCATACTTTACAATATGCTGTTGGTAGAAATACATAGCATAATCAAAATTTACTGTAGTTTTAACTTAAGTCAGTAATAAAAACACTGTTTGTATATTAGCTTGTGTTAGGAAGTTTAGGTCAGACCACACATTCTCCAGTGCTTGAACATTGTCACCATCTGCATTAGCCTCAACAGACAGATGTGAGATGTAGGAAGGAAGACAGCCATATTATATAGACCATTGCTGTGAGAGTAACTTTCTAATGGAATGTCAACAGTTGGACCGGATGTTCTTGGAGAAATCAAGGAAAAAAATATGACACACGTGTATGCACCACCCCCTAAGGCACTATCGTGGCAAGGATTTCCTGAACCATTTGTGAGAGATGAAAAGGTATGTCTGTTATTGGCGTATGGAAATTCTTGTTCAGTTACAGAGATGAATTATTATGTTTCCAGTATGGATGTAGTGAAATAGAAATTATCAATCTTTGTACTGTCCTTTTTTCTGAAGCCTGAGAATCAGATTGGTGGTTATGCATGTGAAACTTCAATTTTATTAAAAAAGAATTTTTTTTTTCATGTCATATCTAGAAACCCAAAGGTTAAAATGCATATCAGTAATTTAACTGTAGAAAGTCATCAGAATGTTTCTATAGGAAATTGTCACCCATTTTACATGTTTCTGTGGAATAAAGTTTATTTCTTCAGATTTTTTTTTTTAGCTCATTGCTAAAGGAAAGAGCATATTTGCTCAGCAGGTTGAAAAAATGAAAGGAACTGGAGCAACAAGAGAGACCATGATGGATTTACATGAAAAAAATCAGCAAACTGACATTGAGAATTTAAACCACTTTGGTAAGAAGTCTGGTCATATAATTTGCATTGTAATTCTTATGTGTATCATTTGTGATTAGATTATTTAGTCTTTAACCATGTACTTCATAGAATGTCTTCTCATTTGCCACACCATATTCATAGGTGTGATGACATTTCATCCCAGTGGCTCTGAGTATCTGCAAAGGATAGTGCCATCTTATTGGTGCTGATACAGTGGCATCATACAAAGCTTGTTCTTATAATAGAATTCTTACCTTTAGTGTGAACAATGTTTTGGATCCTTCTTTGAAGAATTAACTGCATAGCCTACCAACAGTGTGTTTGTACATCATGATTGTCTTCCATGCTGTGATATGTGCTCTTTATTGTCTTCCACACTATGATATGTGCCTGCTCTTTGATTCTGATATTACGAAGGGAAAGGTGGAAGGTAAAGTTCACCCTATAGCAGGCAGTCAGGCCGAGAGGGGGAATGGGGTTGTAGCTCTGCTGTTTCTTTAACCTCACTACTGTGTTGGGGTGGGTGTTTAATGCCACACCCTGGCCACTATACTCTCAGGAAAGTTACCCAGTACCCACTGTACAGGAGGCTGCATGGTCTGCAGGGCCAGTTATTGTGAAGGGTGGTATGAAAGTAATGTCTCCTATTTTTTTTCTCAGAAACTATAGTCAGACTTATATTGAAGTTTACATATATTATAAGTACGTCATTCACAAAGTTGCAATTAGTTTTCCACAGTCTTCATTATTAACATACTTTTTGCACCTTTGCATGAGATGCTGTATGCCAGTAGCATAAAACATTTTGCTGAAGCATTGGAGCTCAACATATAAGCTGTGTTCCAGCATTGTCCACAAAATGGTGTCGTCGAAGTGCATCCTGCAGGAGGCCGAAAAGATGGAAGTCAGAGGGTGCTAAATTGGTAGTGTAGGGGTGATGAGGGAGAACAGTCCATATCATTGTTGCAGGTGCCTTCTTTGTGCAAGACTGGTGTGCATCCTGGCATTGTCATGGTGGATGAGGACTTGATTCATCTTTCTGTCTAGCTGGGCCCTTCAACTCCGTTGTTTTAACTTTAATGTTTGTACGTTGACTATTAAAGCAAGGGATGCCAGAAGCATAACAGCAGCAGAAATGAAATATATGAGAAGAACAGCAGGATACACATGGGCAGATTACAGAACAAATACACAGATTGCAAAGGAATTAAAAATAACACCAATTTTATACAAATTACTGGAATACAAGAGAAACTGGATACAACATGTGAATAGAATGCCTCGTAATAGACTACCCAGGGTAGTGAAACGCTATTCCCCAACTATAATAAAGAATTATGACAGACCTTTGAAGAGACTTCTGGATACGTGAGACCGGAATGGGTCAACAAGTGGCCCAACTCCATGACAGATACATGATGATGATGATGATGATGATGATGATGTTTGTCCATATCACTCTGAATTGATTATGGCAGCTGTCTCCAAACATTCTGCTAACAAGATTCCATCACCATCCCAGAAGACACTAACCATGTCTGTTTTCTCTCATATTCAACTTCAGACCTGATTTAGCACCCTCCGATTTCACCTTTTAGGTCCCTTGAAGGATGCTATTTAAGCGTGCCATTTTTCAGATGATGACAAGCTGAAACATAGCTTGCATGAAGAGCTGAGACACTTCAGCAAAGAGTTTTAAGTGACCAGCATATAGCATCTCATGCAAAGGCGGATAAAGTTTGAAGAAAATGAAGGAGACTTCGTGGAAAAATAATTTCAACTTTGTAAAGAATGTACCCAAGGTATATATAAATTTTATTATAGTTGTATTATAGTTTCTGGGATAAAAATAGGAGGTTCGACTTTCGTACTGCCCCTCTTACGATGATTGTCTCTTCTCATACGATCAATACAAATGTTTGAAACCATTCAAGGTTGATGCATTCCAATCCCTTGCTCTAGTAACTATTTATACTGTAAACAGAGCATCTGACTCTGATTCTTATCCTGTCTTTATTCAGCGCTTAAATCTATTGCAAAGGAAAAATAATTCTTTCCTGAGATAGATTTGCAGTGTGTAGTATGAAATATAGGCATTATTGTTAACACTAAAATTGCTTGAGTGTGGGAAGATTTTATGTTTTTATTGTTCTGTTTTATTTACAAGTGAATAAATGGGGAGCCAGACTATAATAAGTATAGACTTTTTTTCCATTAACACAATTTTAATCCATATTAGTCACCAGCAAAACAGGATGTGTTCTGTGAAAGTCGGTTGGGATCACAAAATAGCCCCTCTCTCCAACTGTAGTGTTGATGCACACTTGTATCTTCCCTTAATCCTACCATTGTAAATTGTATACTACTTATCATGTTACTGAAATTCTCCTGTATTATCCTCTTTCTCAGAGAAAGCTAATTTTTATAAGCCAAAGATGTGCCAATGAATGGACTTACGAATTGTGGTTGGTACAAGTTTGTGCAGCGTATTGTCCAGTATAATCAGGTAGGCCATGGGACGGAATTCTGCGTTTTGCCTCTAAGGACATAGACAATGTAGTCCTCTTTGAACTTAGTGAAGGAAAATTACTGTTAACATAGCTAAGAATGATGTATAGGTAGGAATGATATGTGAGAATTTACACATTTAGCGGAGTTCCCAGACTTATGTTTGTGAAAGTAAGAATTTCATGTCATGCTATAATTCTGTTTCATTTCAGTTTCAGGGTAGATAATACATATATTAGTTTTATGTTAATCTGAGTGAATACATTGATACAGTTGTATGAATTTATTTATTTTAGGGTTGTTTGATGGGCTAATATCATCTTTAGGGTTATGTAATGCAAGCAACATAATATGGTGGTGGTGGTGGGGATGATGATGACGATGACAATGACAATGATGTGTTAAAGTAGTCACACCCTATTTCAAGGTATTGTCTTGGCGTCATGTTGAAGAACCAAGGAAAACTAGAATGGATTATTTACACTGGATATCTCTTTAACTGAAGTTTGGTGGAGTTGCAGTGATCTTACCAGACTGGTCATTAGTTCTAGGTTCTTGAACACAGACATTGTTTCATCCTAGAACTTTGTGTTACAGGAGGAAGAAGCTTTATCCTAACTGGACCAGATGCTTCTGCTATACACCAGGAAAACATTGCAAAATTAACTAAAATGTCTGCAGATGAAATATTCCAAGAACAACAGAAACTTGCTTCTCAGTTGGATCCAAAACTGCTTCAGTTTATTCGATCAAGAAGACAAGGAAAACAACCCTCTTTGATGATAGATGAAACTGCTAAACAGCCTTCAGATATTTCTGAATTAACATCTGAGACCTTTAGTTGTATGAAGATGGGGGCTGTTGTACCATCAGGACTGTCATTAACAGGAGATGTGGACACTTTATCTTTACAGCGTAATATAGACACAGCAACTACCAGTCAGTCAGGGGACAGAGTACAGATACCTAGTGCTTTTGTTGTAACATCAGAAAATGATAAACACAGACAGAGTACTCATGTGGAAAATGAGGGAACTTCTTGTCAGTCTGATGTTGAAATGAGCAGTGTTGTAGGTGACTTGGCCACGAAATCCAATGAAGCCAACAAGTGGTTGCACATGGATGTTGTTGAACATGATAAGTTGCAGTGGATTGGTGATATCCCGTCTGTTCCTCCAGCCCCACCAGACACCGCATATTCTGCAAGGTTTGACTTTCAAGGTAAAAAAGTCCTGTTAAAGTTGTTGAATTAATAATTGCTCATTGATGATTGAATATTTTGGTCCTTGATCTATCATGATAAATTTAAATTTTGATCTTTTTATATTTCTGTAATTGTGCACATATAGGTTGCAGTCATGCCTTTTATAGTGTAGAATTCTGTTATTTTAATTTTCCATACAAGTTTATGTGATTTAATGGTTGTTTTTTGGGCCCAAAGCCACACATGCTTCAATCAGCATGGTATCTGGTGCCAGTTATTTTTTTATATTATTCCTGTCACATTTCATGATGATTTCAGATGCAGCCACATGTCTTAACATCAGTGGTAATATGAGTGGGGTAGAAGGGTGAGTGTGTACATTCACATTTAAGAAAACTGGAACAGAGCATCAGAAAGTAAGGATTAATTTCTTGTAGGATTAACACTGTATCTTTGGGTGAGTGGCTTACAATGTTTTGATGGAACGTAGGGCCTTCACCTTCATTTTTCTTGGACTTTTTAATCCTCCAAGATGAAGGCATTAAAGACACTTCTTGACTTATTCAGTGGCTACATTTTAGAAGATCCTGCACAAATCAAAATTATATGTATTGAGTCAATTGTATATGTGTACACAAGGGAGCCCAGTTGAAATTAATACTCCAACATGCTGGAACCAAATGACCACATCATGACTCCCTCACTGCCTTTGTTATTCCCCAGCAATATTCTTCTGTCAGCTTCTTGTCATTGAACTTCCATTTCTGCAAGGGAAGAATACAGAAGGGCGAGCATCAAGTGACCCACGCACTTTGACTGTTATCAGTCTTGTTACTGGGCAGTTTAGCTTTCAGGGTTGCAACTTAGTTTATGGGGGAGCTTTTAAGATTATGTTTTGGCCATTAGGGTGAGTTCAGAGTTGGGTGGAGGAAGATGGGTTTTGTGGGAGTACATGAGGTATTTGCCTGGACGGGTAGGAAATGCGTTTTGCCGTCTGATGGTCTGTTGTGTTTCCACATTTGGGGGACCAGACAGATGGAATTTGTGTTAGTTATTTTTGGGACAGAGTACAGCTCAGACTGAAGGAGATTAGTTGTAGTGCCTTGCTCAGACAGAGTGTATGTGATTTCCGTCCACTACGGTGTTAATAACAATAAAACTCGATGAAACTTAGTGTGTGTCTTATTTGTACAATTGAGTGGAACAACTCAGAAGAATGCAGATCTAATAAGTTGCCAACCTATGAATATTGCCAGGTGTTAGGGTTTCAGAGCCACCAAACTGAGTTAGTTTACCATGCCTGAGAAACAAACATGAATGGGTACAATCTTTTGTGCAGCCATTTATCTCATTCATTCTGCAGTCCCACACCTTGGACAAAGTGCAATGTCTTTCCCGTTTCATAAAATAACTCAGTTGCCTGAATCTTAATATGGCCAAGGCCTCACAATCACAAAGAAAGTGTGAGGCCATTGATGCTTGCTTGCATATTTCACACGCAGGACTGTTTACCTTCTCCAGTTCAAATAGGTGTCCTGTTAAATGACAGTGTCCTGTTATCAACCTTGTCAGTATTCTTAGCTCATTTCAACTTAGGATGAGCAATTGCCCAGCTTTTTTTGCAGAGGACTTTTTTTAAGAAAGCCCTTAGCTTGCCTGTGTCTGCATGTGGGCTGCCAATGCTCCTCGTGTTTCCTACTTGTCCAGTCCATGATCAACCCTTTGGCAACTTTTGCAGATATATCAAGTCCAGGCTCAGGTCCTATGAGTGGATGTGAGGAGCTTTGTCTGTCTAATTCATCAGCTATTTAATTTCTGTCAGTTTCCATGTGCCCCGGCATCCATGCCGGTTGGATCCTGTTATGTTAGTGATGACATTCCCAGACTAGTTTGGAATTTATCTGGAAGCTGTCAAGGGCCTTTATCGCTGCCTGACTGTTGGAAACAATACAGATGTTCCTACCTGCATAACCCTTTTCTTTATTCTCCTTTACACAAGCCTTAATGGCACGTGTTTCATCCTGGAATACTGTGGTGTGGAGCCCAAGACTGAAGCTGTGCCCCCTTCTCAAGCCCCATTATACACCCCAGCACTGGTGCAGTTATTGGTCTTGGATCCATCTGTGTACCTGACCAGGCCCCATTTGTTGTCTGTGTTGAACCCCATTCTGCCATTCACACTTGTCATGGAACTTGACCATGAGTGGCTGTAGTATGTATATCTCAGAAGCATCCTGTCAGACTTCATCTGTAGGATGGGTTCATGCTCCATGTCCCAAGATTTTTTTGATGTGATCAAAATTACTAGATTTAGGTCTCCACTGTCGGTTAAACATTATTTTGTGTATCCTCACCAGGCCCTCCACCTCAGTCATCACATGAAGAGGAGAAAGTCCTAGGAGGAGCTCCATTGCAGCGTTTGGGGTCATCTTCATCACCCTTGTTATAACCAGATAGGCTAATCTGTGTAACTTACTGAGCTCTGTCTTGCTGATGTTATATCTGACCTTTGGTCACCATACCTTGCAGCCGTAACTTAAAATAGGTCTGATTAACCTGTTGTAAATCCAGTTTAACACCCTGGGTTTCAGACCCCAGGTTTTATCAAATGGGTCCTTACAGGCCCAGAAAGCCCTGTAGGCCTTGTTCATCACATTTTATTCAGCAGTGCCTTCCATGTCAATCCTTCATCCAGAATAAGTCCAAGGTATTTGACCTCAGTAGTCAGCTGCAATGTGGGTCCATAGAGGACTGGTTCCTTTAGGCCCCTTAAATTTTTCCTCCGGGTGAATGGTACTGTTACCATCTTTTGTTGGTTGTTAGACAGCCGAGTCCTATCACACCACTGCTGTACCATACTTGAAGCCTCTTGCGGAAGCTCTGAGACAGTGTTTGGTAATTTTCTGCAGCCTAGTATAGCAATGTCATTTGCATACTACAGTGTTTAACAGCCATTCTTATTGAGTGCTCCTATGTGTTCATCCACAATCAGGCTTCACAACAGAGGGGACAGAATGCCCACCCTGTGGACATATCCTGGCCACAGACTCCTCCAGAGTTTCTCATGCAAGCATGACACTGATTTTCCTGCCACCCAGCATGGAGCCGATCCATCAACAGATCGTGTCTCCAGACCCATGCCATTGGGTTTCCTTTGTTATGATGTCACATGAGATGCTATCAAAAGCTTCCACAATATCTAGAAAAGCTCTAAGTGAGATCGCATGATGTGGTTTCAGTGAACTTCCCTGGTTGGTTGGCATATTGGTATTGATTTAGAGGTTGTAGCCTCAGAAGCTTATCCATACCTTGCCTGTCTACCAATTTTTTCATCATATTCGGAATGTAGGATCAACTACTAGTAGGACGAAATGCCTTAGCCTTCTCGGGTTCCAGGATAAACCTTAACTTGACCTGCCTCCATTCTTTGGGTATATACCTTTCTGTTAGGCAGGCTCTGAAGATATAGCACAGATGAGTTATTAAAAGTTGCAAGAGTGCAGGTAGAATTCCATCAGCCCCTGCTGATTTAAATAGTTTGAATGTGCATATTGACCATCTTATTTTAAACTGTTTAGTGACCATTTTAGACAGCTCCCAGTCCTCCCTGTGAGCAACACATACTGTCAGTTTTGGCTGCCCCTGTTCTTCCACGGTCACTTCTTCTACAGCAGACACTGGAAAATGAACTATGTATAGTTCCATCAGGGTCTCTTCTCCAGACTGTGTATATCATCTATCAGGTAGTTCAGTATATTCTGCCCTCTTGGCCAACTGACTGGCTGTGATCCTGATGAACCTGACCCTTTTAGGTGCATCCTCAATCTCCCAGACAGTAGTTCCTCCAAGAGGATCGTTGTCCTTTCACATCTCTTTTTATAACAGGTGAGGACCATTTTGTATGATTCCCAGCAGCCTGTCCTTTGGTCTTGATTAAAAAGGTATCTTGTTGAACTTTAAGGTGGCTCAACTCTTTGTTCCACCAAGGACCTATCCCTGGCAAGAGAGCCACCCTGGCTGGACAGTTTTGGTGTTAGGATGACATTTTGTAATGTGTCAACAGCCAGCTGTACAACCCGCACTGAGTGTATACCTTTTGGTACAGCCCTAGATTCACATTTTTGATCTTCCAGGTCAGATTCCCAGTTGGTTCTCTTGGGTTTGCAAAGTGTGAGCCTGGTAACTTCCAGGTCACCAACTTCAAATACTATCGTGTAAGTAAATAACCAACGAGATGCAGCTTGTTTCACTTGGTTTATTAACACTCTACATGTTTCGGACACGGTTCATGTCCATCTTCAGGAGTAG
>JGI20166J26741_11641474_pt1 | contig 11323 bp, 7 predicted proteins | sample TergutCu122P5_FD_26741 | JGI IMG/M metagenome (IMG submission 26741) | reverse complement strand
CTCATTACCAGAAGTCTTTATCATAATTGTCTTAGCACCTTTAACATCCACTGTTTTATTCGATGGAACATCAAATGTCAAAGGTACCTCATCCATGTTCGCTAATTGCCCTATCTCAATCTCAAATCTTTCCTTTGCTTCCTTCATTCTTGTATCATCTTCTCTGTTAGAGGTGAGCCAAAACACCTTTCAGCTGCCCGGTTTCCATGTTTTTCAGCGTAATTCACAACTTCAATTTTAAATGCAATAGTGTAAGATAATCTTCTCTCTTTTGATCCCATGAGGGTTTTCTTTGATTTTAAACTTTAAATTTAACTCTTTAATCTCTGTTTGTAAAAATATAAATACACACAAAACAGATATACTTTAAGGAACGTGGAACGCACTTGAATTACACTTGACTACACTTTGCTACTGCACCACCGTAAATACCCGGAATCACATGTGATACAGTGTATATGTTAGGGTAAATCCCCAGATAAGAAAATAAGCCGTTCACAAGCGTGATGCCAGATCTCATGATTTGGAAGCAAATTTCACTATCTCACGATAAAAATGTTGTATGTACAGGTATTTATAAGTTTGGAAATAATACTTACCCTTGTCACATAAGACGCAGGTTCGAATTTAGGTCACATTTTTCGGGAAAAAAAGTGCGTCTTATGGGCCAGGAAATACGGTACTTCAAAATGTCACACAAGTATCACAAAGACACAAAAAAGATGGGAAAAGTGCTTCAAGTTTTTGTTGTAAGCTGACATACAGTACACACACATACACTCACATGTGTATGTACAGCAACCCTTTACAAATATATTTTCTTGATAATATGAGTAATTTAGCAGTAAATGAACTGTGTTCCTTCTGTCAAATTTCTTTGGCCTCTAAACGTTTTGATATGTAGGTGTGCCCTGGGATATAAAAATTATGTTAGGGTTTCTCCCATTGAAAAGACTTCGGGAAACACTGATTAAGGAAATTCCTTGCGATAGCAGTGCTTTGTATGTCTTTCTTGGAGGAAATGATGGGTTTCCACATCATAGATACTTTTCAGTTTTTGGTGTCACATTAACCAATCTTTTCATTCCTTGTAACAGTGTTCTGAAGAAACTGCTAGTCCTTGATAGGAATAAAGTTTCAAATTCAAGAGACAGGGTTCCATGTGACAAGCTTTATGACCATCATGCATACACTTTTCTGGAGTCCAGTTGTGGACAGTGCTCTGCACACTACCCAGCAAAACATGTAGCTCCCAGCCAACAGCATTGAGCTTGGTGCTCCTGTGCTAGGGGTGCCTGCACAACACAGAATATCATTCATAGTGGATGTTCATGAGCAAATGGGTTTCTGCTTGCCATCAGCATGTGCCCTTTTATTGAAAGCATTCTATCATATTCACACCTGTTTCCATGACATTACATGTGCTTCACACACCTCTACCGTTTGGTAATGAATTTTCACAAGTTGTGACAGCTTCAAACCCTGACATTGGACCATGTTTTCAGTAGACCTGCCATCTTTAAACTGACTGTAATGGTGATGTGACATGTTTATAGTGTCTTATTGTGACTCTCTGATGATGCAAATGATCTACTTTTGCCTATTACAAAGTGAAATCTATGGTCAGATGATGCTGTTTCATGTGAGACCTTGTTTTTTCAAATTCCATTCTACAGTAACAGGGTAATGAACTTGATTTGTGTTTGACCTTGCATCATCAATGTAGGTAAAGTAATATTAAAAAACCAACTAGAGGCAACAATAACAATTTATTGATCTCCAAGATCAGCTCAATTGGGCAATCTTTTGCCCATCTTAGGAGCATAAGACTGAGATTTTTACAGCATATGGAATCTTGTCCTGTTGTTGTGGTAGGCTGGGGTTCTGAGAGCGGCAGCGTGGCACTCTGTGTACGGTATGAAGCAACTTCCTTCATACCGTACACGTAGTGCCACATTGCCACTCTCTGAACCCCGACCTACCTCCACAACAGAACACGATACCATATGTTGTAAAAATCTCAGTCTTATGCTCCTGAAGATGGGCAAAAGATTGCCCGAAACATGTTGAGCTGACCTTGGAGATCAATAAATTGTTATTGTTGCATCTAGTTGGTTTTTCTGTATCACTTTACGTAGGATAATGAATTTTGAGTTACTTATACAATCATTTTTTTGACAGGCTGCAGCTTCGAAGATATGATAACAGGCCTCGAACATTAAGAATGCATCGTCATAACATAGGAGCATTGTGGCATCATGTTGCTGAAATGAACCGGTTGCTCCCCCACTGGGGTTTAGTGCCTCGTTTTGCTATACCACGTTTCCGTTCTCGATTTGTTATTGTTACTACTGCTGCTCTGATTGGACTGTATGCATATTTTCGCATGACAGATGCTCTTATTGTGAACAACTCACCTCCTGTTAGGTAGTACAGAATGCATTAGTGCAGATAGTTATTAATATACATAATGACATATTTTGAATATATGCCTCATGAACATGTAGAACACCTAAAATTTCTGTGCTGTGTGCATAATAGGAAACATCTGTTCTAGGGGCTCTTGCAGTAAAATTCCAGTCAGAGATCATAATGATGTGACAAGAAATATGCTTGTGTTACATTTATTTGCAAGCAGAGAACTAATAGCTCTATGTTCCTAATTCAGATGAGTACCAGAGAGACATGTCAATGATTTTGTATATTTTAGACATGTCTCATATGTGCTGGGCTTCAAACAGAAGCAGAGTGTCAGTCATACCATGAATGGAAGGTGCAGTACCTGTTTTGCTTGTTGTCTTCATCCTCTGATGAGTTAAATTTTGAGGGGCTTAAAAATATTCTCAGTGTGATTTATTTTTCCCTTTTGTTTTATGTACATTATGCAGAACTTTTGTACAGATTTTATATTTAAGAACTCCTCAATTTGTGATATTTCCCTAAATACAGAAATACAAATTTCACTCTATCAAATTTTTTACACATGAGTCTTTTCTTCTCTTTTGTACATATGCATACATGGCATTGCCTTTTGGTCCTTGTATCTTCGCTTTTGTTTGAGAAATGGTGACAAGGAAGTGCAGTTCCACTATCCAAAGAGAGCTATCTCAACTTAGAGGCTTGCTGCTCCTTTGAGGCTTCTGCAGCATAGTGCATTTTGGTTTTAATTTCATCACCACCTCACGATGAAATTCAGATAATTGTGGACATGTTTCCATTTGTATCATGAGCAGAACCTGTTCCCTAAGGACATCTATGTCCATTAAATGCAATCAGGAATTTTTTACACTTTTCTGCAGATTTTCTGTCCTGAAAAAATAAACCTGATTTGTATATTGATCTTGCCTCCAGCTCCCAATTTATGATGGTGGTCATTGACATAGCCAGGCCTGGACATGTGACACCATGCATAAAGTTCTTTTATCATGCTTTGTAGGCTGTGTTTTGTTTCCAGTTCCATGTTTCTTTATCTCTGTATCACAATTTATCAATATTTTTTATGTCTTTGGCTATAACTTTTCTGTTAGGTTTGGCAGTTCCACAAGGGACTGTTTTTCTAGTTACAAGAAATAGATTTAGCTGAGAGCTTATGCACCAGTGTCAGTATGGACTTTATTGCTTGTATTGGCACAGCAGTAGTCTGGTTATTACCAAAACAGAGATTCCAGAATGTGTTTTATATTTCTTTACCTATATCACTGTGTATGATAAAATCTAGAATGAATATTGATTCCACACCACACAGAAGTAAGTTAATGCCACATAGATACTTTTTTGAAGGACTGTACTGTCAGAAAACGAGGTGTCCCTCCTTGGATAATGTACACTCATTAATTCAAACAGGTTTTTGAAAGGCTGCATTATTGCTTTGAACATTTTCTTTTGCATGCCAAATTTTATCTGATTTTTTATAGTTTATCATTGTACCTGAAAAGTATAACATTCTTTTGTGGTAAAAGAAAGCTGTCCTGTGACATCATCTTACTGAATGACAGTATTTCTGTCAGAGGGTCAGTGGTTCCATACTCTTTTTGAACCAAGAAAATCAATATGTATGCAGCAAGCAACATGTATAGTATTTTATCTAGCTCGTATTAATTGATATGGTAATTTGACTGTGTTCTGTTATCTCAGTTAGTACTGAAAATGGGAGTATGACATTTTGTTTCATTGTATATGAGTAGTGATATTCCCTTTATTATTGTACTGGAACAGTTCAGTTCCTTAGAGTCTTGAAATGTAACCTCACTACTTATGCTCATGTTAGTCAGATGGTCAAGTAACTGTGGGTTGTGACACCAAGTTTTCCATGGGATTTCATTTTCACAATAAACAATACTTCCTTACTTTCACAAGCAACCATTGTTACAACAAGGGAGGTTTATTTTGCCCCTGTTATGTTCATGTTTGGTATTAATACTAGCAGTATTTCATTGTCACCAGTCAGTGTCAGATTCAAATGCCACTGTTTTGTCTCATTATCTTTTATCACTAAGTAAGTCTGTTCTCTACAGTTATATTGTCAGTGATTCTGTTTATGATGTTATATAATCTTCCAGTCTTGTAAAGAAATTGTAACAGTGACAGAAGGACTATGAAATTTTGTGTACACATTCACAGACATATGTGTAAGGCTTCCAGTCTCATTATGTAGTGGCACCACCCCCTTCTACAGGCCATCTTCCTTTGGTGACTTTATTTATGACCTGTCATAATATGTGTCTGTCACACAAAGAAAATATAACAGAGCCATAAAAAAACTTCCTGCAGTCCCAGATGGATGTCAAAAGCTACTGGTCCATACCGAAGAAAATATTTCTTGTATGCTTGCATGCTACAGGACATAAAACATGAAAAATGATTACTTTGCTGGGATGTGGAAAAAATAGCATACAGTCATTTAGCATTCAGTGTATATGGTGCTGAAATATACTGGTACATTTGTATTCAACAGAGAGTTAAGAACTACTGTAATAAATATTTGAAACACTCCAAAGACTGCAGAACAAATGATCAACTGTACTTACGAGAGAGTCAAGTGTTTATGCATATCAGAACTTATTGATGATTCACCTCTAGAGGTCTAGAGGCTCTGGCTTAGCCCAGGTGTCAGGTATTTTTACTGTGTTGACTTCCTTGGACTGATTGTTGTTTTATTATTGATATAAATTAAGTTGTTGTTTTTCAAAGAAAATTTACATGGTATTGGTACTGGTATATGTACTAATTTGATTTGTTGCTGCAATATTCTAAGAGAATGCTATTGTTTGAAATATTACTACAGTGAGGAAATAGGAAAAGTTATGTGTTTTTATCTTTGTTATTAACTATGCCATGTAATGGTACTCTAACCAAGCCTTAATGGTACTCCATGGCTGTTATTTTTCCCAAAATGAATCTGTCAGATACAGATCTTAACAGTTAAGGTGAAAGACTTAATGTGCAACAAATTTTCAACAGTCTGTACTGATATTGCTCTGGCATGGTAAGAGATACTGCTGATTGATTAGGTTGTGTAGTGTTTTATTAGCATAATCTGATTCCTAAGTTAAAAGCTCTGTGTGGCTCTCATAATGTATTTCAGTCACATGGATGCTCTAGCTTTCCACATATTAGATCATTATACCTTGTGTGTATCTTAGTGTACCTAGTAGCCTCATGGACAGACCTAAGCATTTAATTTGCCACCTGAGATCCTGTCTGATTTTCCCTGCCATACTTTCTGTTCCCTTTTCATCACTACTTAGATGACATGGTGTATTAATCTTAAAAAAAAACAAGACACCAAGACATACTTTGCTGTCATTATTTTCACTGTTCACTTATGTAAATTTAACCTGTCAGTAGTCTTTCTTGATGAACATCTGCATACTGAATGCTCAGTATTGGTGCTGGATGCTGATGGTCAACTGAAGTAAACTGGCAGCACCCAGCACCAATTTTAAGAGTGTAATGTGATGGGTAATAGAGCTTTCCAGGCCATGCAATGCCAGTAAACTGGCTTTTACTGTATTTGGATGTTGCTTGTAGATTGTGTAGTTGGTACTCAGTGCACAGTTACTGTTTTTCTCAATGAACATGCAAAGTCATGGCCAAGTATATTTGCTCAGATATATTATGGCTAACCCATATCCTTGACGTCCTCTTATCGAGGGTTGATGTGAAAAAGAAATCACACTTCAGTTCATTATGGGTTACTTACTCAGTGCAGTTCATGGATGCCGGCTAATTTGTGCTAAGTTCTAAATTTCCTGTCCATGCAGACATCTATGTCACTTGCAGTTGAATTGTATGACATGTACATGATGTCTTTAGCAGAAGGACCTCCAGTACAAAATTGTGCTTATTATGTAGATTATGAGGCAGGTACTGGACTTTCTTCGCACAACATATGGAGATTGATAACTTTTGATGACTGCTGTTGTATTTTTATGCCTTGTTTGGTTGTATAGAACAAAATGTTTGCATTTAAAAGGCCCTGTCATTATGTTATTACAAATCTGATGTTTTTCTGACCGTGCATCATAGTGTAGACTTATTTCAAATTACCAACTTAATGTGCAATACCTTTATTCTATAACAATATATATCTTACATTATGATCCTCAACATGTTTCGAGCAGTACTATGCTCATCTTCAGGAGGACAAATTGTATTATTACAGCATCTGGTATCGTCACTCTCTGTAAACGGCCATATAATATGCCGCTCTCAACTGGCATACTGTACGGCCGTTTACAGAGAGTGACGATACCAGAGGCTGTAATAATAAAATTTGTCCTCTGGAAGATGAGCATAGTACTGCTCGAAACATGTTGAGGATCATAATGTAACATATATATTGTTATAGAGTAAAGGTATTGTGCATTAAGTTGGTAATTTGAAACAAGTCATTACAAATATTTGATAGAGATAATAGGTTACTTTATCTCTATGTGTGGTATGAAATATTACTGCCCACATTTTCAAAGTTTTTGACTATTGTAATATTCATGAAAGAAGCATACTGATATACAGTCTGTGGATCCTTCATATGTTCATAAGTAATCCCATTATTTCAATGCAGTCTATTAAAAATAGAACTAACAAAATTGACCATTTCAGTACCACTTTCAGGAGACAGCAGAATTATATATACAACAAAACAGATTTTGTTTCTGTGGGGAATACCTAAAATGATGTATAATTTGAGAAACGTTCTTATGGGTATCTGGCTGGGACCATAAAAAATGCATAAAATTACGGGAAACAAAATGTGGGAATGTAAATTTGGGGTTTGCTGTGTTTGAAAAATCTGTTAATTCCTTGTTTGGTTAATGGGAATGTATGTTAATAAAATCACCAGAATTAATAATTTAATTATTTCATTACAGTTGTTTGTAGAAAAGCTGTGGATGGAAGAATAGGCAGATTCATTGGTTACAGATCAGATTTTTTGCTTGGGGAAGTACAGAAAGTAAGGTCTTGTGTGTCAAGTAGAAAAGTGTGGTGTGTAATAATACAGATTATTATACGAGATGCAACAATTTAATTCCCGGAATGGCACTGTGAAAACAAAATTTGCCTACCTGTGCACTAGCAGCTGCTGTCGCCTTCGAATACTCTCCTTGTGAAGCTATGCACTTCGTGAGACGATGGTGCCACTGCCGGAAACAGTCTTGAAAATCATTTTCCAGAATATCTCGCAGTAACGTTCTCACGTTGCATTGGATGTCAGAAAGGTCAGCAAATCTTTGTCCCTTCAGGGCATTTTTTAAAGAAAGACCCAAAAATCGCAGGGGGCTAAGTCAGGTGAATAAGGTGGATGGTCCATTTTTGTAATGGAGTTCCTAGCCAGGAACTCACAAACGCTTAACGCATCATGCACAGTGGCATTGTCATGGTGGAGAATCCACTTATCAGGCCAGAGTGCGGGTCTTTTCCTCCAAACAGATTCCCGTAACCTTGTCAGTACTTCCAAATAACACTGTTGATTTACTGTTTGTCTTTGTGCAGTGAATTCATAGTGAATTGTCCCTTTGTGATCAAAGAAACACACAAGCATGGTCTTGATCCGCAACCACGACATGCATGCTTTTTTTCAGCTGAGGTGAATTCTCTGTTTTCCACTGCATGCTCTGTCATTTTGTTTCTGGGTCGTATTGAAAACACCACGTTTCTTCACCGATAATGACCCTGCCAAACATCTCAGCATTGCATAAAAGATCAGTTGAAATGTGAATCCGACGTTGTTTCTGGTCATGTGTCAAGATTCGAAGCACCATTTTTGCGGAAATTTTTCTCATTCCCAAATCTTTCTTTACAATCTGTCACACTGTTTCCCTATTCACATTCAATTCTTCTGCTATTACTCCCACACCTAATCTTTGATCTGAGCACACCAAGGTTCCTACTCTGTCCATATTCAAATCTGTCCTTTGCATTTTGGGCTGCCCACTTCTTGGGTTGTCTTGCACATCTTCTTGCCCTTCCTTGAACCACCTATGCCATTCAGAAACACTCAATTTCTTCATAGCGTATTCACCATAAGCCACTGTTAATAGGGCTAACGTTTCACTAGCACTTTTACCAATCTTCACACAAAACTTGATGTTTATCCACTGTTCCAGATTCTTGTCACTCATTTTTTCACCAACTGTATACCACGGACACATAGTACTTCCTCTGCTGCTCAGGAATGAACGACTCATTTGATCTGTGGCGCATGTAAACGCAAGTTGGAACATGTCCAAACGTGCTTGAGTACACGAGTTTGCCAGACTCAACACCCCAGCGACACGCTGCGACTATTCCGGGAATTAAATTGTGGCACCATGTATTTCTATATTTTTACATGATATTTACGAAGAAGTGCTCATTGTAAAAGAAGATAGATAAGATAAACTTCAGGAGCTGGTGTAGTGTAGTCGGTATAATGACTAGGCTCTAGGGTAGATGTCTGAGTAAGATGGTTGAATTCCTGGCAGGGACAAGGATTTTTCTCTTCTTCAGAGTGTCCAGATTGGCTGTATAGCCCATCCAGCTTTCTGTGCTGTTTGTAGTGAGGTCGTTTCCCCCACAGCAGATGGTGTGACACTGGCCACTTGCCTCCATCGAGTGCTGAGGTTAAGAATGAGTGGCGCTGTACCCTCAGTTCCCCATCTGCCTTCATGGCATTAACAGGGGCCTGTTTAATGTGAATTATGTTGGTAATATCTAATATCCAGCAAGTTACATAAAAGAAGATATGCACTTGTATAATTTGTGTACTGTACTGTTGTTATTTTCACAACTTAGATATCAGCTTTGATTGGTTACAGCCACTATGTTCGGTAACTTTTTAAAATGTACAGATGGCTGAATAGTAAAGTTGCTCCTACTTTTTATGTTTAAAATTGGTACAAACACAGTGAATAAGATATTCCTATATTAGAAGATTACATACAGCATGTGTGCAGGCGTGGGTGTTGTGTGTGTGCATGCCGATTGCACGTGTGCGTGTTTTGGGCATGGTCACTCTTTTATATGTTAAGATATATTCATAAATATAAATGATGTGGTATGCTGTATGATTTTCTACATTTATTTCACCTGTTTCAGTAGTTTGACATATGCCTTAGTACTGATAAACTTTAGATTCACTGTTCAATTTTATATTTTTTTATGAAAGCTGTAAAGAATTTAAAACTCTATATATTAGTCCTATTATAAAATCAGTATGTAAAGAATCACAATATGTTGTTGAGCTTGGTAGTATGAAATAATAAATATTTAACTGTATTTTGTGTTGAAACTTATTAAATACCAGTATTGCAATATTCAGGTTTGAGTCAAGTTAATAATTTTAATCTTTTTTTTTTAATATGGATGTCATAATGAACAAGAACTTCTAATCAGCACATTTTTTAGCTGAAGCTGAAGTTCAAGAGCAGTACCATGCAGTCTTCATGGATGATTAGTCAAGTCAATGTGAAAGGAATTTAGGATATTTTGGAGAATGTCTATTCCTCCATTTTCTGTTATTCAACAGTGGCTGAACTCTACATGTAGAATTTTTTGTGTTTTTGCATGGCTGTAATTTTGAATGGACAGGTTATTGTAAAGGAGCGTGATTACTAATTTGAAAGCCAATGCGACCTTAATGGTGGGAAAAACAGAACCTGAGAAATATCACCATATCTGATACTGTTGGTTGCCATGTATAAATGTAGGCTTTCTCATAGGTAAGAAAAATTATGTCCCTAGAGCACTGGTCTGAAAATCAATAAATGGTTACTTGATATATACTGGTGTGCATTATGACAGCAATATGACTTGTGCAACTACCTGAATTCACATTCCATGAAGATCTTAAAGACATGAACATATATATCCACAAAAAATATATTAATATAGTTGCTATTTCCAGTGAATTTATTATAGGTATTTTAATTAGCTGTCTTCAGGCTGATACTTCGTAGATCATTAGGTAATGTGTAGTGCCAATATTGTAAATTATGGATAACACATTTTCATAGATTTGATTCCATTACTTTGAATATTTAACCGTGTATAAAATGTGAAATCTCATAACATTTTCAGTTACTATTACTGTACATAAAGCTGCGATGTTCAATAATATATGCCATCTTTTAATTTGTTACTGAGAGCTGGGGTAGTGTAGTAAGTGTAGTGACTGGGTGATATGGGGTTCAATTCCAGGCAGGGGCAAGAGATTTTTCTCTTCTCCAAAACGTCCAGACCAGCTCTGGGGTCCACCCAACCTCCTATTCAATAGGTGTGGGGACCTGTTTGTACAGAGGTAAGTGGCTGGGGCATAAGGTGAATGACACACCTCTATCTAGTGCCAAGGTTAAGAATGAGTGGAGCTATACCACAGCATTCCTATGTCTGCATGGTGCGTGCAGGGACAACCATACATTTATATAAAGTTCATAATTATTTTTAATTTTACAGTGACATTTATATTTATATTCCTTTAATATTCTTTGTGGAAGGTTACAGCTGCATACCATGTATTGCTGTAGTATGAGTGATGTAGATGCTGCTTCGTTAGCCATAGTTTTATTTTAGATTTTATTAAGCAAGGTATTTTGTAAGTTAAATTATAATCTATGCATATACCATTAAGCATTATTATTATTATCATAATCATCATCATTTTTGTTATTATTATTATTTCATCATCATTGTCTCCTTTATCAGGGTAGCCATACACATATTCCTGAGACAAACCATGTCCCAAGGGGATACATTGTTGCAGCTATTCTGTCTTTGTTGTTTATGGTGCCTCTATGTCTAGTTCCTGCGTTGGTTCTGTTGTTCTTTTACATTAGCACTTTCT
>JGI20166J26741_11641363_pt1 | contig 11324 bp, 7 predicted proteins | sample TergutCu122P5_FD_26741 | JGI IMG/M metagenome (IMG submission 26741) | reverse complement strand
CAGGAGTATTTGTATACATTTTATCTGTCTATTATACATGCAGCTAATATCTACAAGTCTTATTTGAAACAATTTCTATATGTGAATATTTAACGAAATAAACGGAAAAAAATCACTTCTGATTTGCACTATGATAGGCCTAACTGTAGGGTGATTTCTATCTGATTTATATCGCCCATATATGACCGTCAAGGGCAGTGAAACTTGCAAAATGAGTAGGAAGTGGTTTAGAAATCCATTTGTGTGTCCCCAAATTTTGTCAAATTTCAAAGCTATTTTATTTTTTGAGCCATTAAGACTACAAATCTACATCGATACGGTATTCTGTTCCTGGTGGACCGATAAGCGCCTGACGCTCTGCCAGTGTGGCGTCTTATGCAGCGTGTTGGAGAGGCTTAACAGTCGATGACGGGAGCTAGACAAATGCAGGTCATCATAATTAACTTTAGAAAGTCTAATTAAAAATCACTAGAGCGTCGCGACGGAACTTATCGGTTAAGCTGGAAAAGAAAGTGTCTATATTTGTAAACTCGAAAGAAGGTATTCACGTTCACAGAAGCACATTTTTTAAAGAATTTCATAATTTCTGCATATTTTAAGACATAAAGATGACAAGTTGTTACGAAATATTTTTACTGTAAATTTAAGTTATTAAACTCTAGAATTTTTGTGCTTCCATTGCATTATGCGTAGCTTGCTTCAGCAGTTTACAGAACACTGCATTTTGTTGACAGACTGCTGTGGAAGTTGAAGTTTTTTTTTTTATGTTTCAGACGACTTTTATGCCTCAAAGTGGTGCCTTGGCTGTGGCACTCAGGAGTAGTGTTAAACGCTTACCGATAAATATCATCTTAATGAATGAAGCTGGCGGCTGTGTTGCTTCTCAGGCGGGAATATGTTTGCACATTGGTGTGTCAGTAACTCCGTAGAACAGAGTTCTCAAATAATAGTTGCTCAGCAATTCAAAAATTGAGTAGAACTATACCTCTACTCCCCTTTTTGGCCTTCGCGGCCTGTTCTAGGGTGAACTTTACCTTTACCTTTACTCCTCTTTCTTTTAGAACCGAAAAGTTCATTGTCATGTTCAGATGAAGAGCCACTCTGACTCAAACAGATGCATGCAGTCCGCAACTACACAAGCATTTCCCGTTAATGGTGCATTAATCTAATGAAACTCTCATCCTCTCACATACGCCTCGTTTTTCTGTGTTTAGTTACGAGAAAACTTATGAATCTAAACTGTTCTCAAATGTGACTTCGTGTAGTGTGGTACAAATTTACCGACGTTTCGGAGGAACCTGATACCTCCAGCTTCAGGGTGCTGTTACCATGTGTAATGTAAAGATATGCGTCGCAAGTTTCTCAGAAATATTCATAAATCTTTGCTAGAAAGTATCGTGCCACATACCGGAAGACACGAAACTTCGCAGTCACCGCCGTTAAAACTGAAATCTCAAACCCTGTTTTATATGACGGTGGTTGAGTAAATGCTGTGGTTTGCGTATTTAGATATACCATAATTTTGAAGTATGTCAGGTTTGAAGGTAACAAATACTTAACACTGTATGTAAAGTCTTTCCAAATCAGCTGCTAGGCGACGACACTTATTTGAGATATCTGCCAGAGATTTTCGCTAATAACAATGGAAATATCTGTTGTAAATCAGTTTCGTGTACTTGGGAAAAAGCAAACAATATCCGAACGGCGCCTGACAAAACTAGAAGAGTTATAATCTGCCACGTCCAGAATCGAATCCTGGACGTAAGAAGTATGTAGTATGCCTTTTTTTTCCACTGAGACGTTTTAAAACAAATCCTTGTGTTTTTTACTACTTGTACCTCATAATTGGAGGAAAATCGGTTTAGATACCCCTTCTATTCACCTGTCAAAACAACGTTACACGATGAAAGCTTTTTGTGTTGAAATCAACACCAAGTTATTCCATTCTCCATTACTGTCAGCTACCCTTTCTCTCCTTTTTTACTCACATCCACCACTAATACCGTTTTTTACGCCAGGTTTGTAGTGTGGTGCGAGACACAAACAGCACCCCTTTTTTTATAAAATTACTGAGACCTACCACGCCTATCTATCAAAACATTGCCTTGTATACCCTTTTATTCGTCATCAGCAGCTATAAAGGTCAGGTTGGCATGGGGAGAAGAAAGAAAACTGGTAACTGAACCCTTGGAGAGCCTATCAGCGTCTTAATGACGCTGAGCCACGTGCCCCATATCATCTAACCCTACCTTCTACCTGTCCAATGCCTGCTACTTCACCCTTTTTATTATAGTAAAGAATAGGGTTAAAGACCTGAGGTTTACATTACTACCCTTTTATATATATAACAAGCCTTTTTTTTATTGTACCTCAGAAACGAAATATTTCTCCCCTTTTCTGACACGACTCACTACCCTTTCTTTAGGTCAATAACACTTTTTATACTCATCGTTTTTTAATACGGATGGGGTTAAAAAGTATATGTACCCTTCCTCTTTTACCTTCTCCCAACCCCCTACAAAGGTAAAAACTCGCAGATAGGACAAGCTTAAGTCGTAGCCAACAAATCGTTTTAACATCTGTGGTCTACAGGATCTACCCTTTCTCTAAACAAGGTAAAAAAAACCCCTTGGCACGCGAACAGGTAAAAAAGCAACCCTTTATAATATATCCATATGTAATGTTATTTGAAAGGGTGGTTTTCCCCTGGGAGTAAAAAATAACTACTTCCGCTTTTTGCGTCTGTTAAAGAGCTGTTTCTTGGATGTCTTCTGAATTTATTGACTTCATGCTTTAGCGGCACGAGTCAGAAATGAATTTGGGGTTCGTTTCACCTTTTATAATGCAATTTGTACTGGCGACCAAGCCCATATAATAAAAAGCTCATTGCCGCTTAACGGGAAGTCCGGTGTCTGCAGCTCATATATAAAAGGGTAAAATTCATTTTTTAGGGACAGGGAGGAAGGTCGTTGTCCTTTATACACGACCTTCTACTGCAATACTTTCACCCTTTGGCATACAAAAAATAGAACCATAATCCAAAAGGGTTAGTATTTGTTAACCCCCTCATCCTATTTGTTCTCGCACCCCGTCTCTTCCTTAACGGACCCTGACCAACATTTTGAAAGAGTATGTTTATCAAACAATAATTCGCTTATTGTGGGTGAAGGGTTGGAGGGGCTTTAGGTAGGTAGGGGTTAGAATGGTACACAGAAGGGTTATAATGGGATGTATACTGTCAGTGCAAGGTACAGGTGCCCTGCAGCGGCCGCAAACAGGTGTAAGGACTGTACGCTGCAAGGTACAGCCTGCTGGAATAAGAGTAAGTAGGTTGCATGTTGTTGACATGTCCATCAGCACAAAAAAATTGAGATTTTGGAGGGTTGTCAATGAGGATCACTCTCTGGGATATGACGCCATATAGCGCCGTAGAATGGAACCTGCTGTCTCCTTCATTTGAACAGACGAGACACTTCTCTACCACGAAGATGGAGGCGAAAAGTTCTTCCGAAACGTGAGGCGGCCTTCTACTAAGCTGTGTGGTGTCATGTCCCAGAAGACAGTATTTTATTCTCACCACGATGGACATTGTCCATTACCTGTTTTGTACCCTCGAAATCGGAAATTTATGACTATCTAAAGGTTGATTTGTTTTCCTCTATTAATGTAATGTTTGAGGCTTCCATGTCCATAAACATAATAAATACCATCTTCCGAAGTGTAACGCCGTGTAGTCTGGTTAGCATTTTTCAGCCTTCTGGAAGAAACATTAGCTCCATCGAGATTACAAGACACAATGTTCCAGAAGAGAGTTTCCTTAATAGTTCTAATTATGTTCAACATTATTCTTTGTCTGACGTACGTTTAATGCACATAACATATGTGGAGTTGGAGTTAGTCCTGCGTTCAGGTTTGTTCTTTTCCTTTTAGGCTATACTTTTAGGTGCGTACATATATAGCCAAAAGTACTTTTTAAGTTCGTCACATCCGTCTGTCTGTCCGTAAGTATCAGCCCGCCTCTCACTGGACGAATTTCCATCAAATGTCGTATTAGGGACTGCTATGAAAATGTTTCAGGAAAATTCATATTTGGTTACATTCGGACAAACATATCGGTCACTTTACATGAAGACCAAAATATGGATCTTTGTTGTTATTAATCATTGTTGTGCAACGTTCAGATTTTTCACTTGTTGGCAGTGACACGTATCTCAACAGTACACTTAGAAGACATTGCTGCTTTTCCACACCAACGTTGGTTACGCGAACGCGTCACCATTAACGCCATATGAACAGTACCTATCTTTTTTATTTTATGAATAAAAGAGACATAAAAAGACCCGTAAACGAAGCGCACGTGATCTGCGTCACATCTGTATTTCAGAAGATGCCGAGTAGCCGGTCCAGTATTAATGTCTGTCTCCGACAGATGCATTTGACCTCAAGGTTGCTGCTGTTTTGTGTATTTTGTATGCATCCTTCGGTATTCCATTACTAATGAGCTGATATTTTAGATTGACTTATATCATTATAAAATTATAGGGCTATACATGCTGTTAGCTGAAACTTTTTGACATATATGGTGCAATGTGTCATGTAGCTTGTGTAATCGTATTTTTGTATCATTGTATCTAAAGGTGAGATTTCGCCGCATTACGAGACCAGTTATTTGTAGTTCTTCAGCTTGCTGATCGCGTAAGCCGCCACAATGGTCGCTTCGGAGCGGTAACTTCTACTGGACAACAGCATGTGAGGAAGGAAACGTGTTAGAAATTATCGAAAAAGTCCGAATTTTATAATATTACGTCATAGGGACGTGAACACTTGTATTTAAAACCCGGTCTAGCTTGGGTGACAGTAATTTTTTCAGAATACTGAAGATAGAATTTGCCGATTATTAAGAATCACGGGATGGAAACTGATAAAATATTTTCCACTATGTGTTTAGCATATAAAGTTTTTTTTATAAGGACAAAGTGATAACACGTAAGTGTGGCATAGAGGAGTGAATATGGGCACAGATAACGTCCAAACTTTTGTAATCAAAACCTAAGAAATACGGACAAAATTACACTGATATGAACAGACCCTGATATTTGAAAGGTGGCAAATATAAAAATATGACATTATAATATTTGGGGTTTGGAAACACATACTTTAGAGGATGGATATTTACCGACGTTTCGACCAACATTACAATTACATTACCTTAAAAATGATAATTTAAAGTATATGTCATACACAATATTCCGTACATAAATTTAAGATTTGAAACATTTTTTGAGCGTCTGGGATTGAGGCACAATATCGTAATTTGGTCGAAGAGCACAAAAACTTAATCATGGCCCTGATTATTATAACGAAATTACGCGACCTATTGACAGATGTTTTGAATAACCCACACAGAAGCATTGTGCTGCCTCCGAGGTGAAACCACTTTCTGTATGGAATGTACGCCATATCTGAGTGACTTATTTCAGACTGTGGGTAAAGAACATAAATGCCAATCAATCTAACTGTTCTTTGACGTTTTCATTCTTAACGACGAAAAAAAAATAAAGAGAAATAGAGGACGGAGGCGTCACGCGTGCCTTATGCTTTATTTCTGTGAACTTTATAGTCTCCCCGGAAGTGGGTTATTAAAAGTCACATCATAGAATTGTGGACCATAGAAGTATTTCAAGGCAGATGCTTAAACTACCATTTACCTTATTTTATTGCCAAAAGAACACACAGACTATAATTCCTGAAAGAAGACAGGACCAAATTTTCGACTCACAGGTATAATCATGTTACGTATGTCCGGAAGTAGGTCTACTTTGTATTTTTCAATGCCTGTTCTAGCTCTAAAAGAAATCAATATAACTCTGAAACGAGAACTGCGATTTGGGATGCACATAGCACAAATAACAAAAGGAAGACGTCGGAATCTGAGTTCACCAAGATCCTCCCACGATGAAGTATTTGTTACCGCTTTGTGTTGGCCTCAGGGAAAAGGGAAGTTATTTTTTCTCTAGTTTGAAAAAAGGATTGATGTAAAAGTGACCAGAAAACTCGCGTGATAGTCTGAGTTCTGGCGCGGTGTAGCTTGAAACGGAGTAGCTCTTCTGGTGTGGTGACTAGGCTACGGACTTTACTTCCGAGGAATCGTAGTTCGATTTCCGACAGGGGCAGGAAACCTGTCTTTTCTAGACCGTCCAAGCTGGCTGTGGGGGCCCATTCACCTCATACGTAATGGGTACCGAAGGCACTTAACATGGATGTATAGCGGCTTATGCGTAAAGCTTGGCCACTCACCCGTTTAGTGTGGAGGTTAAGAATGAGTGGAACTATACCTCTTCTCTCCCTCATGCCTTCATGTTTTTCACAGGGACAGTTTGCCTTTACCAAAGCTGAGACAGCTCCATGAGCAATTGCGTGGAACAATGAAGTGCATAAAGCTGAAAGGCTCTTGTAATATGGTGCGTAAGTACCGACATTTCGGGGATTTGATTCCTCCTTCTTCAGGATAGAACAAGACGTTTTGCCCTAACTGTGGAAGCCACCAGAACATTGGTAGATATTACCACCAGACTACACTGTCTGACAAGCCACAAGAACGTGATGTTAATATTCCTTGACGTGAGAATTTCGCTTAACCTTAACAGACGTTTGCAATATTTAATACGTTTTGATCTCAAAGCAGCTACCATAATGGTAATAGTGAAGGAGATTAAGATAGTATTTCAGTACTTCTTCATGCTTTATACCAACATTCTTTCTGAATGCATTATTTTGGAAAATTCTATTTCTTTTCTTACTTTCTCCTCCCTGTTTATGCAAAGAATGACTATAAATATCTAAATTCATATTTTTATTATTAAATTTGAAATGGGCCTGTATTTGTTATTTGTATTTTTGGGTGATACATTTAAACAGCTTTAATTAATAGGCTGTAGTGTTTCCTGTCATAAGTAAAATTGCTCAAATTCCTCTTCCTTCTTCTCTATCAGCTGCAACATCTTCCCACTTAAAATAGGCCAGACTGTATGAAATAGGTCTGAAGTTTATCCATACTATAATACGTAGATAAAGAAGCTTGCTACGGTTGTGGATAGATGAAAATATTAATGATTTCATGAACTGTGACGAGCCTGTGTGTAGTGAGAGTAGGTTGCTGTTGGGTTCTTCAATTGTAGTATGGTATCTCAGAGACCCTACTGCCGCAGTGAATGCTTGTGTTTCGTAGAATATGTGGATGCGTTTACTATCCCCCTGTACACCAAGCATTACACTTGTACTCACTGTATCAAGTAAAAAGTTATCCGACACTTGCGCTCTTTTAACCTTTAAACTCTAGTCAAAAGTTACCCCAGCACGGGTTACATAAATTAAAGTGATTTATCATCAAATGGATGTTTAGGATGTCGCATTTAGTAACTTTTCCTCAAACGCACTTTGGAAATGCGAAGATAAATGCGTTGGCTGTCGGTGTCATGACCCTGAGTATCAGAATCTGTGCTGCTGTCTGCATCATTAGAGATCTCTCCTGATGATGGCGTTTGCAAATTTTTCTGCCACATATCTGCATTTCTACCAGACTGCTCGGCGTCACAGTTACCTTGGTATTGGCAGCCTTGAAAACCTCACCTTCTAAATCAGTTTCCTAAAGCTGTTGCAGAAGATATTACAAAATAAATTTTTCCCACCTAATTTAACTTACGTTCTAAGATTATCGAATCTCTACGTTGTTTTGAAAATTCCTTGGAATAGAATAACAGGGGTCACATTTGTTTTTTAAAGAAGCCACGTGTATTTAAAAAAAATACGTAGTGTTTCTCAAAGTCACGTTGGTGTTACGTAAATTGTTGTTGATGTTGTGATAAACTACGAATTTGATCTTTTATAAATGGATTTTATGTAACAAAACTATTGTGTTCCTACATCGGATCATGATATATATTCCACAATGTCCTTAAGGTATTGTAAATCTTTGCATTCACAGAAGAAATGTGCCTTCTTAAAGAAAAATGAAACTTTAAGGAAGTTGTCAGGAAGATCCGACATTAGGTGATGTGAAAGAAGAGGAGCAGGACCTGACGATCTGAATTATGATCCTGTCAGACCTACTGAATTACTGCATGGAGATTTTAAGCCCTGGAGTGTTTTGATCTTTATGTTTATAAAGTTGTGGCACAAGAACCAAGTAGACGGTTGTGTCTTGTGCCTTGAACAGTATCAAAACTCTTACAGGCATATATATAATCTGTATTAATATTTCCTAAACTGGGACCGGTGAAGCTTTCTTCGGGAGCTGCCGAAAATTGGCCGATAACAAAGATAATAGATTTACTTTAATCATAAGCGAATACATTAATTCACAAACATGCTATTTAATATTTCGCACGTAAATTCGGGGTGCACAGTTGTTTATTTTTTAAATTTGCTATATTATATTTTATTTATTTTTTTATAAGTGTGCGGACTAAAAGTTTTAAGTCGAGGAAGTTCAACCTATAGGATTTTGAGAACCGCTGGTCGGTATCTCATCCCACATTAGAGCGTGCTATAGAACATAGGTAGTATTGAAATGCTAATAATGATAATGACGATGATGTTAATGACAAATAATAATAATAATAATAATAATAATAAAGTCTTAATGCGGACGCTAACGTTATGGCCAAAGCATATTTGAGCTATTCACGGTCTTCTACGACCTGAAATCGTGTAAGTCAGTAACTGTTTACCATAAATATACGGCTACCTCCAGGAAGACAGTAACGTAATGTATTTTTCTCGAACATCGGATTTCGAATGATAAACATAATTAATACACAGTAATTCTCTGAACGTTTCTGGGATTAGTCCGTTTATTTTACCATTATTATGGTGTTAATTATCCAGTAACTGAGGTGTACTGAACATACACGATACATGGCAAATTCGCTATAATCTTGTCTTCAGGTGACTGAAATGTTGTGAGAATGTCATCATATTTTCTCTCAGGTTACTCGCTAGAGTTGAGATCGATCTCAGAAACCTTCTATTATATTCCACTGGGCCGGGTGTATGGTTTATATCAACATAATTCTGGCAGTGAAGGGGGTTGTCAGTATAATGTAATGTTGTAGTTAACACGAATCCACATCCTGACCCAACTAAATACTCTGCACGTTATCATACCTGATTTCCGCAAATTTATTGTATTAGGATACGGACAGCTTCAGAAGCCGCTGTCTCTTTCGATACTCTGTAAGTCTCGAACTGATTTGTATGTAGTTGTTAGCTTCTGGAATGTCTATTAAAATACATCGCTAAATTTCCCCCTATATTACAAGTGATACGCCTGTTAACACGTTCCTGTACTTAGCAGTTGTGTTCTATAAAAAGAAAATTTTCTACTTTTGTTGCCTTTTTAAGATGCTATTGCTGTCTACCTAGAGGGTAGAATAAATTTTAACTTTTAGCTAAAAGGAGATGGAAGGAAGCGGTTGTGATATAATAAGGGTAATATCGCAGAATTTCAAAGTAGTTAGAATGAAACGGTTATGGCCTAATACATGCATTATTGTGAAATTTAAATGGAAATGGAAGGAAGCAGTTATGGCCTAATATAGACAATATTGTGGAATTTTAAAGGATATGGAAGGCAGATGGTATAGCCTAATAGGGCGTTATTGTGGAATATGAAAGGGAATAGAAGGAATAGGTTACGGCCTATAGCAGACATTATCTTCGAATTTGTTTGGAAAGACTGAGCAAACTACAAAAAATCTCAGTAAGTATAGAAGGTGCATAGACGAGGTTTGAACCAGACACCTCCCAAATACAATTCTAGAGGATTACAACTTCAAAAACCTGTTCAGTAAGTAGTTACTAGTATTTATTCAAATTAGATGCGGCCGTGTGGGCATTCCGTATTAACCCACCATCGCAATGAACACTAGTATTTGTGTCTGATATTGTTGATATGTTGGTATTTTTAATGTTGCAACGTTTTAAAAACAGGACTTTTTGTCATCAGGTAGAAAAGATGAGAATTATTCTAATGTGGTGGAAGGTCTGAAAGAAGCACTCTATATTACTGCAGTATGTCAATGTGAATATTCTTTAATTTTGTCGGGCATTGCGGTATCGAATTCCCTAGCTCACGAAGGGGTTGTTCATAATTCTGTATGAACTCATTTTTATAACCTAGGCTAAACGTCCAATCTAACGTAAGGAACGCGCTCTGTTCCTTTGTTCTTGGCGATCAGAACTTGTTGGTCACATGCCCAAGTTGGCTTCCATGTCTGTGGAAACTACAGTAGTGAATGGTTCCTCGCAGTGTTACCCAACAACCATCAGCCGGTGGGGAAAGAGAGTATAAGGGAGCAGCTGTAGGTTATAGAGGGTTGTGGATGGGTTGGGGACAGTATTTTGTGCGGGGGGTTGTGTAAGCAAGCAGAAAGAGTCCAGGCGCCCCTGTTATGCAAACTTTAGTTAGGTTGGCGCGCACAATTTTCCTCTCCCATCCGCCTGGGTAACTACTCCCACCCAACTCGCTGTTTTTCAGGGAAAGGTGTAATTCTTGGATGGACACGTAATTGGAGAATTCTTACTCCCTGCGTCATTTCGTATCTTGATCTCATCCACTTCGACCGGCCAGCCAGTTGTCTAAGATTCAAGCGCGTTTATTTCGTCCCTTGCTTTGATGTGTTGTCAGTGAACAGATGAAACTTTGCCTTTTCCCTGTGTACAGAAATTAATGGTTACTTTCTAGATTCTTGAACAACAGAACGAGTTTATTGGCAAATCCGACAGCCCTTCTACACCTTGGAACCTTTCGGCAGGCCTACGCGTTTCGAAATTTAAATTCGCCTCACCTCCATCCGGTTTGACAAAAAAGGTAATGTGGGCCAGAAATGCAAGATATGAACTGCAGCAGACTAAAATACAGGAAGGTGATGACATTGCAAATAAGCAATACCAAAACATATCAATGCTTTGATCTTAAGAACAGCTTAGTCGTTACAGTGCCTGGACTGCGGACTTCATGAAGCGAGGTTCAATTGCCGGCGTGAGCAAGATACTTTTCTTTTGCGCAATGTCCAGACCGGCTGTGGGGTCTACCAATCCTTTTAGTCATTGGATACCAGGGGAAAAACGGTCGTGGATTGCAGTTTACCACTCCACATCTGTCCAGTGCTGAAGTTTATGTCTGTACTCCCCCTGTGCGCTTTCGTGGCGTGTACATTGACAATTATACAGGGTGTCCCAGGAGGAATGTGAAATACTTCGGGAGAGTGTTCCTTATGTTAAACTATACCGATATAACCCAAAACACCTATATTCAAAGTTGA
>JGI20166J26741_11641141_pt1 | contig 11325 bp, 7 predicted proteins | sample TergutCu122P5_FD_26741 | JGI IMG/M metagenome (IMG submission 26741) | reverse complement strand
AAGAAAAACCTGATGATGGCCATATAAGGCCGAAACATGTTGTTTTACTTCTAATCTTAGAATATACATCTTTTATATAAGATACGAGTTGTGTTTTTGAAACTTTTTTAACCTCTTCAATGGCTTTTTTCATCTTATTGCCTATTGTCATTGGTAAATTTTGTATTATGTTGTACAGGCTCCATTAAGAAGTTAAAATTGATGTTCTTTTTTACTGCCGTCAGACACAGTACAACACACAACCACACAGTTACGCAGCCCCACATTTTTAATACTGATTCAGTCTTCAACGGTTCTTCACCATACCCATACCAATGGAGTTCACATCAAATACCACTTTATGTACATTTCGGCGTTTAAGTAAATTATACACTGCACAAGTATGACTATTAACTAGGCTGATGTATCAGTTCTGTTTTGTAGTAAAACTCATTATTAGAACCTAAATAAATGTTTCTTAATTGCGTATATTTACTATTCTTCTTCAGTTTCTTTTGATATGATATGATATATTTGTTAACTGCAATTGGGTTGCCACCCGGTGACAGTAGTACAATACACATTTACACACAAACAATAAACAGAACGACACAAAACAAGCAATACATAGAACAAAACAAAAATATGTATTAATATTATGTACAAAGATTCGACTGTGTAATATCAAGAATGCCTAAGAATGTACAGACATTTCCAAATACGCCGGGTTGAACAGAAATAATTGGACGTACAGGACGGTGTGAAAATAAAATATCAGTGACAAAGAATAGGTGAACTCTGAGATTTTCTACCCGACCCCATTCCTGCATATTTTCAGCATTTCTTGCTGTGTGAACCACGCAGCTTATAGTACTCGTACAATCATGTTTAAAAACTGTAGTCCACCGCTGGGCACCTCAGATATATCAGACGGTGCCGAACATTGCATTCACATGCAAATAACAGCAATGTAAATGTAACCATTAAACCAGATTAGCACCCTTCCAGCGGTGTAATTGTGATGACATGGTATAATCTGGTTTAAAGAAGAGATCTGTCTACTCTGATAAATACAGTTTACGTTACAAGAATTATAGGCTTTTGAACCGTTCTTATGGATTTTATCCTATGGAAAGAAATTTTAACGAGATATTCCAATACTAATTTACTTATCAAGAACGATACTTTATACGACACTGGTAATTCAAAAAACAACACACCTCATCAGTAAAGGAAGAAAGAAAACCAAAGGGGAAATGTATCTACAGCAAATAAAAAAAATCTTAACCACTGCAAATAGATGATAAATTATGAGATAAAATGGAAAATCTTAGAGCAAAAAATATAGACATAAGATTATGGTAATCATCTGTAACATTTTTGTAAGGAATGAAAACTCACTTCATAAAATAAGACAAATGACGTATTTCATATTTACACAATTCCCGATTTTTACATCCTATACTCATCGGATTAGCGTGAAGAAAATAAATCGGTGACGAAACATTTTGCCAAAGTAATTGACAAGTTATTTTATCAATAATAAAAGTTGTGTTAACGGTGTCCAATTATTGTTATGTATAACACACCGGAATTCCAAACTTAAGACAGTCGGTTTAGCGCCGTTCATACTGTGGTGGTAAAGATATAAATTACTAGACACATACACACCACTACTATTCCCCTTCCTACACGTACGTACAATCTCTGTAGCCGGCCTCGTGCTTGCTGCTTGTCCGTCTCGCGCCACTCTGTCTCCACACTGCAGTTCTGCTTTCTCACTGTTTATAAAGTTGGGGTGATCGGATGATAAAATATTGTGTCTAGGTGGGTAGGCTAGTCAGTGGCGTCCATCACAATACCATTCGCGAAGCCTATCGTTTTATGAAAGAGACACGTTATCGGTCAAGTCGAAAGAGCTGAACCACACTCTGTGCTTATAATGCCATGGCCTTATGTGTCAAAATGTTGTCTTCGGCTACATTGTTATTCTGACATTCAGAGAATGAGTAAAATTATCTTTGGGGGACTGTGAGCAGGTAAGAATTCCGTTCTTGTGGGAAAAGACACTTCTTCAATGGGTAAACGGTTTCTGACTTTTCAAAGGAAAGTGTTGCTTTCATCTTCAGGAGTCTATGGGGTCCTGTCCCAGAAGAACGGAATCCCAAGCTCTACCTCTAATCAAACCTCAAAACCTGCGTCTACTTCCATAGATCTTCACAACTTCGAATTTGGTTTGTCACAGTTACACTATTTCAAGTTGTGTTACAAATTACTGAAGGGTCAAGCATGAAGTACTGTTCGGGACAGAGATCTACGTCTCCGGAAGGAACTTAAAAACAAGATTTTCCTTCTAATTCATGTAGTTCGCGCTACTAGCAATACAAAAAGCGTTTACTCGCCAGTTGGCAATACTGTGCGAACATTGTCGTCTGCAACAAGTATTCTACATCGGCAACCTGTACTACATCATGTCCACTCGTCCTTGCAGTAGCGATAAGGCGCGTTCCCCCCGCGAATCCTGGCACAATTTCCCCTACGGTTCTCCAGATTCGGGGATCGCAAATCTCAGTCCTTAACTTAAACAGTACCGGCTCTGTGACTGCTGGGTTTGATAAAATGATGCCTTATAGTTGCGTGTACAGTGGTCCAAGTGGCATGAGCTCTCCTGAACAGTAAGGAAACCCGATTTCTTGTATCGTGGGTTTATTTTACAGAGAGGCCTGTGACATATTTTGAGAAGTGGTGTTTGGGAGGCCAAGTATGGAGACGGGAACTGGGAACTTGTGCCTGAGAGTAGTTTGAATTACTCTGTGTTTAGGAGGCTGAAAAGCCCGCGGCGCAACCATTCCGAGGGTGACTTTTGACCCAGTGCGAAACACAAAACGAAATTAATTTTGAAGACCAATGAGACAGCTTGTCTTATGTATGTGTATATGACGACACGGCGTTCTGCGGAATATTTACGATGTGAAAGTTGGGACTTGAGCTGTCTTTCCTTGACCAAACGTTCAGTCGTGGATCAAAATAACACGGTGTGATTCAACTCTCTAGGACTCCGGCTCACTGACAATTTTTTTTTTACTCTTTCCATCGTCTAATTTTTTATGAAGCGCGACGTTTCGGAAGCCGGCGCTGCTTCTGTTTTCAGAACAAATCACCTGCTCAGGTAAACCCTTTACATAGAGCTATTCTGTCACCAGTCAACGGAGATGGTAGAAGAAACGGCTTCCGAAGCGTTGCGCTTCATAAAAAATTAGATGATGGACAAAGTCCAAACAGAATATCAGTAACATAGTTTTACGAGTATACATGTTGACAAATTGTAAATACTTCATTCTCGTATCCATAGTGCTTCAAAATGAAGGTTGAGCAATATAGAAAATAAAAAAAGAGTAAAATAATTGGGAAATTATAGGGTTTTCTGTTATTTATTCAAATGTAAAAACTTCATTACTGTTTGTGCCGTACCTCACAACCAAGAAAACTGCACGACCTTGCCTGTCGGCTCTTCTTTAGCAGAAACATCCTCACGTGATCTTCGAGGCTCGCACCAACACCAATAAAGGCTGCGCCAATGCGGGTAACTTGGAGTGGAAGTTGCCCAATTACAGGCGCCAGAAGCATATACCTGGTACAGCAGATGGGACGGGAACCAAGCCGTCTGGTGCCAGATATCGACGGAGTATCCCAATAGGCCCCAAATTCCGGTGGAGTTACAGAAAGGTTGCTGGCGTTCGTATGGATGTCAAAGAAGGGAGCAGAAACCTGAGAGATCGAGTGGAGTATGCTAGATACCGCAGGGACGTCAGGGAAGCAATCAAGTATATTGAAACAGCAATAGTCATCGACAAGGCCATGGTGAGTATCGAAAATGTTTTGATGTTTGGAATCCATTCACTCATATAAAGTTCTGGCTATTATGTTTAGAAGTGCAAATTGACTTAATCGAAAGGGCATGAGTCATTTACCTTGTAGAGACACATAAAACACCAACTGAAGAAGCCTTTTACTTACCAGTGTCATATACGTATTTCGGCATACGTTTGTCGGAGCTACTCGGGTATCTTCAGTGTCCCTGTACTAACATTGCGTAAAAATTCTGCCAATGTTACGTTATACATGTATATTGTATACTAACAACTATTTTTAAAATTACTTGGCCGTAGTTGTTTAATACAATTAATTTAAAATTGTACAGACTTGGTCTATTGGACTCAGCAGTTTCTTATTTTCTGTGGTCTGCTGTGTAACTTTTAAAATTTAATTTTTACTCTTAAAATATTTGTAATCAGATGTATGAAATAATCGCATTATTTTGTAAGCCATTGGCCGTTTATGCGATTATCCTAAAATAGTGCACGTTCGTGGTTATGTTAATAGCTGTGTAGGCTGTATGCACTTTATAAGACTGTGGCTTTGTCGTAAGCAATTTCCGTTGTGATTTGCATTGTTGCAGTTTTTACTTAACCCTTTTTTTGGTCTGTGTTAAAGTACAAAGAGATACGAAGCCACATGGAGTGATAAAGTACAAATGTATCACGTACGTTTAAACTAGGATATGTTTCTTTACGTCATTGCAGTTCATGAGGCGATAATACTCTAATTCGCTTAAGATCAATTCAAATATTTCCGATTCTTCTCCGGTCTGCCGTGTACCGGTCGATAATTTAGTTTTCGCTGATGTATTATAAGTGTGTAAATTTACAGATACCCGGTTCGGTTATCTTTTGGGGACAACATTTTTTCACACAGCATTGATCGTACTCTATGGCACAGATCATCTAGTCTCCATGGCACCAATCTGGAGGTGTTTGTACCTCTTTGTTTGTTTCTTCCTTTCTCTGTTTATTTCTTCTATCCCTCCCGCCACTCCATCACCAGACTGGTTGCGGAGTCACTGTGCCAGATTGCTATGATTTCCTGAACTGTAATAAACGATTCATTGTAGGCCTGCACGGTATGCGTAACGAAAGGCCTGTCGATGCTCCACGATCTCATGCGGAGCTGTGTGGCCTGTCGCGACACAAATATGTCGAGGACACCAACAGAGAGAATCCTCCTAAGTGGGTACCCGGCAGACCCAGCCCCGGAGGTAAAGCGATCTAATGCCACGGTTAAGAATGAATGGGACCTCCATTCCCCATTACGTTGCCATGGCGTCCACAGGGACAATGGTACTCTACATTATGCCCACAAACAGGGATATGGAACGAAACTGGAATGGCGACTCAAATAAGCATAAGCGTTAAGAGTGAGACACTCTAAAATATACAAATGAATCACATTAGCTACACTTTCTGTACGTAAATAGCGCGTTCGCCCTCAATCTTTCACTCGCCACATGAACGCATTTTGTAGTTATTCCTGTTAGTTTGCTGTTCGTCTAATAGCAAATCAATCACTGCTGATTCTGAAAAGACCGTCACAAGGTAACGTTAACCCACCACCAATCGGTACGTACTGTCACGATGTGAGAAGTGCATCGTAAGTAGTTTTGTCCGGAATAGTTCACCGAAGGCCAGGTGTGGGAACGGATATTTGAAAATGGACTCTAATGCACGCACTCAAATGTAGACAAGTTTGAGATTCGGAGAGGCGGGAGCTGAAGTGGCGGTTTCTGCCGGGTGTGTCATTTAATTGAGCGTAAGTTAGGTTAGAATTTTTTTATTACAACAATACATGAACTTTCACGAGATCTACGCTTTTCTGGTATATTACGTAGCTTATATTGGTAATTCTTTACTGATGTTTCGGGGCAACCTGTCTGTCCAATCTTCTTGTATTTCTTGACCCTTGAAGACGAGACTGATAGGTTGCCTCCAAACATAGGTAAGGAATTATCATTATACGCAATGTAATATCCCAGAAGAGCACAGATCCCATCTACTTCGCGCCAGAAACCAGAAATCAAACTTCACATTTTACATTTGCTGTAGTTCACATTACAGATTCTGAACCAAAGCAACACAACTGTAACTGGTTACCATTCGTTAAGGACACTTCTGTTTTCACTAAGCTGATAATATTGGAAACTTGTACAGTATTAATAGAAAATACACTCTCTAAAACATTACTTTTGAAATAATTTGTTCCAGCCAGTTGGTAATTGCAGTGATAATTCATGCAGCTCTTGTGTTATTTCATCAGTGTGTGCAGATCTTTTTTGGTTTATATTGTTACTGTCTCGGTATTTTCTATATTTCTTTATACACTATGTACTGCACTCTTTCAGAACAGGTATTATTTTACATCCATGTCAGTGCTAGCTTGTGCAAAATGTATTCAGTGTATCTTATTAATGCACATGAATTTTCTTTCTTAGTCTGACCACTTTCTTCCTACTCATTGTTGGTGTAGAGTTTATGGTTGCACTTAATCACACTCAGTGATATGCACATACTTGGTAGGACTCCTCTGGACAAGGGATCGGTCTGTCACAGAGATATCTTCTTGCACAACATACAACACTAACTAGAGACAAACATTCACCCCCTGGCAGGATTTGAACCAGCAAGACTGCATGGCCACTGGGTTTGGCATGCACATGAACTATCTATCAGAATTTTATACCAATGAATATTTCCATCAGTTAGCACAACATTAATGTTGTGCTGACCCATTGCACTATCCATTTTTATTTAATAATGCAATGGGGATGTACCACCTTAAAGTATTCAGTGCTAGTCAAGCTTGCATCCATCAGTTTCATTTGATTGTAATGTTTTGTTGACCCCAATATTCATTTATGTTTAACAATGCAGCAGTTATTTACTGCCTTAAAGTATCAGAATTGAATTAGTTTTCTTGGTAAGCATCATCATTATGAAGGTCCTGTGCTTGAATTTCATAATTGGGAGCTGCATATTTGTTCGTATATATGAAATTTGTCTTCTTATACATAAGGACACAGTTCATTAAAAATTGCCATATCTTTCTTTCATTTATGTTATAGTTTGAGAAAAGAAATGGGAGTTCAAGGATGGATGTTGTCCATGATGCCATCCAAGTTGCAAATATTGCAGATTTGGTATGTAAACCAGTACTGTATGTAATAAAATATGAATTGATAAATTTCTAATTGATACTGTGTGCATGTTACTGCAGTAAACTGTTCTAGTTTCACTGTGTTGCTCTTTCTAGAGTGTCAGGAACCTAACGGATGTTTAGTCATTGACTTTTCTCTTCTGTGTCACAGAGATTGTTAACATCAGTTTTTGTTTAGTTTGTACAAAGACAGAGAAGCAATCACACAAATGATCAGTGAAAATAAATCATGAGTTTATGTACATGTTGCTTATAAAACTGTCAGAGAACTCACTGGTGGAAGTAGTATTTGGTGAGTTATTTTGTCACTGTTGCATACAAATGACGTTTGTTGCTTTCATGATAATTGTTAGTGTTAGAAGTTAGATATGTTATTCAGCTGCACGTTCATAATACTGCTAGGTAGTGTATTATGATTATCATACGAAACATATTTAGAAGTTCTGCACCTAGGCAGGAGATTAGAACTATAGGCCTGTATCTTTTAAAGGCAGAAACTGTCGCAAAATACGTGGTGAATAATATTTTAAATTGTTTACATTTGTAGATTTTTCAATGAATACATAATATAGTAGTTAGATTTGCACATTTGAAGAGCTATACAGGGATTCTTAAGAAGCGCCATGGCCCAACTTGTGGACAGTTTCATGATTATGAATGAAGTAAAGCAGATTCTATACATACTATTTTAAGTTTGCCTTTATGTGATACCTTAATCTTCCAGTACTTCCGAACACTTAATACCCGAGTATCAGTGGTGTATATCGAGACATGGCAAGGTACAAACCAAGCCCCCATTGACAAAAATGAGGATATCAGCCGTGCTTTGCTCAACTTCAATGACTACACATCCAGGAAACTATTCAAGGTGGACAAAGACACAACTCAACTGCTCACGTGAGTTCATAATTCAGTTTTTAAACAAAAATTCAAAGAATGAGTTCAAATGTTAACAAGCTTAATGATGTACATTGCAGGAACATTAGATGGCCCATGCAAGTTCCCTTTCAGAATCCAGAACCAACCCATATGTACTGATTTAATTTTTTCTTCACACCAACATGGAATACATTAGTGATGTACAAATTTTCATAAACATCTGAATTTTTGCTCGTATGTAAAGTATGTTAAATTAGGAGTTAGAAAACTGTCCTGCAGGAAAATCTGTGAGAAGAAAAAGGAAAAGAGCAGTATTTTAGGCATAAATGTACAAAGTACATGGCCTGGAGTTTATGTAAGTCCTTGAATAAAATACAGGTGAAACGGCTGTTACAATGGGAAGAGGCATTTAAATACGGTAGCATGATAGTGTCAGTATAAAGAGTGTCTCAGGAGTTAAGGTCAATACTTTGGGATTTAATTCCAGAACTGATGCTGAGTCAAAAACTTCATATACACTTGGATCCAATTCGCAACGGTTCAGGAGTTACAATTTTTTAAAGTACAGTAAATAAATTAGAAAGGAAAGAGGAGCATTGTGCATTTATTGAGATATGTTGTTAAATGTACAGTTACAGATTCACCATTCAACCCTGAAGCAAGTTGTTCGAAGTGTCCTCCCTCAGTTTGGATACATTTTCTGAGAGGACTCATAACCTTACGAAGCACTGCAGCATTGTTGAAGCTTCTTGCAGCACTGAGAATTCACTGGAGTAGTTCTTCTCTCATGTTTGCCTTGTGTGCATTCACCATAGCTTTCATGTAATCCCACACACAGTTATCTGATGGGTTCAGATCCGATGACCATGGTGGACAATCCTGTTCACTGCCATGACCAATCCATCAGTTTGGGGATTTATGATTCAGATACTGCCTGACTACCTGACTGAAATGAGGCTGGGCTCCATCATGCTGGTAGTACATCTCTCGTCATGTTTGTAGAGGAACATTCTCTTAGAGTGCTGGCAGTTTATCTTGCAAAAATTTGGCATAAATATCACCTGTCGGATGTTGTGGGATAATGTACGGACCAATGAGTTGGTCACCAGTGACACCACACCACACATTTACGGAAAAGCGATGTTGGTAGTTGCTTTCAACAGTTACATGTGGATTATCACAATCCCATACACAGGAGTTTCTTTTATTGTTGACACCATTGGGGGTAAAATGAGCCACTACACTTCAACTGCTCCAAACTTAGCAACCGTTGCAAATCAGACTCATGTGGACCTACACAGTATGATATTTCTTACTCGGAATTAGCTCTGGAATTAAGCCCTGAAGTACTGACCTCAACACTGAGAGTCTGGCAAGCATTACACACAGAAGGAATGTATACATACCATATCCAGCGCATTCAGCATCTTGAACCTGCGGACATGTGTAGCCGGTTGGAATTGTGCCGTTGGATTAATTCTAACCCCCATACAATTCATAACATTTTGTTCAACAGTGACTCCCACATGAGAGAAGAACTACTCCAGCATATTCTCAGTGCTGCAAGAAGCTTCAACAACGCTGCAGTGCTTTGTAAGGTTACGAGTTCTCTGGTCACATGAATCAGAAAATTTGTCCCAGCAGATGGAGGACACTTCGAACAACTTTCTTGAGCGTTGAACAGTGAATCTGTAACTGTACATTTAACATCATATCTCAATAAATACACAATGCTCATCTTTTCTTTTTAATTTATTTACTGTACTGCAAAATCTCACAACTACTGAACTGTTGCGAATTGGACCCATGTGTATATGATGCTTTTGACTCAGCATCAGCTCTGGAATTAAATCCTGAAATACTGACCTTAACTCCTGGGACATTCTGTATAACATGTTTGCTGCAGTGCACATTATTAATTTCAAAAAGCAGCAAATGTGTACTTTATTTCACAAATAGGCAGATATATGGAGGTCAGGACAGCATAGTTGAACTAGAGACTGCATTATGGGCTGGATGATTTGAGATGCAATTCCCCAAAGGGGCAAGCGATTTTCCTTTCTTAAAATTATCTAGACTGACTCTGAAGCCCACACAGCCTCCTGTTGTGTGGGTACAAGGGTTTTCTCCTGGGGCTGATGTGGGTGGGGCATGAAATTAACAACTCACCTCCCACTGGTGCCGAGGTTAAAAATGATTGAAGCAATACCTCTACTCCCCCAGTCTGCCTGCATGGAATGGACAAGGATGTCTTTTTTTTTTAAACAGGTACTGCATGTAATTCATGCTCAATATATTGCAAAGGAAACAAGATAGAGGTTTGTCTGCTTATGTTACTCTTGTGTTAAGTCCTCACTGTGATATGTTCTGGGATGATAACAATAATATTTGAAGGTAAAAAGAAAGTCAGTTTTGCCTTTGTCTACACCATGAAGGCATAGAACAGGAGCAGACTTATAGTTCCACTCTTTCTTAGTCTAAGCACTAACCAGCAATGAATGGTGTACTTCATACACCCTAGCTGCTCTACCCCAGCAGAAAGATCCCCTGCTGCCCATTGCATAAGATGCTGGGTGAGCATCAGAGCCACTCTGGACATTTTTCAGATGAAAAAACTCTTGCCTCTGCTGGAAATCAAATCCTAGACCATCCAGCCCACAGCCTAATCAATATACCAAATATGCTATCCTGGCTCTGATTACAATGACAGGTGCTCAGTTTACGTTGTGAAATACAGAACCACAGGTTATTGATTTAATCAGAATGTGGTCTGCCATCTGAACCCAGTGCTTCTTTATCTTACAGTGGTGAGACATCATTTCAGGGTGGAAAGTCAGGTATGGCTGTCCCAGAGACTGTTTGCACTGCAAGATCTGTTGGCATCAGTGTTGACATAAATGCATATGAACCACATCTCCTTGCTGGAACCATGGCCCATATGATTGGACATAACATTGGTATGGGGCATGATGATGGACGTGAGTATCTGGAATGTGGTGATATTTGAGCTGTTAGTGCTAAGCTTTCTTGTAGAAGAGGCATCTGCACTGACTTCCTCATCATATTTTACCTTGTGTTATCCGGTCTGTGCTGTTTGTTTCTTAATTTTAGGTAACTAAGTCTTTGAAGAACAATCCATCTTGGGAGGGTGATACCTGCTATCTATTCAGGAAATTCCTTGCCTTATTAGGCCTTAAGGTTTATTATTATCTTCACAAGAACATACCTGAGCCATATATACATACATACATATATACAAAAATACACACACACGCACGTGCACGCACGCACGCCCACGCGCGCGCGCGCGCGCGCGCGCACACACACACACACACACACACACACACACACACACACACACACACACACACACACACACACATACATACATACATACATACATACATACATACATACATA
>JGI20166J26741_11641029_pt1 | contig 11325 bp, 13 predicted proteins | sample TergutCu122P5_FD_26741 | JGI IMG/M metagenome (IMG submission 26741) | reverse complement strand
GATGTTGGAATAGGAACACTAAACATTTTCCGCTCAATTTGCAATCCGGTTCGACTTTGTCGAACTTTCGGGATGTCGGGGTGGGTTTGAACTCCGAAACAAGATAAGCCACTGCAAGACAGTTTGAATTAAAAAAAACCTTCACTTAATAAATTACAACAGTGTGAGAACACAGTGAATTACAAAAGGAAATCGAGATGTCGGTTCTTCTTGCTCATACAATCGAGGACTCCACCGATATCTTCGGAATTTCGGGGGTAATTTAACCTCCCCCCCCCCAGTACGCCACTGCTTCATACGTTGCTGACAACAAGACGCGGATACTTCTCCGAAGGGCATTAAGCGTTTGGTTCTTACAAACAGATGCATTTTGTTTACTGTGACAGAACCTGAAGCACGTATGGGGGAAAGGAGAGGTGTATTCGTATACACGGCGTTGGTGGGGAAACCTGAAAGAAAGAGACCACTTCGAAGGCCCACGCGTAGATGGGAGGATAATATTAAGATGGATCTTCAGGTAGTGGGATGTGAAGGCATGGACTGGATCAATGTGGCTCAGGATAGGGGCAGGTGGCGGGCACTTGTGAATGCGGCAGTGAACCTTTGGGTTCCATAAAATGCGGGGAATTTCTTGACTAGGTGAGAACCGGTTAACTTCTCAAGAAGGACTCTGCTCCATTGAGTAAGTAAGTAGGTAAGTAAGTAATTAACAGAAACTGAAGCTTTATATGCAATGTAGGTCAGAGCCCAATGTAATGTACCCAGAGATGTTGAAAATACTTCAACACGCGAGGTGGTTAAAGTAAATATTTGTGTTTTTTACTTAGAGAACACGACAAGGCATAGTTCGAAGTAAAAGTTACGTATCTGTCAAACAAGTGCGCTACAAACCGGAAGGTCGCGGGTTCGATTCTCGATGTCATAGGAAGTTTTCATTGAAATAAACCTTCCGATCGCACTATGGCCCTTGGGTGACTCAGCCACTAACAGAAATGAGTACCAGGAATATTTCTTAGGGGGTAAAAGTGGCCGATGCCTAGGGCTGACAACCTTACCACCTTTATGTGCCGCTTGTCTTAAAATATGGGAGCCTCAACCTCCTGCAACCCTCAGGTCCTGTCCAGGCCTGTAATGGGATTGTTTTACCATTATCTGTTAAACAAAGTTCAAATTTTAACCGTGAAACAAAAGTATGAGACTAAGCGTCAGTGAAATTTCACTTGAAAACTCGTGACACTTAAAGTGTCAGTCTCAAACCTAGAAACATAAAAATTTTAACTCGAAAATAAAAATGTCAGTAAGACTTCTCTTTAAGACCAAGAGGTCGATATTTGTGAACTTTCAGTCTGAGATCAAGAAAAACTTTGAACATAAAAAGGTCCAGAAAATTACCTTGCTTGGAAATGACACAAAAATAATTGTTTATCCCATACTTAATTCCTTTCCCTGGCATCTCTCCCTTCTTTTTGTAATCACCCTAACAGTTTTCAATGGACAGCTGGTAATGTAATTCTCCTATTTGCATACATTTTCTCATATTCCTTTCAGAGACAACACAACAAACTCGTTTGCTTCCCCCTTTCTATTCTTACTAAGATACACGAATATGCGAGGTAAAGGCAATAGAAATATATCTACATTGACTATAAATAAGGAAGCCGAACGCAGAATATGTGGGTTGCACCCAAGGCTCAAATCGAAAATCGCAAAGTGTCAGCAAGTTTATTCGCTGCTCGTGGCGATAAATATCTCATGCAACGAATCCGAAATGGTGATGGCGGATTTACGTTTGTGTATGTCCTCACTTGGCAATAATTTTGTGCAACTCTGTGTGGGTGTGTGGGGGGGGGGGACGTGAATCTCTTACAGGGGCCTCCCACGTATTGGTCTCAGGTTTGAACCTCACGGGTTTTGCGTTTCTTTAGGGACAAAAATGCCAGCGCTACTGTTAACTATTCTTTTGTGTTTTGTACTGGAATTTTTACTGCTTAAAATGTCGCGGGGCTTGCCTTACTGCTCAGTACTACTCTTTTAGACCACACAGTTTAATTTTAGTACCGACAGTTTTCCAGGCAGCAACTTTTTTTTCCCCCCACAATTCTTATTTATGTATTACGGATATTTCACCGTAACGCAGCCATTTTTCATTTAACAGAGTCTAAGTACATCAAATCCCCGGCTTATATAATGCCACACGTACGTAAATGCGACTTTACCTAATATTTTTTGCCCTCCGATGCAAACTTCAAGAAATCGTGAAAGCTTATTTAGCGTAATGATGATAGAGGCCATGCCATTGTGTTTTTAAAGTACTTAAAAAATAAATTAAATTTGTACTCCGTCTGACATAATTATGTTTATTATTATTATTATTATTATTATTATTATTCTATTATTGGCTACTAGTTTCGGCCTCAAGAAGCCTGATGATGGCCTTTTGAGGCCGAAACTAGTAACTAATAATAGAATAATAATGAAATAAACATATAAGAGTGTCAGACGGAGTACAAATTTAATTTATTTTTAAAGTATTTTGTGTACCTTGGAAATAAATGATATGATGTGATATACCGTATTTCTTAACTGTAAATGGGATGACACCCGGTGGCAGTAGTACAGTAAACATTTACACACAAACAATGCATAGAAAAAGACAATCGTCACAAACAATACATAAAAAACACAATTAACTAATTGGGAAGAGTGCGGGCTGTGTCCCGTCCTTGCGAGTTATGCCCTGACATTTGTCTTACAACTGAGGAAAAAGCACGGAAAAACCTCAGTCAGGGTAGCCGAAGAGTGCCAGTTGGCACGATGAAAACAGAATATAGAGAACAGAGCGTACATAACAATAAGAATACATAAACATAACAATAAGAATACATATCTTACGGAAATAAACAAAAGTATACAAAATATACAACCATACACACAATGATAAAAAAAGAACCAAAGGAACATGAAGGAATATGATAAACGAAAAAGCCATAAAAGCAGCAAAATGGATGTATAATTTTATGTCATATTGTCTTTTGTACTGGCATTTATCTTAATCCTTTTACTGCATATTTCGAAGCACAATTTTGTAACTTTTTCTGTGCTAAGATAAAAATATTGAATCGAATTTAATTTAGGGAAATTCTGACTTACGAAAAATTCTGTTTCCTTAAAGCTCCGCGGTACGCAACCCTTATGTAAGTCGCGGCGTGGCTGTAATTGGTCTTCGTGAACGAGGCGGATTGTTAGTTTATAAAACCAACTTAACATGCACCAAAATGTACACACGCAGACATGGTCTGCTACATGTTTCGACACATCATTTTGTACCATCATCATGGATTCCTCTCAGTAGCTAAAGCAGCGCCCTCGAATTTGTCCGTTGCGTTATAAGTGGGTAAGAGCAGTCACGCACTTTCACACGCATTAAAGTTTTGGATAAAACTTTATAACGGGCCCCCCTGATGATGGCACCCCATGACGTATCGAAACATCTAGTAGACTTCCTATTTTCTAAAGTGTATACATTTTGGTACATGTAAAGGTGACTTTTATAGATTAATTTCTCTACAATACACGGTACACAGGATATTAAACAGGAGATGGAGTGTGTTTACTGAGTGGTACGAGCTTAACCTTTAAATATAATTCTGGCTAACGTTTCAACGAACTAGGAAAAAGAATTTAGAAGAGAAATGTGGTTAAGGCTTTGTCTGTCGAACATCTCGAAGCTGGCCTATTAAGAGGCACAAATTGTATTAGCTTCTTGCTGACAAAAACACATGCAAACTTAATTAACACATCTAGACATATTTTCGCTAAGGTGAGCACTCAGAAGGGCTGATACTAATTTCTTTTTATACTCTCGTAGCATTGCGGCGTGTATTTGGGACCATTGTCTATCCGTCGAAGGACAGGTGGATGAATATCAGCATTGGAAGAGAACGATGCGCGGGTTTGTTGGAGAGAATCCTATCTTAGTAGTACATCGTCCTCCCTAAAGCTCAGATGGACAGTCCTGTGATGTGCTCTGTCCTTGATATCGACTCTTACTGCTTACTGACTTAAACCATAAATGTTTATTTAGATACTTCACCTTGTAGTATTCTCTTTAACGAAACCATGCAGCCTGACAGACGGTCAGCAACATTTGAAAGAGCATCAAGCATTCAGGACAGCAGCAACAGCAGGTTCAGAAAAGTAGTTACCCACCTACAGACTGTGTCACTATACAGAATACAAAAGTACACATGACCACCGCTCCGATAGCTTAAAAAAAAAAAAAAAAAAAAGGAATGAGGAAAGGCTTGACCCTCCCTACCCCAGGGATTACAGACAGCACCACAGAGTTTTAGCATTCAAACATTCTACGTTTCGCCCACAGAGTGTATTTATGTGTTTTGTGTGGTTCTCAGGACAAACAGCATGATGTGGACTGGCAGGTGAGTGATATACATTCTTAGCCACTCGCGCACATTGCTCACGTATCGATGAATGACCCTACAGCGTAAATTCTTCCATGTAATTTAGCTTCTTTGATTTCAGGATTCGGGCGCTTTGTTCTTGAAATTTTCGCCCTTCTGATAGGTCAAGAAGCCTTTATTTGGTAGTTAGTAACAGACGTTTCGGTACAGCCTATCGGTCCCATCTTCAAGAGTCAAGAAGGTTTGCTGTCCCGAAACGTCTGTTATTAAATACCACTAATGTCTGGGTAACGTCCTGGAACAGCGAGGATCTAATGTGATAGCTTTTGTTGTCACAGTGATGATACAGCTAATAACAATCAAACTACGTTTTGTGCAATATGAAGCCTAACAGTAATGCATTCAGCAAAAAAGTTTCTAGTTTGTGGCACCATTCGGTGTGGAGAAAAGTCGAATTATGGGGTACTGCAGGCTTCTTACATTTAGAGGAAGAAAATTCAGGAATGCAAAAAACCATCAATTTATGTATGAAAATTAACAATAAATTTTCCGTAACATGTTTGGGACCCACAGTAAACAAGTTTGGAGGCCACAGTATTCAAGTTTGGGGGCAACAGTAAAAAATTGGGGACCACAATAAACAAGTTTGGGGACCACAGTAAAGAAGTGTCTGACCTTTCTTAGCTCACCACATAAAAAGGCCCTACTGAGATAGATGACACAAGTTATGTATGTCCATATTAGATGCTTTTGTATTGTCATGGTCTTCAGAGAAATTTCCTGCCTAGTACAAATATTAAGCATCAGGTTTAACCTCATTGCCCTTTGATCATCAAATTCGGACTCTGTACAAAGAGCTAACTCGCCGACGATGAATCTGATGGTTTTATTGCCCTTCTCCCTATCTCCACCACGGATTTCTTTGACATACATTTTCCATTGGAAGTGATTTTTCTTTGTTTTCCTTTTGTTCCTAGTGAATTCCTTACAAAGGAACTTGTGACAATGAAGTTTCTAGGCCTTGTCGTTAAGCTGGTCTTCTCCTTTCCATTTCCCGTCTGTATGGAAGGAAGGTTATGATATTCACCGAACAAGCTGTAGACGATCTAACACCATCTATGTCTTGTTCTCACATTGAAGGCAGAAGATTAAGACTTGCAACACAGAAAGGTCTTCTTGAAGACGTCCCTTCGTCAGAAAAGACTGTTGGAGAGTCAGAAGGTGTCAGTGTCACTGTAGATTTATTAAAAGCACTGGCTTCACCTAGTTCAAAGGGAACCTCCGTTGTCTCTTACGTCACACAGTTGGATGTGGAGATCTTTGTCAAAAATCTGCTTCCGCTTCCTCAATATAAATCGAAAAAAAAAATATTTCTAAACGTGTTTCCGGGGAGTCGACATATTTCAATTTTCTGGAACAGAAGAACGTCACTTATTAACTGGGACGGCGAGCTGTTCCGAATATGCAGAAAATCCGGATCACAGAATTTTTTATAAGTATGCTAAAATGGCATTTTGAAGTTCGGCTCTTACTATTTACAATATGTACCTAATACTAAACCTTTTCTACCACGCCTGATTAGAAGTTCTAGAAGCCGTAATGCTGTACTGTACTTGATCCGATAACCGGTAATTTAAAGACAAGTTATTTTCTTAGAATTCTCGACACATTTACCGGAAGGGCCAAGACGATCTGGATAATTGGCGATCCGGATAACTAGATTCCGGATTAGTGGAGTTCTACTGTACTTGGCACACACACGCGGACATGTATGAAATTTCCAAAAACAATCTTAACTGAAAGCAAATGAGTTGAGCCACCGTTAAACCGAAAGTAGCAGCTCCAATTAAGACTCGTATTTCGGGACGAGACAATACTGGATATTAGCAGTTCGCCATGTTGGAGTTCGAAAATAGCCTGCAGCTACAACACTTTGTAATTTTGCATACCTGAAGTAAATTAAGTTGTAAAGACCTAATGGTTACCGGGTCTTTCCCGGGGGTAAAGCGGCCGGACGTGTCATTGAACACCCACCCCCATCTAGGGCCGAGGTTAAAGAAAGAGTAGAGCTATACTCCTACTCCCACTCTGTGCTTTCGTGGCCTGTTCTACGGTGAACTTTACCTTTACTTTACTCATCACGAAGCTGTAGCAACATGAAGGGGTTGCACAGCGGTACTGCACCCTGGAACTACTGTGATGTTAGGCGACGTTATTCACTTGATCATGACAACCGATGTAGTTGCGAACGGTGCTGGCAGTGACGGTACGACTACTGTGCTGCAGTCACCCTTTATTTGTGTCTCGCCTTCCAACCGTTTGTCCATGCGAAACGATACTGCACATAGTTTAGTTCTTGTGTGTGTGTGTGGTAAGTAATGCAAGGTGAAATATTTCAAATATTTACAAATAAGCCGGTTAGTAGAATTTCAACCGAGACATTACTAATTTAGACAGGACCATCTTCTTTTCTTACTTACTCCATGGCGCAGAGTCCTTCTTGAGAAACTAACCGTTATCAGCTAAGTCAAGAAATTCCCCGCATTCACAAGTACCCGCCACCTGTCCCTTTCCTGAGCCAGATCGAACCAGTCCATACCCCCACATCCCAATTCCTGAAAATCCATTTTAATATTATCCTCCCATCTACGCCTGGGTCTTCGAAGTGGTCTCTTTCCTTAAGGTTTCCCTACCTAAACCCTGTATACACCTCTCCTCTCCCCATACGTGCTAGATGCTCTGCCCATGAATCATCTTCTTTATTGATACTTGAATTTTGCAGTAGTTTTTTCTAAAGTTCTGGTGCAAATTAGAGTTTAGCGGTATCAGTCTGCGCGAGAGATCGGAGGTGGTCATGGCAGTGATTGTAAACTCTGTTCTTGAGATGTGACGTCATGTAGTTAGGTACATAGGTACTAACGTTCTGGAGTATCATGCTGCCTCTTTCTTCAGGGTAGAAGGAACTTCCTTGAAACGAGTAATACTGACTGAAATACCTTTTATCCAATTCCAGTATTGTCGCCACCATCTAGCTGTAACCTTCAAGCAGTTTAATTACTTGCCTTTCCATCTAACCTTAAGTTTTCTCACGTCCGCCTGTCCTGTGTATTTTACGGGTACCGCAACTTTACTATCGCCACTACCTTTCATCCTGCGTATACAGGCACGCTGTTTCCTATTTCCCTAATTCCATGACAGTAGTGATAGCGTATTCGGTATAGTGATCAATATAATATATATGTATATATATAAATTTATAACCTAAAACAACATTTTTATTAAGCAAGTAGAGTTAAAAATAATTAAACAATTATAATAGCAACATGTTTCGGCTCCTCTTATAGAGCCATCTTCAGGCTGAGGGCTCAGCCTGAAGATTTGTATATATAATTGAAAGTACAACGGGGATGCCTCACCTGAAAAAAATCAGCATAGCGATTAATTTAGGAGTTGGACGATCCGGGGATCGAGTCCTGTCAGAACTAATGTTTTTCTTCACTGAAATTTCCAGACCGACCCTGAGGATCCAACAGCCTTCTGTTCAGTGGGAACTTTGGGTTATTTCCTGTAATGTAAGGCGGCCGGTTCGTGAAGCTGACCATTTACCTCCATCCAGTATCGAATTGTGAATGGATCTACACCTCTAGTCCCTCTATACGCTTCATGACGTATACATGGACAAGCTCTTTCCCAGTACACCTAGAGTATTCTAAGCAAGCAGCAGATCTCTTATATATTCATTCATAAATCCGTCCTGTGAAGTTGTTTCTGGCACTAACACAAGAATCCCCACACGTAAAACTCCTATTCCTTTACTGGATCTTTTTTTTTTGTTTAAAATACAATTTTTACTTCCAAAACACAATTTTTTTTGTACAGCATTAAGTGTACCCAACCCCATCTAGCGCCGGAGTTAAAGAAAGTGTAGAGCTATATCTCTACTCCACCTCTGGGCCTTCGTGGCTTGTTATAGGGTGAACTTTACCTTTACCTTTACCTTTAAAACATTACGCGTAGTTATAAGACGAAGTGTATTCTCATTTGACTTTAAAATTCTCCATTTTCTTCAAGCTATGAAACAATCGAGTAAAAAGTGCAAAAAGTTAATTGAAATAAATATGTTTGAAGATGAACTGTGTGACGGTAAATAAAACATTATTTTTATTAATATTAATGTTATTGTTATTAACTACATGGTCCGCGTATGATGGTATTTCATAACATTTACAGGAGAACGCACGACCGCTTTTATCTTTGCTCTCACAGCAAACGAAACCTTAATCTTATCTCTCGAAGTGATGCCACCTGGCTGTGACATGTTGCATTAAATTCTTGTTGCTCAACTGTTTCTTCCACCTCAGTTCTTCCTCAAAGAAAAAAATTTCTCAGTTATTAGCGCAGTCTTTTCCAGCTTTTACCCCAAACATGAAAAAAGGGGGATGTTACCAGCTTGCTCACCCCCTCACATAAAGGTATCTTGTATAGGTAGACTGTCAATATTATCATCATTATCATCATCATTACCACCATCTCCACCACCACGCCGTACTGACCACCACTCTGCAACAAAATCTGCAAATCGATGCTGAAAGCATATTTCCATTAGCAATTCAAAAACCATATACAGATCTGTGTCGACAGGTGTAAGGTTAATCGTACAGCCGTTAACACACGCCAGTACCTCTGGTTCATGTAATTAAGATATATTGCTCTTAAAAAGGCCGTTAATTCTATTTCGTGCCTCAATCTGTCCTTATCAGTAATCGCCTGCCACACAGATGACAATTAGCCTGAACTTCATAATCTGCTCTGTTTTAGACTGATGCGTGTCACCTGGCCTCCAAGTAGCAGGATAGATTAACTGATGCGTATTAATCGATACATCGCTTATTTGTAATTGATAGACTGCTTAATGGTCCGCAAGGACAACACAAGACCGACTAATGTCAGGCATAGGATAACCGTAATTCGAGACGCAGTGATTTAAGCATTCGCCGTCATAGTGCTAGGCACCTGCATAAAGCGAAACGTTTAACCTTTCAAAGCCAAGCTGTTTCTTTACGTACTACCAGGTTTAAGATTCAAAAATTCTACATGGTGCTCGCTTTGCTTGGAGTGTTTTGTACAGATCTCAAAACAAATAGCGACTTTTGCTTTATACATCATTACCTGATTGGTTTTATAACCTTGGTGGAAACTGTTTACTGCGCGGTGCGACTGATTCCTTATATAAGGCAGATTACGTTTAGTCTTTAAAGGTTAATGGAAATTGAAAGGTTATTTTACAAGCGTCGCTGTGATGTAAACATGAGTCCCTCGGACCTGCAGCCTCTTTCACCAGTTCCTAGCAACAGACGAATATAGAGAACATATGGAAAGAAAACAAAGCAAAATAGGTCTGCGGCCCCTCACTTGTTGGGTTTGCGGTTTCGAATCCCCCCGGAGCATGGATGTCTCTCTTGTGTGAATACTGTGTTTTTTGCGCAAGTCAAAGATCCTGCTCCGCGTCCTTCCCCCTTCCAGAGGGGTCCTACCGAGAAGGAAAAATAGAGAGAATGTGTGTGTGTTTGTGTGTGTCTTATCACTGAGTGTGGTCAGGTGAAACAATAACCCTCTACACTTAAATGCGTAGACAGAATAGGTGAGAATAAGAAAGACAGAAAGAAATTAGGAGCAAGGCACACTTTCAGTTGTAAAGCTTTCTCACGATGATGTTATAAGGCGATGTCATAAGACTTTAATAACAAGCAAATGCTTATTTTTGCTTAAACAACCTCGTTGTTAGTAATTGCGTATTAAGCATTAGATATATAAAATTTAAATTAAGTGATAAATGCAGTAACTCATATGTCATAAGTTCAAGTTAAACATAGGTTAACAAAAAAGAAGTGGGTATTACAAATTTCTGACTGTCATTTCTAATCAACGTCTCCAGTTCAATTCAAATTAACTAATGTGTATATGTTGTTGCAAAATATGAAAATTTTTGTTATTAATATTTATAGATAAAAGATAAAGTGCTTGCAGAGAAAGAGATGCCCCGCGAAAATGAAGAAGGAGGAGTCAAAGGACCTAAAAAGATGGTCGTTCGTCTGTTCAAAAGATTCGCTATTCTCATGAATTAGAAAATTTATTTCGGTGTTCACAAACGTAGATAATAGAACCTGTCTTGATTCAGATTGATGCGTTTTGCTTTTGACAGTCTATTTCTATGTTGTTACTATTTTCAAACTTATCGCCTGAATTTCTAGAATATTTCTCCACACAACGGCTTCTGATTATACGTAAATCTACAAGCTACAAACTACAGCTTTCTACCTTCCTGTAAACTGCCCGTTCCTATTTCACACACAGTAACGCTTTGATGCCTGCAAAACTAAAACGAAAGCGGTATTACCTCATGCTGTAGTTTATCTGAATGACTATTGCTTAAATCGAATGTTTCCAGACTTCGCATTTTGTAGTTTTCATAGGCTTGGAATTTTGGTGAAGATTATTAGGACGCATTGGTAAGAGGGGTGCTGATAAGTCCTTAGCTCGACCTACTTCCCCATGTCGTAGGACGGAATCAATAGAGTCGTTGGAAAGAGGGGTCTGTTCATGTGCCGAATTGCAAGTTTTTTCTTGTTAGTGAGGCTGAAAGGAAGCATATCAGACGACAATCGCGATTTCAACAACATCGAGACGCGAGCTGTCATCAATTTTTTTCCTGCAAGGCAAGGCATCGAAGGAAATTCACGCCATTCTAATAGAAACATTAAGGGAAAATGCACCATGGTATGCCACCGTCAAAAAATGGGTGGTCCAGTTTAAACGTGGTGATTTTTCCACCTGTGATGCGCCTCGTCCTGGACGACACAAAACAGTGACCACCCCGGAGATTATTGATCAAATTCACGAGCTA